>Ga0302324_100003334_pt1 | contig 36313 bp, 34 predicted proteins | sample Palsa_T0_1_FD_201949 | JGI IMG/M metagenome (GOLD analysis project Ga0302324, IMG submission 201949) | Peat permafrost microbial communities from Stordalen Mire near Abisko, Sweden - Palsa_T0_1 | ecosystem: Environmental > Terrestrial > Soil > Palsa > Peat permafrost | place: Sweden: Abisko... | reverse complement strand
GGTCCCGGGGGTCCTGCAGCGATTTTGGCGCTGCCCCGCTTGGAACCCGGCTTGCCACGAAAAATTCGTGCTACGCAAAGGTGCGGATTCAGATAGGCCGCACAGTATTTTTCGGACAGGCTCCTAGCGGACACGACTTTCCCAGTGGTACTCGCGGCATCGCTGGCCAATGGCAGTTTCACCACTGCGGTTAAGACGCACCCCCAGAAATTCACGCCTACTCCGCAGACCCTCGCCCCGGCCAAATCGGCGAGCGGAGCAGGAAGCGAATTCAAATATACCCTCTTCGGGAATGGCACGACTTTGGGCGTCGGCGGCACAGCCTCCAACTGAGGTCCTGCCCCGCTACCGGCGCCAAGCTTGTTTGAGCGCCACGTTTAGGCGGCATGCGTGGTGGCCGTTGCCTGCCGAAAGGAGCCCAGCGCGCGGGTAGCCCTGTCGGGAGGCCCGCCGAAGTGGTAGAGTACCGTCTCGTCCCAGGGGCCGCTTCGCGCTACGTTTCGTTGGCGGGCCGTTATGAGGGAATGCAGGAGCGTTCGCAGAGACGGGTGCTGGCGATGGCACATCTGTGGTTTCGTGAGCGACGAGGAGACGTGAAAACAGCGGTGGGCCAGTGGCGGCTCGAACGCCGGACCCCTACCGTGTCAAGTTAGCGTTCCAAATCCGGCGCCATCTAGCGTTGACCGGGACCCGCGATCGCGATTTATAATTCGTGTTTATGATCCTGAAAGTGTGCCTCTGCCTGCTCCCGCTGGGTCTGGCGGCCCAGCAGCCCTCCTCGCCCGAAAACCCAGTGGCGCTCTACCCAGGACTCGGCGTGTGGCATCACCCCATCCACACGGTAAGCGCCGAAGCGCAGAGATTCTTCGACCAAGGTCTCGCGCTCACGTACGGCTTCAACCGTTATGAGGCGCTGCGGTCTTTCCGCAAGGCAGCCGAACTCGACCCGCAAGCCGCGATGGCGTACTGGGCCATCGCTATGGCGCAAGGTCCCTACATCAACATGGATGGGGACGCCGACTTGAACATGAAAGCCTCCTGCGCGGCGGTGGACGCCGGTCTGAAACTGACGGGAACGCCGGAGCGCGAAGCCGCATGGTTGCAGGCAGCCGCCAAGCGCTGCCCGGAATACCAGCCGCAACCTTACACCGACGCGATGCGCGATTTGGCGAAACGTTGGCCGGACGATCTGGATGCTCAGACGTTCTATGCGGAGAGCCTGCTCATTCCAGTGCGCTGGCATTGGTATGCGGCGGACGGCGCACCCGCGCCGGGAGTGGCGGAAGCCGAGCGCACGCTGGAAGAGGTGTTGCGGCGCTGGCCGGACCATCCTGGCGCCAATCATCTCTACATCCATGCGGTGGAGTCTTCGCGAAGTCCGGAGCGGGCCATTGCCAGCGCGCAACGGCTGATGGGCATCATGCCATGGGCCGGCCACATGGTCCACATGCCGGGCCATATTTGGCTGGTGCTGGGCGATTACGAGATGGCCGTGGCGGTCAACGAGCGCGCGGTGGCCGTGGATCGCGAGTACCTGGCGCAGTCCAAAGTTTCGAGCGGATAGGTGATGTATTACATCCACAATCTGCATTTCATCGCTTACGCGCGATGGATGCAAGGGCGCAGGGCGGACGGTTTGCGCGCCGCAGATGAGATGGCGAAGGCGGCGGCGCCGATGGGCGAAACCATGCCGGAAATGGCGGACGCTTTCAACGCCTTGGCGGTTTTCGGGCACGTGCGCTTCCGGGATTGGGACGGCATCCTGGACCTGCCGCAGCCGAAAGACTCTCTGCACGCGACCATCGCTACATGGCGTTATGCGCGGGCACTGGCGTTCACGGGGCGCGGCGAGCGGGCAGCGGCGGCGCGCGAGCAGGCGGCGCTTGAAGCGATCCGGGCAACAGTCCCCGCGGATATGGGCTGGGGCCTGAACAAGGCGGCGGATGTCTTGGGGATTGCGGCGGCCGTAGTGGCGGCCCGCCTGGCGCCCACGCCCGCCGAGGCTGTGCCACATTGGCAGCGTGCGGTGGCCGCGCAGGATGCCTTATCCTACGACGAGCCGCCCGACTGGTATTATCCGGTGCGCGAATCGCTGGGGGCCGCGCTGCTGCTGGCCGGGAAAGCGGCCGAGGCGGAGAGCGTATTTCGCGAAGGCGTGCGGCGGTCGCCGCGCAATGGGCGGATGCTGTTCGGGCTGATGGAATGCCTGCGGGCGCAGGGAAAAAATCAGGGCGCCGATTGGGTGAAGCGCGAGTTCGACGCGGCTTGGGCCAAGGCGGACGTGACGCTTAAAGTGGAAGAGTTGTAATTCTGCCCGCAGTGAGCTTCGCTCGCCGAAGAGCGGGTTCTGGAGAACCCGCGCAGGCCTGGAGGCCCCCCCACCTTATGGCATCTGCGCCACACTCAGCAAATTGCCGTCGGGATCTTTGAACCACGCCACCCGTGCGCCCGCATGCACGCCCGCCACCTCGGGGCCGGTGGGCGAGGTCCAGATGGCCAGTTCGTCCTGGCCTTGCATCCAGGGATAGCGCTGAAACTCGACGCCGGCGCTGGTGAGGGCGTGGACGGTGGCCACGATGTCTTGCACTTCCCAGCCCAGCACGGTGAACTGCGGCGGCGTCCAATCCTTCACCGGCGACAGGCGTAGCGTAGTTCCATTGGCGTCGAAAATCATCGCGAATTGGTCCTCGCCCATCAGCCGCAAACCCAGTATGTCCCGATAAAACTTCCTGGCGGCATCGCGGTCGCGGATGGCCGCGAAAGCCACGATCTTTGCTTTGTCCAGCATGGTGCTCTCCTTCGCAGTGCCCATTACAACAGTGTGGACCATGCGCGACCCTGTCGTAAAGACCCGCTATACGTCATAATATACCTCTGATGCGACAAGGCTTTATCGACGATTACGATCCCAAACCCGGCACGTCCATTTCCACGCTGGCGTACGACTATCCGCCCGCCTTTCAAGTGCCGGAGCATGCCCACGGCGCGGACCAGGTGATCTATGCCACGCGCGGCGTGATGGAGGTTTCCGCCGGCCAGAGCTTCTGGCTGATTCCCCCGCAATTCGCCATTTGGATTCCGGCGCGGACCATGCACCGCATACGCATGCCGTGCGCGGTTTCTATGCGCACCCTGTATCTGCGGCGCGGCCTGGCCTCCAAGCTGCCCGCCACATGCACGGTGTTGCACGTGACTCCGCTGTTGCGTGAGCTGATTGTCGAAGCGGTCCAAATGGGGCAGCTCCGCGCGCGCCATTGCCTGCACTGCGCGCTACGGGATCTAATCGTCTTCCACCTCCAAAATGCGCCGTCCGTTCCCATATTTCTCACGTTGCCGAAGGATCCGCGGGCGCTGGCCGTGGCCCAAGCGCTGATTGTCAACCAGGCGCACAATCCCTCGCTCGACTCGCTGTGCGCCAGTGCCGGCACGGGCGTGCGGACCGTGGAGCGCGCGTTTCACAGCGAGTTGGGTATCGACTTCGCGACCTGGCGCAGGCAAGCCCGGCTGATGAAAGCCGTGGAACTGCTGGCCGCGGGCAGCCTGGTGAAGCAGGCCGCTTTCGCGACCGGCTACCGGCAACCTAGCGCATTCGTGGAAATGTTCCGGCGGACGTTCGGAGTCACGCCCAGAGTTTGGGCGGCGGCGTTCGCGGGAAGAAATCCGGAGGCGTGAAAAATCGCAAGATTCGTCAAGAAAACAGGCGGCGCGGCGGATTATGTTGTGAGCATGACAAGCAGTCGAGCGCGAGCTTCCAGCGCGAAGCTGGATCTTTACCAAACCAACAAGGCGGAATACGTGGCGCCCCGCGATCCGGTGCTTCTGCGTGTCGCGCCGGCGACTTATCTCGGAATCGCAGGCCGCGGAGCGCCGGGCGGAGACGCTTTCCAGCAGGCCATTGCGGCTCTATACGGCGTCGCTTTCACCGTCAAGATGGCCCGCAAGCTTGCGGGCCGGGATTACGGAGTATGTAAGCTCGAAGGGCTGTTGTGGGCGGACTCGGGACGCTCGCTCACGACCCAGCCGAAAGACCAATGGTCGTGGCGGCTGCTGATCCGGACGCCCGATTTCATTGGCAAACCGGAGATCGAAGCCGCCCGGAGACGGCTCGCCGAAAAAGGCAAAGATCCATTATTCAAGCACGTCGAGTTGACCCCGCTCGACGAGGAACCGTGCGTCCAGACGCTGCATACCGGACCGTACGACCGCGAGCCGGAAACCGTCGCGCGGATGGAAGCCTTCGCCGCGGGGGCAAGGCTACCGGCTGGACGGTTGGTGCCACGAGATCTACTTGTCCGATCCGCGGCGCGTGGCGCCGGAAAAGTTGCGGACCATTCTGCGCATTCAGGTGGCGCCGGCTCGCTCACTGAAGAGCGGGGCTTAAGCCCCGTGCCGGCTAAAGCCCGCCCTCCGGTAAACTATTCTGGTGACGCGGCAGGCGACCTGGGACGATTATCAACGACGAGTCGGGCGGGCGATCCAGTACCTTGAGCGCACTTGGACGACGAACTCTCGCTGCCGGAGTTGGCCGGTGTAGCCAACTTTTCCGCTTGCCACTTTCACCGCGTATTTCGCGCGCTCACCGGCGAAGGCGTTGCGGAACACGTGCGCAGACTGCGTCTGGAACGCGCGGCCGCGCGCCTGCGCAACACCAGCACGTCCATTCTGGAGATTGCTCTGGAATCCGGATACCAAGCGCATGAATCCTTCACGCGCGCCTTTTGAGAATGCATTTCACACCTCGCCCAGCCGCTATCGCGCGGAGCGCAGCTTCCTGGCGCCGCCTGTCGCGCTGGGCGATCCGCCGGAGACGGCCGCCCGCAAGGAACGCATTGGGCCGCTGAATGTTGTGCGGCTCCGGCACGTAGGTCCTTATACCGAGGTCGGCCAGACCTTCGGGCGGCTGGCCGCCTGGGTGGGCACCCACGGACTATTCGGGCCGGGGACGCAAGGCCTGGGCGTCTGTTATGACGATCCGGAAGTCACTCCGCCTGAACACCTCAGGTACGATGCCGCCTTCACCGTGCCACGCATGATCCATGGCGAAGGGGAGATCCAGGGCTTCGAACTGCCCGCGCGCGATTACGCAACGGCGATTCACAAGGGTCTATGCGGGCTTGGCGGTGGCTTATGCGCGCCTGATCCGCGGGTGGCTGCGACACGGGGATGGCGAGATATCCGACGCTCCGGCGCTGGAATTCTATCTGAATCAGCCCGGCCGGACTGCGCCGGAGTCGCTGCTCACCAAGATTTGTCTGGCGGTTACGCTCGCCTGAGAGCGGGTTCCGGAGAGCCCGCGCAGGCCCGCAGGCCCGCCCCACATCTGCTACTCTTAACCGAGGAGTACCTATGCTTCGCTGGATGGTTCTTCCGTTGTTTTGCGCGTGCCTGCAGGCACAAGAACCGGCACCGCCCGCTCCCGTTTTCAGCGTCAGCACTACGCTGGTCCAGATCGACTCGGTGGTCACCGATTCGAAAGGACATCAAGTCGTCAATCTGACGGCGAACGACTTTCAAGTCCGGGTCGACGGCAAGCCGCAGCCAATTACCAACTTCTCCTACGTTCACCTGGACTCGCCGGACGTGAACCGTGCGAGCCTGTCTCCGCGGGCGCTGGGCAAGCCGCTCTCATCGGCGGATGCGGCAGACGTGCTCAAGCCCGAGGATGTCCGCCGCAGCACGGTGTTGGTGGTGGACGACCTAAGCCTCTCGTTCGAGAGTATGTATTCCGTACGCCGCACTTTGCGGAAGTTCATCGACGAGCAGATGCAACCCGGCGATCTGGTGGCTCTCTGGGAGACCGGACGCAGCAATAGCGTTTTCCAGCAATTCACTTCGGACAAGCGCGTTCTCGAAGCGGCCGTCGAAAACCTGCGCTGGAATCCAGCCGGGCTGGGCCTGATCGATCCATTCGATCCCGCGATTCCCCACCTGAATCAGATGCTGCGGATGGTCTCCGCCACAAGCACCGCCCCGCCCCCGCCGAATACGCTGCGGCAACAAAACACGGATAACGCGAACGACTTAGCCTACATCCGGCTGAATGCCACCGGCGGCGCGCTCGATACGTTAGGCCAACTGATGGATGAGCTACAGCCGGTGGGCGGCCGGAAGGCGGTGGTGTTCTTTTCGGATGGCATCGACCTGCCGGGAATCAGCGTTCCCGGCGAAAACCTGCAGATCTCCACGCAAGAGCAATTAGTGATGCGGTTCCATCGCCTGATCGACCAGGCCAATCGCGCGGGCGCCGTGGTCTACACCGTGGATGCGCGCGGCCTGGTGTACCGGGCGCCGGATGTGCTCGGCGCGCTGGAGCTATCCCAACAGGGGTTGTTGCAGCTTGCCGAAGATACCGGGGGCTTCGCCACCCTGAACCAGAACGGTTTGAGCGAGACCCTCGCACGCATCGAAGAGGAACAGAAGGGATATTACCTGATCGGATTCAAGGCGCCGGATAACATCGCCACGGCGAATCCGGCATCCAAGCCCGATTACCATTCGATCAAAGTAACTGTGAACGTCCACGGCCTGCGGGCGCACTCCCGTTCCGGATTCCTCGGCGAGACCGACGAAACGGCGCGCCCCAAGCACGAGACGCGCCAGGCGCAGATGATGGCAGCCGTCCAATCGCTTTTCAATAAGTCGGAGCTGCACGTGCGCATGACGGCCCTTTACCGGCGCACAGCCAAGGGCCAGACCGTGGTGCATAACTTGTTATATGTCGACCCGCGCGATGTTACCTTCCGGACGGATCTTTACGGCAGCCACTATGCGGCGCTCGATGTGGCGATCCTGGCTTCCGGTTATGGCGCCGACCCGCTGGCCGCCCTTAGCCGGCATATCGCCATCGACGCCGATGACGACAAGCTGAAGTTGCTGCTGAAGAACGGGATGCTGTTTGCCTTGGATGTTCCGGTGAAACAGGCGGGGCCCTACCAAGTCCGCGCGTGCGTTCTCGACAGCACATCGCGCGCCGCTGGATCAGCCGGACAATACATAGATGTTCCGGACCTAAAGAAACAGCACATGGCCCTGACGACGCCAATGGTCGACGATGTCTCCGCGCCCGGAGAGACCCGTTTCAACGATATACCTTCCGCGTTGCGGGAGTTCCACGCGGGTAGCAGGCTGGCGTTCGCGTTTCGTATCGAAACGGATAAAGGCGGCGCGCTTTCTCCAGACAAGTACGATACGCGGATCCAGCTCTATCGCGATCGTACGCCGATCCTGAACAGTCCGGTCTCCGTCGCGCCCGTGCCCGGCCAAGACGGACGCGCCGTGGGCGGAGAATTGCGGCTGAACAGTTCCATGACTCCGGGTCAATACTACCTGAAAGCGATGACCACGGATCGCGGCGCCAAGACCCCGCGCACGGCCAGTTCGTGGATTGAGTTCCAGGTGGTGGAGTAGCGCACGTGCGTGCCGTGTTCACATTCGTGTGCGGGCCGGAGCGCGGCGGCAGCCAGGAATTATGGCAAGGCCGGTACCAGTCCGCTCCGTAGAACCTCGCTGCTTAACTCGTCTTCGGACGGTCCGGGTCCGCCGGTATTCACAACCTGGAAGTCCGTACATAGGAAACTGCCCACGGATGTGCTCAACGCCGACAACACACCCACACGGGCGGAACCATTGACCAAAGATAGTAACGCATTCGGCGCTAGAGATTCGACAATGTAAAGAGATGGTCTTCGGTTCTGTACGATTGGCGGCACCGGCTAGTCCAAATCAGCGGGGCCGAACGAGCCTAACTGGAAATCACCGATAGGAAGTTGACCATGCGACGGACGATGAAAGCAATAGCATTCACTGCGATGATACTTGCCGGATGCGCAATGCCCGCTCGGGCGCAACAGAAACCCGTATCAAAAGCGGCTACGCCCAGGAAGAAGATCGAGCCTATCCCAGATTTTTCTGTCTTGACCGCATTCATGGATGCGCTCTTGGATTTGAAGGGCGCTGTTGCAGCCGGGGTTATTCGACAGGATTACCAGCGCAAACTGCAAACTGCCACCGGAGAAAGTCTCAAAGCGGAGGCCCGACTACCTGACACACCAGGAAGTGTGAGGCGCTGCTTTGAACTCTATAACTATGTACTGTTTGACTACCAAACATCGATATGGAAATGGGATGACCTGCTTTGGTGGCAGAATCATAAATCCGACTCTGGTGGCACCATCAGTGATAGATTGCGGAGAGTCATTGAATCGGTAGATGACCTCCAGCGTGAATATAGATTGTTAGAACAAGAAAACACTGGCATCGATTCGAAGCAACGACGACTAGAGACCGTTCAAAAGGAGTCAGTATCCGCCACAGAAGTATCCGCTGCAAGAAAAGACGCCATCATAATTGAGGATGCAAAAGGTAAGTGGCTTGCAGCCCAACGTAGGCTTGGCCAGGAGCGCCTGGACATTGAGAGGCATCTGCACGAATTGCTCCTATCCGAGAGGCAAAGACAATCGCAATCGGGTGCCCGAATTGCAAAACTTCAGGCTCAAACGTACGAACAGCGGCTTGAAGCATTGGTAGGAACGCTAACGGATGACGAAAGTGCGAGAGGAATGGCGGCGGTTAACGAAGAGATCGAAGAGGTCAAAAACACAATGGCTGATTTCCAAGCCCTGGCCGAAGCGGACGCAAAGCTGAAGCAGATTTCCTTACCGCAATCTAGCACAGACAACGGCGGGGTTCAGGACAGGATCTCTATGTCCGAGGCTCTTCTGCGACAAAGTTGGTCTGAAGCCGATCATGCACTAGATGAGGCTCGGGCTTGCACTAAAGCAAAACTCGACTAGTAAACAACGGCTGCTGCGATGATGGAAATAGCCACCTTCCCGGTTGCGAGGCCTGACGTAGCGTTACCGCATCGGAACCCTACGATCCGAACCCACCGCAACCTTATAGCGATCTGGAGAATCATAAGTTGCAACACGCTCGTATTCGGCCGAAACAAGAACATGGTCATCCATGAGAACAGACCCGCTCAACGATCTAGCTTCTATGGCGATTGGTACTTGAGGACCGACTGACGGTCGGGAAGGTTGGCAAAGCAAATTAGGCTAAAAGTCCCGCCAGCCGACGCAGTTCAACCAGAAAACGGTTTGGAAGGCCGTCTTTCTCAGCCTCTACAAGAGGTTGCCGTCGTTGGCCCCGAAGACTGCACAAAAACCGGGCCGATGCAATGTCAGAACCAAATCGTTGTGCAGCACACTCACTGCGGGGTTCGCCCCTCTCGACCAGCCCGAGAAAGCGGCCATCGGTGGCATCGAAACTGCGCTTGCTGCATCCGTCATTTTGATCCACCGTTACGAAAAAGATCATTCCAGATTCTGCGAAATACCAGGACTGATTTCGCTGTGACGTACCGGCTGTTGTCTGCCCAAAGCCCACATCGCTCAGTTGGAGGGTTATGGCATGTGATGTTACACCACCGACCTGCACTGCATGGATATCAGGTTGGCGAAATGGAACTGGAGTTTGTGTGGACGCTTCTGGAGACAACCGAATTGCTGGTGTCACGGGAATTGGTGGCGGTGGAGCCGATGGCACGGGAACGCCAAGAAACAGTGGAACGCCAGACGAAGGGGCTTGTTGACTCGCCGCTTGGTGAGCATCGGCAATTTGGGCCTCGGTACGCACGCAACCTGAATCAGCCATTTTTTGCAGTAGTGCGGGGTTCAGCAGATAGCAGATGCCTTGAATCGGTGATGACCACATATCCAGAGCGGATTCCACGGCAGCAAGTAAGGTGGCATCGTTTTGGTCGTTGAGTTGAAGTTGGACGGCAAACAGGGCTTCGTAGTTCTCGAAAAGACCACCGGCAGTCAGGTTGCCCGAGCCGAGAATCACGTCGGCTGCAAAGCTATTTCTGAACAGATAGACCTTCGGATGGAAGGTTGACGACGGATTATGAAAGACCCAGATTTCACCGTTTGGAAGACAGGAAACCAAGTCTTGAAGGGCTTCTTTCGAAGTGCCTTGGGAATCGATTCCCACCGACATGCGAACGGTGTTCCCAGGCCGGTTAGCGAACTGATGCAGCGCATTACGAATGTGTTGAGTTCCAGACCGCTTGGCGAACGCAACTGCGGCTCTGAAAGCATTCCACTGGGTATCCGCCAGATGTGCCGCCAAGAAATCTCCAAGGCGAGTGAGGCCAAACGGTTGATGTATGAATTCCAATCCTGCCGCCAGTTGCCAAGGTTGGCCGAAACCCAAGGCTACCAGCTTTCAGGGTCCTTAGAAGGGGTCGGTCGGTGCGTAACCCAAAATCCCGTTTCCAGGGTTCTGGCCAGTCTTTGTGTGTCGGCAACGATCCTGAACGGCTCGACCACAGCAGCGGCTGAACCGACCTGTGGCATTTGCACTCTGGTAGCTCCTGGTGCTTCGGTTTGGTCGGGCCGAGGTCTCGCTCCGGGCGTCTGCGTGACCGGGGCCGGGTTCGTGCAAAGCGGGGCAGGTATTCCAATGGGCGGCTCCGTGGTTTGCGGGCGTGCCTGCACTTTGGTCTGCGGCGAATCTGGGCGAAGTTGATGATCGCCTCTACGTGGCCGCTTCATTCTTCGCTTCGTTTTCCGGCGTGCCCCACAGATCTTTGCGGCCAGCGTTTGATAGTGTCCTTAGCTGGTCTTCGAGAAGGCCCAGGTCAGATTCGATGCGTTTCTCATCACTGTCCTCATCCTGAGAAGTTTGCGCAGGCTGTGATCCTCTGAGGGCAAAGATAGCATCATTCGCCATTGCGAGGTTAGCAATCGTCATTTGCGTGATGTACCTGACGTAGCGTGCCGTGTATTCCTGACGGTTCGCTGCCTGCTTTTGGTAAATAGCCTCATGTCCGGCGAGATCATCGGGAGGGATGCGTCCACGGTAATCGAGAAGCAGCAACAACTCTCTGCGTAGACGAATGAGGTCAAGCACTACTGTAATGAGCTTGGTGTAAACGCCTTTCTGAAACTCCCACCGATTATCCCGGCTCTTCGCTTCGGCGGCGATCTTGTCCTTGGCGATCTCAAGCCGTAGCTGATGCTCCCGATTGGCGGCGTTCTCAGCAACGTTGCGTTTATTCGTTAACCAAACGCCGAGTAACGCAAGGCCAGCACCAATAATGCCGGGTACGACAAGTTCAACGAGATGTATCCACCAAGGATTCGTCGGTGGCATCTCGACCTTGACCACTATCGGCGGTTGAGCCGGTTGCTGTGCAGGAAGTTGCGACCAGCCGGGAACGCTGAGAAGAGTGAGGGTGAGAAGGAGTCGTCGCATCGTGTTTTGGCTCACTATTTCTTCATGTAGCGATCCTTGTTCGCATTCCACCAATCATTCAGTCTGGCGGAATCTGGGAACCTAAAGCGCTGAAGCGTTATTGCATCAAAGACGTTGAAGGCAGCTACGATAACATCGATGTTGTCGTCGTTGTTGATTACCTGAACCAGGGCAGGAGCGAGACTCGTAATTTCCTTCCGCCGGAACACGTCGCGTAAATGTAAATGGGTGCGGCGGATGAGTGGCATGAATCGGTTTGGACCACAATACCGTCTCTCCATTCCCGGTGACCAACCAGGCGCTCCAGGTTGCGTCGGTCATAACGCTCAAATCGAAGCTCATCGTCACACTTCCGTCCGCGTAACTGACATTGAGGCCCAGGCCACAAGCCAAAGCGCGCGAAATGTCCCCGCTGCCTTGGGTGCCCGGCAGCTCCGTAAACCACAAATCCCCGCCGGGTCCAGCCGTTATCGCCCACGGGACGAGGGTCGCCGGCACCGGATACTGCGTGAAGGCTCCGGAGGTAGTCATGCGGCCAACGTTGCCGGTATACCCAGCGAGCCAGAGAGCCCCATCGGGTCCGGATGTTATCGAGTTGCCGCTGAGATGCGGCGCAGAGTACTGGCTGATGATTCCAGTAGTCGTGATGCGCCCGACGAGGCCGACATCCAGGTCGGTCGGAAACCATAGAGCTCCGTCCGGCCCAGCCGTGATGGCCACCGGGAAGCCGATAGTGTAGGGCAATGTGTACTCCGTCACCGATCCAGAAGTCGTGATCCTGCCGATGGCGGGCTGATAGTTATATATGAACCAGAGCGCGCCATCCGGCCCAGCCGTGATGCCGGTGGGGCTGTTATTGGTGGATGGCAGGGGATATTCGGTGAAGAGACCGGCGGTAGTGATTCGCCCGATCTGGTTCGCGCCGGTTTCGGTAAACCACAAAGCTCCATCGGAACCGGCGGCAATGAAGTCCGGCTGGCTATTGGCGGTCGGCACCGGATATGTAGTGATCACTCCTTCCGTCGTGATGCGGCCGATCTCTCCCGAGCCTATAGTGAACCACAGAGCGCCATCCGGACCCACAGTGATTCCGCCACTCGCGCTGGTGGCGGCATACCCATACTCGGTGACGACTCCCGCTGCGGTCATCCTCCCGATGGCGGATCCCCCCGTGCCAAACCAGAGAGCTTTGTCCGGACCTTCCGTAATCTGACCCGGATATGAGATACCGGTCAAGGGAAACACCGTCATACCGTCAAATTGTGCCTGCAACACGGCACACGTGGCGCTTAGCAGCGACACGATCAACAAAGATTTCGATACCGTCATTTGAAAACCATCCTCGCAGCTACGATGGTAGCAGCCGTCACGCCGGCTAGAGCAAGGCCTCCAGCAGGTCTTTTACCTTCAGATACGCCGCCCAATGGCGGAGATATTCGCGGTCGAGGCGCTGCGCCTGCACGGCCACGATGCCGCGCACATCGTTCCATTGGCGCTCGGAAACCTCGCCTCCCGAGCGGTACCAGGCAAGTTTCATTAGCAGAGTATCTTCCGCCGTAGCCACGGGCACGGCGATCGTTGCGCCGCCGATCGCGACGTCTTTCATCTCCCGCCGCGAGAATTGCGATTGTTGGAACGAATCGGACGACAGCGGGAAGACATCGAACTTATAGCTGCTGGCGAAATGGATCAGGTTGAACGAACGCCCCGTTTCGAGCGCATCGCGCATCATGCCGGCGTCCGCATAGAACTCGCCGCCCAACGCTTCGATAAATCGTGCGATCTGTCCGTGCCGGATGTCCGCCACCAGATCGACATCCAACGACGTCCGGTAAATGCCGTGAATCCCGCTGGCCATCGAGCCGCCGATCATAAAAGGAATCGCATTGCGGTCCAGCGCCATGATCAACGCCTGTAGCGCTTGCCCGAAGTCGCTCACGCGTCCACGCTCTCCGGGTCCCATCCGTACACCCGCATCATCGTCTCGCGGTCCAGATGCCGGGCGGCTGCGCGCAAAAAGACCTCGCGCTCGGAGATGCCGGGATGCTGCCGCCGTATCTCGGCCTCCGCCGTCTCAAACACCATGCGGGTCAGATCGATCATCCCGTTCACCTTCTCCGAGGCGGTCATCCGGCGCTGGCATTCGAGGAACACTTCGAGTGCGCGTGGATCGGTATCGGAATACCAGTCGAATCGCGGCATTACGCTCATGGTACTTCAGGGCAGGTCGTGGCCGGACGTGGTCACTGTGAAGCGCCCATGCTTCACGCCCTTGATCGCGATCAGCGCGTTCGACAGCTTCTGCACCAGCCCGGCCTGGCCTTTTACCAGGACCACCTCGAGGCAATTGTCGTGATCCAGGTGCACGTGCAGCGACGAAAGCACCGCGGCGTGATAGTGGTGCTGCAACTCGGTGAGCTTTTCCGGAAGCAGCCGCGCATGGTGGTCGTAAACCAGCGTCACCGTCCCGAAGACCTCGGCATCCGACGACTTCCAGGCCTCCTGCACCAGTTCATTGCGGATCAGGTCGCGAAACGCTTCCGAGCGGTTGGTATATCCCCGTTCCGCGATGAGTTGGTCGAACTTCTCCAGCAGATCGCCGCTGAGGGCCACGCCAATTCGACAAAGATCGGTCATAATGTTTGTGTCCGCGAGAGCCGTTACATGGCGCCCGCAAGTGTCATTTTGACAAAGTGGGCCGCCGCCCGTCACCCCGGCAGTTCGCCACTTACCGGTTGTGCGCGTGTTTTTGCCGAAAAACACAGGACTTAGCCGCGCCGGCGGGCTAAGCTGCAATCAGGGAGAGCAGATATGGATGACCGCAATCGCAGAAACTGGCAGCCCGCATCGGAACCGGACAGCGGTGCCGTCAGCGGCGGCCTGATTTTCGGTTTTGCCGTAGTCGCCATCGGCGTGCTCTTTCTGCTGGACAACTTTGGCGTACCGGTGGGATTCCTCTGGGGGTATTGGCCGGTGATTCTGATCGCCATCGGCCTGGCTAAGGTGATCGATTCGAGAGAAACCAGCGGGCGCACGGGCGGCGCCATCATCATGCTTGTGGGACTGGTATTGATCGCCGATAAGATCCACTTGCCGTTCCTGAACAATCGGAACCTTTGGGACCTGTGGCCGCTGGCGCTGATCGCACTCGGCTTTATGATGCTATGGGGAGCGCTGGAAGGCAAAGGCGTCATCGCCGTCAAATTGGGTTTCAGCGGGCCGTCGGCGCCCGGCACTTGCAACATGTTCTCGATATTCGGCGGCAGCAATCGAAAAGTAAGCGGCGACTTCAAGGGCGCCGATCTGGTAGCGGTTTTCGGCGGCGGCGGGCTGGACCTGCGGAACGCCACGATGTCCGCGGACGCAGCCGTGGTCAGTGTCAACGCCATCTTCGGCGGTTTTGAGATTCGGGTTCCCGAAACCTGGCTGGTGGATGTGCACGTGGCGGGCATCTTCGGAGGCCACGAAGACAAAACCCATCAGCCCGATCCCCGGTTGGTGCCCAATCCCAAGCGGCTCACCGTGCGGGGCTCCACGATCTTCGGGGGATTGGGCGTCAAGAACTGAGGCGCCCGCATGCACCCGCTCCTGGTCTCCGGCACCGCGCTCGCCATCTATCTGGTGGGTTGGGTGCCGCTGGCCGCGTTGCTGGTCTACGTTCTGGAAGCGTCCGGCACCCTGGGCTGGGAGGCCAGCGCGGCCATCGTCGTACCGGCCTGCGTGGTTTACGCTTTCGTGTGCCTCTCGCCGTGGTACGTGGTGCGCATGACGCCGCTGCGGTCCAGCGCGGCGGCACGCATTCTGGCGACTAACTTCGGCGCGGCGGTCGGCGGCAGCATCCTCCTGTTGGCCATCGCCCGCGCCACGGCGGTGGCGCTATCGCACTTCGCCGGCTTCCACTCCGTAGACCAGCGCTTCCGGCCGCACGCGCCGCTGCTGTTCGGCATGGGCGTGCTGATCTATCTGCTCTCCGCCGGCATGCATTACGCCATGGCGTCGGTCGAGGAATCCAAGGAAGCGCTGAATCGCGAGATGCAGGCGCTGGTGGCGGCGCGCGACGCCGAGTTGAAGGCCCTGAAGGCCCAGATCAATCCGCACTTTCTGTTCAACAGCCTGAATTCCATCAGCGCCCTGGCGGGCATCGACGCCGCGCGGGCGCGCGAGATGTGCGTGCGGCTCTCCGACTTTCTGCGCAGCAGCCTGCGCATGGGCGAACGGGAGAGCGTTCCCCTGAGTGAAGAGCTGGCGTTGGCGCACAATTATCTGGGTGTGGAGCAGGTGCGGTTTGGCGGCCGGCTGCGCGTGGAGCAGCAAATCGCGCCCGAATGCGAAGCGGGACTGGTGCCGCCGCTGCTGCTGCAGCCGCTGGTCGAAAACGCGGTGAAGCACGGCGTCGCCAGCATGGTGGAAGGGGGGACGATTCGATTGGAAGCCTGGCTGGTCGAAAACGCGCTGCACATCGCCGTGGAAAATCTGTTTGATCCGGAGGGCGCGACGGCCAGCCGTAACGGCTTGGGGCTGCAGATCGTGAAGCGGCGGTTGCTGGCGCGGTATGGCGACCGGGCGGATATGGCGGCGGAGAGCGGGGAGCGGCGGTATCGGGTGGAGATTGTGATGCCGTATGAGACGGGGTGACGTGCTGGACGGATGCTGCCGATACCCCATTTATGGGCATTGAATACGAGTCGCAGATACGGGATCATAGACAGTTGGCTGCGCCGTTACTCAATCACACGGACGCGCTGCGCTGGGATGTTCCGCCCCGCCTCGCCCTGAAGCGGAAATCCGAACTGGGCCAGTTCATGACGCCCGCCGCCGTCGCCCGATTTATGGCTTCGCTTTTTCCGCCAAGTTCCCTTAAGACGTGCCGTCTGCTCGACGCAGGCGCCGGTGCAGGCGCACTTACGTGCGCGTTCCTCGACCGCTGCAACTCCGCCAAGGGACTGCATTTTCAGAATGTGGAAGTGGAGGCCCACGAAATCGATGAAGCGCTCCGTGAGCACCTCGCAAACATACTTGGGAGCTACGCCGAGAGGTTGCCGGTCGCATACAGGGTTTTATCCGGCGATTTTGTTCTGGAAGCGGCCTGCAGGCGAATGCGGACTTCCCGCCATTTCACCCACGCCATTTTGAATCCGCCCTACAAGAAGATCAACAGCGCGTCGGAACACCGCCTGATCCTGCGTCTGGCCGGCATAGAGACCGTTAACCTCTATTCGGCCTTCGTCGCGCTCGCACTCACACTGATGCAACCAGGCGGCCAACTGGTGGCCATCGTCCCGCGGAGCTTTTGCAATGGACCCTATTATAGGCCCTTTCGCTCGTTCCTTCTAAGGCATGCGGCTCTCAGGCATATCCATCTCTTCGCATCCCGGACGAAGGCTTTCAAAGATGACGATGTGCTCCAGGAGAACGTGATCGTTCGGCTCGAACGCGGTGGCTCACAGGACAACGTGACCGTTACGAACTCGACGGATGCCACCTTCGCCGACCTCTCGACGCACGAGCACCCATTTGACCGAATCGTGCTCCCCGATGACCCGGAGCAGTTCATTCACGTGCCCGCCTCGCTTGAGCGCAGCACCGTCGAGAGATCGCCCGGCATCCGTTTTTCTCTGCCAGACATCGGAATCGCTGTTTCCACCGGCCCGGTCGTCGATTTCAGGTTGCTGGAGCACATTCAGCAGAAGCCGGGGCGGGAACCGTGCCCCTCCTCTATCCGGGCCATTTCGTCCGCTACGCCACGCAATGGCCTGGCGCGGGTATGAAGCGCGGCAACGCCATCCGGTTGAACGCCGACACGAAAAAATGGCTCTATCCGAACGGCTTTTATACCGTGGCGCGCCGCTTCTCCGCGAAGGAGGAGCGCCGCCGCATCGTTGCCAGCGTGGTCACACCGGCGGCCTTCCCGGATGCCCCTATGCTGGGCTTCGAAAATCATCTCAACGTGTTCCACGAGGATAAGCGCGGCCTGCCGGAAAATCTCGCGCATGGGTTGGCGGCGTTTCTCAACACAACCGCCGTTGACGACAATTTCCGCCGGTTCAACGGACATACGCAGGTTAATGCGACGGATCTCCGGATGATGAAATACCCCAGCCGGCCGGCACTGATCGCCTTCGGAAAATGGGCGAGCGCGCAGAACGAGCTGACTCAGGCGATGCTTGACAACCAACTAAGGATGCTCCCCGAATGAAGGATGCCGATCACCTCGCGAGCGCACACGAGGTTCTGATTTCTCTCGGCTTTTCGCGCGCCCAGCAAAACGATCGCTCAGCCCTCTGCGTTTTGGCGCTGCTCGACCTTAGCAGCCCGTGGTAGTAGTCAGTCGCGGCTGAAAACGAGTTCTCAGCCGAGATTCCAGGAGTACCCGAACCTTCAACCCCGCTCCGGCAACGCGTTGCAGCGCCTCTGAGCGCGCGCTCCTCTGGCCGCGTCCAGCCGTTCCGAAAATAGTGACTACTACCACGGGCTGTTAGGCCAGGCCGCACTTGGGCTAAGGCGCAAAACCCGCTTATTGGCATTACGCCGATCATGGATTGGATTCGTGAGCACTACAAGAAGACATATGCGCCGAACACCCGCGAAACCGTGCGCAGACAAACGATGCATCAGTTTGTCGACGCGGGTATTGTCCTCTACAATCCAGACAAACCGAACCGACCCGTGAATAGCCCAGCCGCCGTTTACCAGATCGAACCCTCCGCGCTGGCCTTGTTGCGATCCTTCGGCGCCAAACAATGGCGCAAGAACCTGACGGCCTACCTTGCGGAGCGGCAAACCCTGGCTGCTCGCTACGCGCGTGAGCGCAGACAGAAACTCGTTCCTGTACAGATAGCGCTTGGCCAGCAAATTACGCTCAGCCCCGGAGAACACAGCGAGTTGATCGGTGCCATTGTCGAGGATTTCGGTGCCCGTTGGGTTCCCGGAGGCGCGCTGATCCATGCCGGCGACACCGGCGAAAAGTGGGGTTACTTCGACGCGGTTTCGCTCGCGAAACTGGGCGTCAGCGTCGACGCCCACGGCAAGATGCCTGACGTTGTTCTATATTACTCGGCGCGGAATTGGTTGCCGCTGATCGAGTCTGTCACCAGCCATGGCCCGGTGGACGGAAAATGCCATGCAGAGCTCGCGCGGCTGTTTGCAAGCGCGACGGCCGATCTGGTCTATGTCACCGCCTTTCCCAGCCGGGCCATCATGGCCCGTTATCTCGGCGACATCGCATGGGAAACCGAAGTGGGTGGCGGACGCCCCCTCTCACCTGATTCATTTCAACGGTAAGCGGTTCCTGGGACCGTCTCAATAAGGCGAAGACATAGATGAACCCGACGATAGGATTCTCCACGGGCGTCATCGCCCACGGCGATTTTCGGCGCGGCTTGCAGACACTGCGCGACCAGAAATGTGACGGTCGTTGAGATTTCGGCCCTCCGTATGGCAGAATGGGCGCCGCTTATTCAAGCTCTGGACAGCCTGGACTTGTCCGCGTTCGACTACGTGTCAATCCATCTTCCTAGCAGCAAATCGCCCCCGAATGCGAAGCGGGCATGGTGCCGCCGCTGCTGCTGCAGCCGCTGGCGGAAAACGCGGTGAAGCACGGTATCGCCAGCATGGCGGAGGGCGGGACCATTCGGTTGGAGGCGTGGCTGGTCGAAAACGCGCTACACATCAGCGTGGAGAATCCGTTCGACCCGGAGGGCGCGACGGCGCGACGCAACGGCGTGGGGCTGCAGCGCAGTCAGCAAGGGCTTAGGCCCAGGCAGGCCCAAGTCCCATATCCACGCGGCGCTTTCGGCGATCCCATAGAACTTGCCATCGCTGCCCAGCGTCATCGAGCAAGGGCAGCCGCCGCTCACCGAGGGGTTGATTTGCTGAAGCTTCTGGTACTTCCCCTGCGGGCTGATGCGGAACAGCGTGCTGCAAGCACAAAGCTGCGACTCGCCCTGGGCAATGCCGTATAAGTTGCCGTCAGGTCCCTCGGCCAGAGCGGTGGGAATCCGGAGGCTGGGTAGGGGTGGTCGTGCAGCACGTTGTAATCCGTGCCGTCGAGACAACTCGAAAATGGAGCCCGCCCGGTGGCTGCCACCCGCGAGCGACGCGCCGTACAGTTTGCCGTTGCTTGCCTGAATGAGCGCCTCCCCCGCCCCCCCAGGGTTGGTTGGGACGATCCCCTCCGCGTAGGTCACCAGGATCTTAACGTCGCCCTGTGGCGTGGCACGGTATACGGACGAACTGCCGCCGCCTGGCTCAGAGAAGCGGCCGGAGACGCCGTAGAAGTTGCCGTCGTCTGCCAGGACAAGCGTACCTCCGGGAGCGCCCTCCTGCGTGGAAAAGGTGTGCAGGATCGTGATAGTACCGTCCAGGGCCATCCGCACAAAAGCATTGGCAGCCGGGTCGCCGAAATAGGTCCCGAATAGGCCGCCGTCGGGTGTTGGCACCAGGAGCGTAGGGGTGAACGTATGCGGGTAGGATTCGGGTTTGCAATTGAGTCCGAAACTAAAGTTGAGAACGACGTTTTGCCCGCCTTGAGAGGCAACGCCGGAGCCGTAGAGTCGCCCATTTACCGCCTGAATGGCCTTGATAGACCTTACTACTTCGTTGGCCGGGATCTGGCACAAAATGGTGACCGCGCCTTGGTTGGTCAGGAGGAAAATAGGGCTGCCGTCTTGTAAGCCGACGAAGTTGCCGGGAGAAACCCCGGTGAGTCCCAAGGGGGCGGGAATCGTGACCGGCGTGGGAATGTAACTGAGGGTGCCGGGGTTCGTGCCGGGGCCGTCCGCGCGCGCCAGCGAGCCGGTCGCGCTAGCGCCCAGCAGCAGCGTAAAAAGGGCGAACCGAATACGGGTCGATGATCGGGGGCTCATGGCTTATCTCTCCTGATTCGGGCACTATTCCGGTTGTCGTAAACGCGGATACCGCTGCTGTGTGGATTCCGGCGAAGGAAATCGCTCATTCCGATCTGACGTCGATCAAGATTGAAAGGTCGTCCCGCTGGGCAGGTATATGTTGACTGATTGATCGGCTTGAGTCAAGTAAAAGCTTGCCCAGTGACGGCGACCGGCCGCGAGGTCTTCGGTGGTTAGCCCGTTATGTCCGCTGAAACGAGAACTCTGTTCTCGTTGTGTTGACAAAAGCTGTGGAATGATAGGGATATCAAGGGCGGAGCACTGGGCTAGTTAGACCAGAGCCACCACATCCTTCGAGCGCTCGGCCTTCAGATAGGCGTTGGGATCGTGGTAGAGCGCGCCCTCGGGAAGCCACTCCATCAACGGACCCAGATCCCGGCGCACTATATTCTTGTAGAACTCGGGAAGCGCGCGGCTCTCTTGCTCGAAATAGGGCGGGAATTGCGGGTCGGTGTCCAGGCGATTGCGAATCTCCCGGTAGTATCTGGCCCTTCCGAAACCCTCCGTCGAAACCGCCCGCACCACGTTCATCCAACGTGCAGTCACCCCTTGCGTCGCCATGAAGCGGCGGAAGATCGCGTGCCCACGGAAGGAATACCGGGTCAGGTCGATGATCCGGTCGTAGAAGGTCCGCCAGGAATAGTTGGCAGGCTTCACGTTCATAGCGCCGTTATTGTTCAGGAAGTGGAAAGGGAAGGGAAGCACGCGGTTGGATCGCTGGTAATCCAGATTGAGCGGCGCCGCCCGGCCGAACGCGGAGAGCAGCGAATAGGCCGGAAAGGCGCCCGGAGCCATGTCCAGGAATCGCTTGGTGAGTTCAAAGGGCTCTGGCCCTTGGTCGGTGTCGAGTCCCAGTACGAAGTTGGTTTGGATGTAGGGTACGTACCGCAGGATCAGGTTGACGTGTTCGGACACTTGGCGGACTTTGGCCATCCCGGTCAACGCGCCGGTCTTCGATTTGTCGCCTAAGGCGAACCAGGATTCGACGCCCGGCAGAACGCCTTTGAATGAATTGCGTTTGAGCCGCTTGAGGTGCGGCTCGGAAAGCAGGGACAGGCTGCTTTCGGCGATGAAGTCGATGCTGCCGGCAGGCGCCGCGTCCTCGATCATGTCCAGGTAATCGTCGAAGCGGACGCCAAAATTGGGATCGTGCCAGGCTACCAGCGGCCGTTTGAATTTGGTCAGCAGGAACCGGAGATCCGCGCGGAGCACCTCGAAATCCATGGGTTGATAAGGCACTGTGGCATCGATACAAAAGGCGCAAGTGTACGGGCACCCCAGGCTGCCCAGCATGGGAACCATCTTGAGCAACGGCGCTTTCCGGAGCGTCGGTTCGATGAATTGCCAACGCTCGCGTACGCCTGGCAGGGTCCTGGGCTGCTGGGACGCCGCTAGTTGGACGCCCACGGGCCGGTGCTGCGAGCAGTCCCGCAAGACGTCACTGAGCGTGGCTCTATCGGTGAAGCCCAGCACATAGTCGAAATAACGCGCGGCGTCTTCCGGATAACAGCGGGCGTGCGGCCCTCCGATCACGGTGACGGCCCCTCTGCTGCGAAATAGATTACTCAGGGCGTACGCGGTGTGCGCGGCTTCGGTGAACGCGCCGATGAACACTACGTCGACGTTATCGGGCAACTCCGTCAGCAGATTTTCAAAACCGGTGTAGCAAACGAAGGCGACCTCATGTCCCTCCTCCTTGCACCAGACCCCAATGACCTGGGGCATGATGCTGGCGAGGCTGGCGTTCATGATGCGGGCATACAAAGCCCGCGTAGGGCCTTGGGAGACGATGTCGATAATCCCAATTCGCAGCTTTTTCAGGAACCCTCCAACCGGCCGCCGGGCGCCGGCGCGCGCCGCAGTTCTTCCTCGGCCCTTCCACAGATAACAGGATTCCGCCAATATTTCTGGTCTTAATTGGGCACGGCGGCAGTGATAATGCGGTCAAAATTGCTCACAGCGCGGTGAGGCAGACGATCGTTTATGTCGTCTGCCAGCGCTCCGCCAGGACGGCAGACCACGAAAGCCGATGGCCTGCCTCACCAATCACCCTCCGAGCACGTCGCGCAACGCGGTGATCGAAGGCACAAAGAAGTAGCCGCCGCCGGTCGGAACGATCCAGGGAGCGTTCGTCGCGACGCTGGCCTGTTGCACGCCCGAGCCGAAAATGACGCACCGGCGCTCGCGGTCCTCGCCGGGCGCGTCGTTCTGCCCGACCAGCAGGTCGTGGCCGCCCGGCATCTTCGGGCGCGAGGGATCGCCCATCCAGCGGGTGATGAGGAACTCGAACTGATCCTCGAGGGACGCCTGAATGCCAAGGAAGAGCAGGCCGCGTTCGCCGTGTTCCGGATCTTCCGCCGGAGGGGCATACGGATGTTGCAGAGGCTTGCCGAAGGCTACGCCCACGCGGAGGATGCGCCGCATATATGTGGAATCCCGACCGCCGGTGTCCGAGCCGGAATCGCGCGTGTTCACCTTGCGGATATGGGCGGCCCAAGGGCATGTCACGCCAGCCGGGTCCGCCTTGGATTGCGGGAAATTGTCGAGGTAGCCGGACCTTAGCGGAATGGCGCTCGCGTCGGAATCGAAGCGGAAGTGGTTGTTGGCCAACCGTTCGCGGCCGAGCGTTGGGTCGTCGGCCGCCGGGACGCGATTCACGGGCGCGCCGCTGGGCCAGCGGCCCACGATCCGCGAAGCCAATTCCACGTCGGTCATGCCCGCGAAGCCCGGCAATGCCGCGAGCCGCTCGGCTTCCTGCCGCATGGTTCGCCAGAACAGGCCAACATCCTGGCGCAGGCGGCGGAATACGAGGTATGAGCCGTTCCGCGACCACTCGGGCACGGCCGGACTGGGCAGCCCAGGTACCAGCGGGTCCGGACTGCTGGCCGGATGTCCCAAAACCAGCACGCCGGGCCAAACGAGATCCTGCCCGGGGTAGCCGAATAAGGATTGCTCCGGTTGTTGGCTCGCGGCGATGTGCCGCGGGGTGATGAAATCGTCTGGATCGCCGGACGCGCGGCCGCGGATTCCGGGCTGGGAGACGCCATCGTCGAAGCCGAACTGCTCGTGGCCCGGCTTGTCCTCGCGCACATCCCCGTTTTCCTCGTAAACGATTTGAATGCCGGCTTTCGCGATGAATCCCTTTAGGTCAGCCGCGCGCTCGTCGGCCGCTGCACGGGTGTTGCCGGCGACGATGAAGAGCGCATCCAGATCGTGGCCGGGTGCGCCTACCTTCCAGTTCTTCGGATTGCCTTCGTCCGCCGGATCGGCGGGATCGCCCAGAAATGCGGAGCGCGCCGCCAGGCCCTGGCGGAAGGCTTCGCTCGGCAGACTCACCGCGCCGGGCGTCAACTTTTGCAGGCCTTGGAAGGTGAATCCAATCCCCAGCAGCGCTTTCGGTGTGGGGGGCTTTGGCCCTGGCGCGGCTTTAGCCGCCCGGTGGCGCCGGCGATCGGCCAGCGTTTCGGCGGCGGTGGATATTTCGCCCGCCAGTTCGCGCAGCAGCTTCTTGAACAGGAAGACCGCCGCGGGCTTATCCGACGTAACGACCCCCAACAATGTCTGGTGCTGTTTCAGGAATCCCGGCACCGCGATGCCCTGGATATCGGACATCGGGAGGACCGGTTCCAAAGTCTCGGCCTCGATTGCAGGTATCGGTAGCTTCTTGCTCATATCGGTATCCCTTTCGATCAGTAGCGCCGTTTTCCAGACATCCCCAACTTGCCCCAGTCCGCGGCAGGCGATGCCGCTGGCCTGGGCTTAGCCTTGGCGGCGGGCGGTTGGGGGAACGCGGCCGACTCACCCGTACCTTGATTGAGGAACGCCTCGGTGAATCCCGGCGGCACAGCTTGCTTACCGGGTATTCCTTCTACCGTCCGCGGATAAAACGGATCGATTATGGGGCGGGTCCCGAAGCCGAAAGGCGGGCGGTCGATGGGCGTAGGCAGAATGTTCGCGATGCCCACCAGCTTTACGGTAATGCACTCGGCGATCTGTCCGCCGTAGCGAATCGGCGCGCCCGCGATCGTCAGGTCGCCCAAGTCGAAACCGCGGCCCGCGGGAACTTCGACGACCATGCGCTCGATCATCCCCGGAAGGCCGCGCACGATCCTGACGCAATCGGACACGCCTATCTTGCCGGGCGCTTCCCATCCGGACAGATCGATGTGATCCATGTACAATCCGACCGGATTGCGCAGAGTCACATTCGCGCCAAGCCGGGCCAGCGCGTTGACGGATGCGCCGATAGTGGGGTCGCTGTTGCGGTTGGGGCCGCCGTATCCAGCGTAGCCGATCAACGCTTCCGGCTCCACCAGCAGCCGGCCTTTCGGGTCGGTATAGCGGACGCTGGCGTCGGCGCCCAATTGGATCTCCGCCACCAGCGAGTTGGGCGGCGAACACAAGTGGGCAATGCCGTGAGTCGTGTTCCACTTGTTGTAAATGTTGTACTGGCCCTTCACGGCCCACTGTTGCTTAGCGGTGTCGATCAGATCCGTTGCCGCTATCAGATCCTCAAGCTGAACGTGCGGGCTCACCAACTCGCGGTAGAGCCGCAGCAGGGCTTCCTTGTCTCCGGGAAAGTGTTGGTCCGCGATGGGCGGGCTCGTGCCGCCGGGAACCAGGCCGAACATCGCCTGCCAATACTCGGGGGGTTCGGAGGTAAAGGTCACGCGGCGAATCTTGTTGGAGTGGGGACGGCGCACCACGTGCCATTCGCAATACTCCTCCTGCGGGCGGTAAAGGATGCCCGCGGTGCCGGTGGTGTCGTCGGGATCGGGCGAAGGGGTTCGGTATCGCTCGGTCGGCCACAGGCGATCGGCCAATACGAGCGCTCGGTCGCGTCCGTACCGGCGGAGCGCCTCCTTGGGAAAGGCGTTCCAGGTGATGGCCTGTTCGACCGCGATGCCGCCCGGATCGAAGTTCGCCGCATTGTAATATTGCAACGCTTGACCTCCCAGCGCCTTCTGGTCATTGGCGATGATCTGGTCGAACCATGCCGATACGGCCTGATTCCAGGCATCCAGTTGGCCGGGTATCGCGTTGAAGTCCGGCAGAAATGCCGGGGTGTCATAACGGGTGAGCAGTGCCATACGTATATTCCTGGATTCGCAGAATATATCCGCGACATCCGCGACGATTACTCGTCCGCAGACGCAAGATCGCGGCCCGTTACAGCTAATTGCATGGCCGCGCTAAACAATTTGTCTTGTAGTTCGGCAGTAGCGCGTTCTAGCTTCGGATAATGTCGGTCCCACCAGTCTATGTACCGTTCGGTCAGGCTCGAGACACGCATGCTTGCTTCTTGTGAAACACCATCTTCAAGGTGCGAAAAAGGATCGCGCCCTCCGAGAAACGCGTCCAGGGCGCCAAAGCCAGTCCCGATTATTTTCTGGCGCGCAGCTTCTTTGCCAAGGGATAGCTCTTTGGGAAACGAAAGGTCTGCTATGGCATCGACAGTGACAGCAGACAAGTTGTGAAGTTGAGACAATATCCCAATTACATCGGCATCTTTTGTAAAGGATGCCGCGATTTCAGACACCTTATCCTGGGCGGTCATTTTAACGTTGTCAAGGGCTTTCTGATCCGAAACGGCTGCAAATGCGCCCCGCTGCACTACCATTACGGCATCGCGCAATTGAATGATTACGCTATGAAGCCGCTCTATAGCTTTCCCGCGCTCGGAAGCACGAATCCGGTCGGCCAATCTTCCATAGCTAGCCTTCATCATTGCCCATTCATTACCGATCACCGTTCTTATTTGCTGGCAGGCGACCTGAACCGCTGCCGCAATCTCATCCGGTCCGGCCTTGACACGCTCACCGTCGTAAGTACCCACGATAAGACCGATCAAATCCGAAGGGAGGTCGATTCGCGGACTATCCGGGCAAACGAAGAACGATCGCCTCCTACCCAAAGCGCCAGCAAAGAGCCCGAATTCCACGAGGATGTTGTCACGCATTGCCGCCGAGGTCACACCACGCTTGGCAAGTTGGTCATCAGGAGAGGCGATCAGAATCGCAAAGGCATTACGCCGAAGTTGTTCCTCAAGCGACTCCATTGGATAATGCCCTGGCAAGAACAGTTGGTGCGTCCAGAGCTTCGGCTTCGTTTCGTTTGAAAGGGCAGCAAAAACCGCCTCGGCGATCGGGAGCCCCTCCGTCGAGGAGCCGATGAATACGGAAGGCTTATCCATGTTGATCTCCTTCAAATGTTGTCCCTGCTTGGGAGCTACCAGTCGATTATATCCGCCCAGTAATAATATATAGCGTAAAACCGCACCAGACCGGGACGCAAGCCCTGTACAAGACCCCGCGCCCCGAACCGGAGCCCGCCCATCACCCCGATTGGCGATGCCGAGCCGTTTTGATCGAAGTACAACGAATCTCCTGCGGCGCCGTTGCTCCGGAAGAGGGCCGCGGGGCTGGAGTAAACTAAAGATGGAGTCTCCAAACACATGATGCCAATCAACGAGTACGTGGAGGTTCGGAACGGCGGATACTACGTCGCCGGAACCCGAATTGGACTTGACGTGGTTACCTGCGATTTTCGGAATGGGCGGTCGCCCGAAGCGATCCTGGATGCCTACCCGTCTATCGGATCGCTGGCAAAGGTTTACGGCGCCATTACTTTTATCCTGGAGCATCCGAACGAAGTAGAGGCCTATCTCGAGGAGCAAGATCGCCGCTACGAGGACATGAAGGCCCGCTACCCCCTGACGCCCGACATGATCGAGCGTTTTGAGCGAGCGAAGAGCGAAAGGTCGGAGAAGCGGGTTTGAGCCTTCGTTTCCAGGCGGACGCCGACCTGAATCCCGAGATCGCCCGGGGGCTGCGGCGGCGGGAACCGGTCATCGATTTTCGCGGCGCCGGAGGGGTGATCCCAGATGGCGCATCCGATCCCGAGGTGCTTCGGATCGCGGCCGAGGCTCGCCGCGTGCTGGTCTCGCGGGATGTGACGACGATGCCGAGCCACTTTCGTCAATTCATCGAGCACAAACGAATCTCCCGGCGTGCTGTTGATCCCTTCCAGGAAACTGATCGGAACCGTCATCGATGGGCTGTTGCTGGTTTGGTTGAACTGGGAGCCGGAAGACTTGCACAATCAAGTGCGCTGGATTCCATAAATCGGTGAAATGCGCCGGCACTTTCAGACACTACTGTAGTGACAGGAGTGCGCAACCGCGTCATAATGTACCCTATGCGGAAATTTGCCGCGGCCATTTCAATCGCCGCCCTGGCCGGCACGGCCCTGGCCGATTCGCCGGACGCGCCCGCCATTATCCAGCGCACCCGCCAAGCCTATGCCAACCTGAAAAGCTACCAGTTCCAACTTTCCAAGGAGCGCCGCATACAGGCTCCCGAGCACGAGACCACTACCCGCAATACGCTGCTGGTGGCATGGGATAGCTCCGGCAAATTTCGCCTGGAACCCAGGGGGTCCGCGGGTATCACGATCGTATCCAGCGGTGAAAACACCTGGACTTACAACGAGACGTTGAAGCAGTTCACAAATTCGGCGGGCGATCCCACGTTTGAGAAAGCCTTTTCCATGGCCGCCGACGGCGTGCCCTTATTCCCCGACGCGTCGGACAGTAATGCGGTCACGCTATCCGCGGACGAAGAGATTACCGTGTCCGGCAGCGCGCATCCGTGTTTCGTGGTCGAAGTCCAGTATCGCGGCACGCGGGGTGGGCCGGGCGCCGCGCGCTGGGCCCAATTCTGGGTGGACCAGACGACCTACCTGATTCTCAAGCGCGTGCTGCACGAACATTACGACCGCGCCGCATCCGCGCGAGAGCTGTCCGATATCACCACCACGGTTTCGACAACCTCACTCGCGGTGGACCAGCCTTTGGCCGAGGATTTATTCAGCTTCGAGCCGCCGGCCGATGCGCAGCAGGTCGAACGCTTCGACCCTTCGCGCCCCAAGAACTCCCCAACGGCGGTGAAGAGCACCGACTTGGTCGGCAAGGCCGCGGCGGACTTCAAGCTGCGCGACCTCGACGATCGCGAAGTGCATCTTGCCAGCCTGCGCGGCAAGGTGGTCCTGCTGGATTTCTGGGCCACCTGGTGCGGCCCTTGCCGCGCCGAGATGCCCGTGATCGAGAAGGTTTACAAGAAGGAGAAAGACATTCAGGTGTTGGGCGTCGACATAGGTGAAGATCGGGAAACCGTGGAAAAATTCCTGCGCGCGCAAAAGATCGATTATCCGATCGTGCTGGGCGCCCAAAGCCGCGTACAGCAGGATTACGCCGCCAACGCCCTGCCCAGCGTCGTGATCCTCGATAAGAATGGTGTGATTCGTTCGTACAAAAAGGGTTATAGACAAGGCATCGAGAAGGCGCTGCGCGAGGATCTGGAAGACACCCGCCACGCCTTCCCGGTATGGCACGCGCACGTCGTTTCCAAGCGCGCGCCGGAGTACACGGCGGAGGCGCGGGATGCGCACGTATCCGGCGCGGTGACGCTCCACCTGACGGTCTCGCCGCAAGGCACGCCATCCGGCATGCAAGTGGTCCAAGCGCTCGGGCATGGGCTGAATGAGAAGGCTATCGAAGCGGTGAAGGGCTGGAAGTTCGAGCCGGCCTTGCGCGAGGGGCAGCCGATCTCGGAAGAGATGAATGTCGACGTGGCGTTCTCGTTGACCGCGCCCGCTCAGAGCGCCCCGATCGAACCAGGCAGCGCTGACGAGGCCTATCGCCGCGGAGCCCGGCTGGTCCGCACCAACCATGCCGAAGATGCCATCGGCATGTATGACAAGGCCATCGCGATGAAGCCGGATTGGGCGTTAGCCTTCCATGCGCGCGCGGCTGCGCTGAATCAGATCGGGAAGTACGCTGAGGCCATCCACGATTTCGATGAGGCCCTCCGGCTCGACCCGGCTCAACCGGGCTGGTATGACAGTCGCGGTATGGCCTACTCGTATTCCGGGCAGCACGAGCGGGCCCTGAACGATTATGATCGCGCCATCGAAATGAGCCAACCGCCCATTGGGGCTTACTTCGGCAACCGCGGCTGGGCCTATGTGGAATTAGGGCAGCCAGAGAGGGCCGTTCAGGACCTGACGCAGGCCATCCAACTCATTCCGGATTATCGGAGAGCTTATGAATATCGGGCGCAGGCGTACGCGGCGCTGAAGCAGTGGGCGCGCGCCATCGCGGATTACACCGCCGCCATGGAGTTGGGTCCCACGCGCTGGCAATACGAAAAACGGGCGGAGGCGCGGCGGACTATCGGAGATGCCAAAGGTGCGGACGAGGACACGCGCCAGGCGGCCGCCACCACCGACCCGGGGCGCTGACTTGACAATGTGGGGCGGGCAATTCTGCCCGCAGCCGGCTTTCAGCCGGCCATCGAGGTTGGCCTCCTTGTGGGGCAGGTTGGCAACCTGCAAGGCCGATTGCCAAGCGGCCTTGGCGAGCGTAGCTCGCCAAAAGGCGGCTGCGGCCAAGATTGAGCGCCCCACAAGCAAACTGACCCGCTATCGGAGCGCCGCATTGCTTGAGCAACGCTGGCTTACTTTCTTGCTCTTGTAACGAAAAGCTCTTGTAAGACCTGTGCGCTGGCGTCGACGAAACTTAGAGGCCGCTCATCGGTCATAGAGATCGCGCCGGTTCCACGTTGGGTCGCCGATATCGACAAGACCAATCCGGAACGCTTTCTTCAACCTCGCCCGAGCCAACTGCGTCCGGCCGGGTCCATCAAGCAGCTCTGCCAGGTAGTCCTGAGCGACCTTTCGGGCCGCCAGTCGTAGATCTTCCTCTTCCATCAACCCAGCGTAGCGCGGATTATGTGTCGCAGGTACCGAGTTGCCCGCCAACGCTCAGCGGACTTCGTGGGCCAAGCCTTGCCGCCGGGCGGAGTCGAAAACATTCTGCAAGGCTTTGTCGATCTCGGCCGACGCGCGCGTCTGCATCTGGTTGACTGCCTCTTGCTCTTTATTAACCACGGCCTGTCTCTGGTTCACTTTGTCCTGTTCGGCGTTCACGGCCTGCTGCCTTGTATTGACCTCCGACTGGATCTGGTTCACGTGCGACTGTGCCACGCTTCCCGCGTTCACCAGGCTTTGTTGCCGGTTGACTTCGGCCTGCGCGCGATTCACGTCCGCCTGGTGATTGTTGACTCCGTCTTGCAGGCGATTCACGTCCGCCTGATGGCCATTGACCTCGCCTTGCCGGCGGTTGACCTCGAGCTGGGGGGCCATCGCGCGATCGATTTCAGCCAGGGTATGGTCGTCGTTCACGATGTAGTCGCGGCCGTCCTGCCGGAACCAGGCATAGTGAGGGCCGTATTTGGAGCGCCACTCCTTGAAGTGGCGTTCGTCGCCACTATCCCACGAGCCACTCGAAGAGTCCCCCGAAACGACCAAATATCGAGTCACCTTGGTTTCGCGGGCGGGGATCGCCGGAGCCTGCGCCGCCAATGGCGCTGCCAGCAGCAGAATGGTTGCGAGAATCATGACTTCTTAGACGACAGCAGAACGAACCGGTTAGCCCATGATGCCCATCTGATTGGTCACCCCTGCGCCCGCGCCTCGGGGCGCTGCCATTCCGACTTCCGACTCGCAAAGGCCCGTCCCGGAGAACCATTTGGTTGGGCTCCCCGTCGCCTGTTAGGATAAGAGACCACGATAACGGGCGCATCGGCCCGGCAGCCACATGGTTGGCAAACGCGTCTCTCACTACAGAATCACCGGCCGCCTCGGCGAAGGCGGCATGGGCGTGGTATACGAAGCCGTGGACGAAATGCTGGGGCGCGCCGTCGCACTGAAATTCCCGGCCGGCGACGGCGCTTCATCCCGTCAATTGGCCGAGGAGGCGCGCGCCGCCTCGCAGTTCAACCATCCCAACGTGGCCCGGATTTACGAGTTTGGCGAAACCCCCGAAACCGGCCCCTTCATCGCCATGGAACTGGTGCGCGGCCGGACCTTGGCCGCGATACTGGCCGGCGGCCGGTTGCCGCCCGCGGAGACCGTGCGCATCGTGCGCGGCGTGGCCCAGGCGTTGGAAGAAGCCCATCGCCACGGCGTCATGCATTTGGATATTAAGCCCGGCAACATCGCCGTCGATGAGCGCGGCACAGTTAAAGTGCTGGATTTCGGGCTGGCGAAGCTGTTGCCCGACACCCGGCTGGAACCCGGCGACGATCCGCGCACTGAAACCCTCACCGCCGTAATCCGCGGAACCCCCTGCTACATGTCGCCCGAACAGGCGCGCGGCCTGCCGCTCGATGCGCGTTCCGATCTCTTCTCCCTGGGCGCGGTAATGTACGAATGCCTGACCGCCCGGCGCGCCTTCTCCGGCGCCTCGGCCGTGGGCACCCTGCTCGAAGTGGTCTCGGCCGACCTCGCGCCGCCGTCCGCCATCGTCCCCGGTATTCCGCGCCGCTTGGACGCCATCGTTCGCAAGTTGCTCGCCAAGAACCGCGATGCGCGGTATGCCTCCGCCACGGGGCTGATCGCCGATCTGGGCGGCGAGGCGGCCGTTACCGGGCCGCCCATTGCCCGCCGGCGCGGGTCCCGCGTGGCTGCGGGCACGCTGCTGGTCCTGCTGCTGGCGGCGGCCTGGTGGATACTCTGGAGGCGGCTGCGCACTGCCAGGCCGGCGACCAGACAGGTGGTGGTGCTGCCGTTTGAAAACCTCAGCCGCCAGCCTGCGCAGGCCGCGTTTTGCGACGGCCTGACGGAGATTGTCACCGGCATCCTCAGCCGACCCGGCGTGTTTTCCGACAAGTTTTGGGTGCTGCCGTCGAGCGATGTCCGCCGCTACGGCGTCGAGACTGTAGCCGGCGCCGGCCGCATATTGCACGCCGACCTGGCGATTAGCGGCAGCGTGCAGCTGCCACCCGGCGCGCCTGCCTGGCTCATCACTGTCGGCACATCCGACGCCGCCCACCCCCACCTGCTGGGCTCAAATCTATTCGGGTGGAAGAGCGCGATGCCGCCAATTTAGATGCCACCCTCACGGCCGCGCTGGTGCGTCTGCTCGATGTGCGCACGCCGCCCACCACCGTAACAGCGCAGCCCGACGCGGCTGCCTATTCTCGATTTGTCGCCGCCCGTGGATACCTGCGCCAGTACGATAGCGGGGATAACCTGGCCCGCGCCACTCGGGAACTTGAGGCCGTCACCACCTCGACGCCCGGCTACGCGCCGGCCCAGGTGGCGTTGGCGGAAGCCTACTATCGCATGTACTCAAACACCAAACAGCGGGAGTGGCTTGCCAAGGCGGATCAGGCCGTACGCCGCGGCGCCGAAATCGACCAAAACGAACCGGGAATTCCGCTCATGCTGGGCCGCATCTTGCGCGCCACCGGCCAGCCCGACGCCGCTATCCGCGAACTCCAGGCCGCCCTGGCCCGCGACCCCGGAAATCTGCCCGAGCTGATGCTGCTGGCCGGCGCTTACCAGGACGCCAAACGCCCGGCCGAAGCCGAAGCCGCTTATCAGCAGGCCGTGCGGCTGAGGCCGAGTTACTTTCCCGCCTACACCAATCTGGGCATCCTCTATATGTCACAGGGTAAGTGGGTGGCGGCCGAGGAGCCGCTGACCCTGGTCACCAAGTTGGCTCCCGACTTTGCCGACGGCTACACATCGCTCGGCTCTCTGGAGTACTACCTGGATCACTGGGATGCCGCCGCGCGCTTGTTCAGCCAGTCGATCCGGTTGAAACCGACCGCCACGGCTTACTACAACCGCTGCGGCATCGACTTCTACCAGAAGGCGTTGGACGCCGCTGTTGCGGACTGCCCAAAGCCGTCGAACTGCAGCCGGCCAACCCGCTTGGCTGGGGCAATCTGGCCGATGCGCTCTTCGAACGCGGCAACCTGGAAGATGCCGCGCAAGCTTACCGCCGCGGGCTGGATGAGGGTAACAAGTTGTTGGCCATCAACCCCATCAACCCCGAGCTAATGGCCAGTATGGCCAAGTATGCCGTCAGAACCGGCCAGAAGCGGAGGGCCATCGACCTGGCGGCGGGAGCGTTGACGCAAGGCAACAGCGTCGACGTGCTGTATAATACGGGAAAAGCCTATGGCTTAGCTGGCGAATGCGCCCGGGCCAGCGGGCTGTTACGGCAAGCATTCGACAAAGGATACCCCCGCCAGGTGGCCAGGCGGGACCCCGACCTGGATCGTCTGCAGGCGGCGCCGCTCGCGTGTACTGTTCCACCGCTTAACTGATTCCACCGATCGAGAGGACACATGCCGAATAAAAAAAAGAACAAGAAACAGATTTCCGTCGCTTACGAAATAAAGGTGAACGCCGACCGCAATGGTAATTTCACCTACACCGCCAATGGCAATGACGCTTCCGCGTTCCAGCCCAATATAGGAGACACGCTCTGCTGGTCGGCGAAGTTGCGCGGGAACAGGACTGCTTTCCAGGTGGAGTTCCCCGGCATCGGCCCATTCGGCGCCGGCCCCACACTCTTCCGTTCTCTCTCCAAACCGACAGCTCCGCAAACCGTTGCCTTGCTGCCGCATTACCAGGGCAACCTGGTGTTCAAATACATCGTGACTCTCGCCAACGGCTGGTACGACGATCCCGTGATCACTCCGGTCCCCGCCGATCCCCTAATCGGAACAACCACGAGCGCCCAGATAATTCTTCTGAGCGTGGACAATACCGGCAATTTTACGATCACACCTCCGGTGACGCCGATAGTTAAAGGGAGGGTCGCGTGGCAATGGGATACTAACAGCGCCTATACGGACGACTTTGTGCTGACGTTCGCCGCAAAGGTTCCCTACGGCTGGCCGCCTGCGACCAACAGCCAAGCCCAGATCGTCGTACTGAACATGCAAACCCCCGGAACCGACGGTTACACCATCAACACGGTCAACACGGGTCTATCGGCCAGCAGCACGCTGACGATTCCGTAGCGGCCACAATTGGCCGCCCCACAGATTCATGCAGTTTCAATCCAGCCCTGGAAAAATGCACCGTCTTCTATCGTGAGGCGCGGGGTGCGAATGCTGCCGGTCATGCTGGCGCAGGTACGCAGGGTGAACTTGTGCCGGGCGTCCAGGGTACCTTCGACCGTGCCGAGCGCCTCGGCCTCGGCGGCCAGCACATCTCCGTAAATCCGGCCGGCCATCCCGATGGTCAGCCGGTGCGCCGGGATCTCCAGATCGCCCTGGATCTCCCCATTCACCACGATGTTCTCCCGGCTGGACAACCGTCCCTTAATTGTCACGGTCCCGCCGATGACCGTAGCAGACTCGGCGGCGGGCGGTTCGGCGGTTGCGGCCTTCTCCAGGACGGGGACCGCCTCTGCCTCCGTTATCTCCTGAACCGCGGGCCCGGCGGCCGGCCCGACGTCGTAAAACTGCAACCGGCAGATGTGGCAGTGATACAACCGCATGTCCGCGATGAAGAGCCGCCGAATCCTATCCGAGGGTGTTTGAGTCACGCGGTCGATGCGATCCGGCTTGTCGCGAAGCTGCAGGCGCTCGCTTCCACAACTCGGGCAGCGGATGGGACGGCGCGGATTGTTCGGCGGCGAGGTGCCCATGGTTGCGCGCCGCGCTCACCCGTTCGCCTTACCCGCCACCACCATCGACTCCAGAATCTGATCGGAAAGGTCCTTGACGACTCCGGGAGAATGTGCCAGAAACAGCGTGTTGGTCCTGTCGTTCTCGCCGATCGATTTCAGCGTGTCGAAATATTGCGTGACCATCACCAACTGCATGACTTCTTTCGCGGACGCGCCATCGACCACTTTTTGAAATTGTTCTATCGAAACCTGGAGGCCCTCGATGATGGCCTTCCTCTGGTTGGCGATTCCCTGTCCTTGCAGCGCCTTGCTCTCCGCTTCGGCCTCCGCCTTTTTTACCACCAGGATCTTCTCGGCCTCGCCCCTGGCGTTGGCGGCGACTTGTTCGCGCTGAGCGGCATTGATGTCGTTCATGGCCGCTTTCACCTTGGCATCCGGAACAATATCGGTCACCAGCACATTGACAATTTCATATCCGAATCCAGCCATGTCGGCATCCAACTCCTGCTTCACCGCCGCGGCGATGCTGGACTGGCTGGCGAAGACTTCATCCAGCGTCATTCCCGGGACATGCCCGAGAATCACCTGCTCCACATACGATTGGATCTGCGCGCTCGGATCGGCCAGCTTGTAGTAAGCGTCATAGACTTTTTCCGGACGAACGCGATTCTGCACGGAGATGGGAATCGTCACAAAGACGTTGTCTTTGGTTTTGGTTTCCATGGTCAGGGTGATCTGATTGACGCGCAGACTCACCAGGCCCGCCACGGAGTCGAAGAACGGCCGCTTCCAGTTCAAGCCCGGCTCAGCGACGCGCAGGAACTTGCCAAATCGCGTGATCACGGCGACCTGGGCGGTGTTTACCGTGAAAAAACTGGCGAAGATCAGGTAGAGCGCGACCAACGCCATGATAACCAACGGAATCAAAAACAACTGGTCCATTTTTCCTCCCGTACGAACGACCGACCGGTTCAGCATAGCGGAAAGCGAATAGTGGGTCAATTGACAATGACCTGTGGGCCGGGCGTCTACGATCGGGTCGAGTGACGGGGATTCCGCCCCGTCACCCTCCCACACCACCGGACGTGCGGTTTTCCGCATCCGGCGGTTGAACCCAGCCGCGTTACCGCGCGGCAAGATCCGATGGTAGAAGAAAGCCGTGTCGTCGCAGGACGGAGTTGCGCAGTCCCCACTGTAGTTCCGGTTGGCCGGCCACTCCCCAGGCGCCGCGACGGCTCGTCGCCACCCCCAGCGAGCGGCCCGTAACTCCCAACCGCCGCAGGTGCCGTTCTCGTCCTACGCGGTCGTGCCATCTTAACCAGAAGCACTTCCGGATATGCCGTCGAATCCATCCTTCCAGTGCCACGAGCGGCCGCCGCGCTTCCGCCAGTCGGTAATACCCCCACCAGCCTCGCACGTACCGGTTCCAGTCGTCGCGCAGTTGCGTACGGGTGCCACTCCGCCGACCGTCCCATTTCTCGCGTACCTTCGCTTTGAACCTCTCCAGGCTCTCCGGTGCTATGCCGGTCCGCTTCTGGCGATCCAGGCGAAAACCCAGAAACTTGCGTTCCCAGACCCTCCCTGTCCCGCTCTTGGCGGCATTCACCTTCAGTCGCAGATGTTTCTCGATCCAGCCCTGTATCGAGGCCAGCGT
>Ga0302324_100003330_pt1 | contig 36327 bp, 25 predicted proteins | sample Palsa_T0_1_FD_201949 | JGI IMG/M metagenome (GOLD analysis project Ga0302324, IMG submission 201949) | Peat permafrost microbial communities from Stordalen Mire near Abisko, Sweden - Palsa_T0_1 | ecosystem: Environmental > Terrestrial > Soil > Palsa > Peat permafrost | place: Sweden: Abisko... | reverse complement strand
CGCAGGAAGCGCTGGATTTGGTCGAGAATCTCGAGCGCGAAATGAGGCAGAATGGCCTGGGCGTATTGCAACCGGGGCAGATTAATTGAACTTCGCAGGCCGTTCGCTGATTGTAATTTTTGCCTGCGCCTGGTGCGTCGGCGGCGCGTCCGAGGCACCGTTGGCTGAGCCACAGGCCGCACCGCAGGTGCTGTGCGACACGTTGATTCAGGTCATGAAGCAAGGGCCGGCGCTGGGGTTTGCCGGCCGCGTCAAGATTCTCGAGCCGCAATTGAGCCGCGTGTTCGATCTGCCGCTCACTACGCGCCTGGTTGTGGGTCCGCCCTGGCGCAGCATGAGTGCTGAGCAGCAGCAGGCCTTGGTAGCAGCCTTCAGCGACTACAGCGTCGCGGTCTATGCCAGCCGTTTCAAAAGCTATTCGGGAGAGCGATTTGTGGTGGATCCCGCTACTGCCAAGCTGCCGAGTGGCGATGTCATCGTGCACACGAAGCTGCTGCCTCATGACGGCGACGCGGTGCAGCTCGACTATCTGGTTCGCTCGCAGACGGAAGGATGGCGAATCATAGACGTTCTGTTGAACGGCACGATCAGCGAAATGGCCGAGCGCCGGTCCGAATTCTCCTCGGCCTTGCGCGACGGAGGCGCCCAGGCGCTGATTGACCTGCTGCGACAAAAGACTGCGCAACTCGCCGGCTAGTTCCGGCCCGCGGGCTGCGCGTCGCCGGGATCGTCGTACAGGCTCTCTTCCTTGGGCGTCGGCGGCGGCCCGCCATGGCGCAATTCGGCGGCGCGATTCTGCCGGTACAGGCTGCGCATGGATGCATAGAAGTCCACCGCCTCGCGCTGGATCTCATCCAGCGTGTCGAGGTTGCGGGCGCGTTCATCGATACCGCTTATCGCCGCCTCGGAGACGCTGAGGCTGGTCTTGTATTTGAAATGCGGCGCCAGGTACAGAAACGGATTGGTGAACAGATCCGCGCCCATGCCGAACCCATCCCGTGGATTTGACGGCCCCATCACCGGCAGCACCAAGTACGGACCCTCATGAACACCCCAGACATACAGTGTCTGTCCGAAGTCTCCGGTCTGTTGCGGCAAGCCATGCCGGCCGGCGAAGTCCATTACGCCCACCACGCCGATGGTGGTGTTAGTCACGAAACGGCCTAGGGTTGTGCCCGCGCGCTTGAACTCGCCTTGCAGAAGATTGTTGACCAGCACAATCGGTTCGTGAAGATTCTTGACCACGTTGCGGATGCCGTCGCGTCCGGCACTTGGGATGATGCGCACATAGGCCTTGGCAATCGGCTTCAACAGGTAGCGGTCGAGGCCCTGATTGAATGCAAAGGTCTTGCGATTGAGCGGCTCCAGAGGATCGTTGGCCGCCTTGAAGGCGGCGAGGGCGGCGGGATCCCGCGGCACCGTGGCGCATCCGGCAAGACCGAGCAGCAATGCGGCGCCAAGCACCAGTGCGCAGCGCCTCATGCGCGCTCTGCAGCCCTGGGCGGCCCCGGGGGGACCCCCAAAAGCGCGGGCAAAATAAACAGTGTGCAGATCAGGGTATAGAGGACGCCAAGGCTCAGCAGCTTACCCATGTCGGCTATGCCCGGTGACTTCGAGAGCGCGAGGCTGCCGAAGGCCGTCCCGGTGGTCAGTGCGCTAAAAACAATGGCGCGCGCGGTGGGTGAGCGCAGCAAACCGAGCTCCCCGGTGCGCCACCTCAGAACGAAGTAGATATCGAAGGCGACGCCGATGCCGAGCAACAGCGGCAGCGCGACAATGTTTGCGAAATTGAGCGGCATGCCGATGGACGCAGTTGTGGCCAGGGTGAAGAGTCCGGCTAGAAACAGCGGTCCCAGCACCGCCGCGATGTCACGGATTCTGCGCAGTACGATGACCAGCAGCAGCGTAATGGCCACCGTGGCGATACATCCGGCAACGACAAAGGCCTGGATCACGGTCTGTGCAGACTGCTGAATCTGGATCGGCGTGCCGGTCGCCTCGGGTGTTTCGCGCCGTACGGCGGCCGCAAATTTGCGCAGAACGTCCGGATCGCGCGCATCACCCTTGGGCGAAATCTGGATTCGATACCGTCCGTCGGCGGCAACCCAATCCCGTTTGAGCTCCGGTGGGATGCTGTCGAGAGCTACCGGTGCTGCCTGCAGCGCCAGTCTCATGTCCGCGAGCCTGTGCTCGACGCCCTGAGACAGATTTGCTTCGAGCAGCGGCACGATGCCTGCGCCTCGTGCGGCTACCCGCGCGAGCGCAGCGCTGAAATCCGCGGACGCGCGGTCGCCGCCGGCGGCTAGTTTTGCGATGTCGGCGGCGCACCGGGCGGCCGCATCGAGGACTTGCTTGGCGCTGGGGGCGGGTTTGACTGCGGCGGGCGACAGGGTCGGCGACAGCAGATCGCGGGCGTCCGCCAAAATGTCGAGCTTGGCGGCCTGGTCATCGGGCACGAAGCTGCCCAGCCAGATTGCTTGACCCACATCTGGCAGTGAACCGAGGCGCTGCGCCTCGCCGGCGGCAACGGCGGCGGAGGGGACGATCACATCGAGCGTATACGGCGTGCTTTCCGGATTCTTCATCAAGTCGAAGAGCGTTTGCACTGATTCCGACCTGGGGTTTTCCATGTTGATGGGATCAAAATCGAAGCGTAGCCGTGGCAATACGGCCAGCGATGCTGCGGCCGCCACGGCGGCTGCGGCCATGACCCAGCCGCGGCGGTGGATCAGAAACCGGTCCAGCGGTGCAGCGCGCGCCAAACCGCCAGCCTCTTTGAACCCGCCGGAACGCAACAGTGCCAACAGTGCAGGCAGCAGCGTCAGATTGAGCGCTAGCGCTATCAGCATGCCGGCGCCGGCAATCAGGCCAAGATCGGACACACCGCGATAGTCGGTCGGGAAAAGCGAAAAAAAGCCCACCGCGGTCGCGGCCGCTGCGATCACCAGAGGCAGCCCGACGCCTGCGGCCGTGCGCCGAAATGCGGCGGCAGTATCCACCCCTGCTTCATGCTCGGCCGCATAGCGCACGCTGAATTGAATTCCAAAATCGATCGCAATGCCGATGAACAGCGGCGCAAACGCCACGGAGATCGGGTTGAAGGCACCGACGACTGCAACCGCGAAGCCAAGACACAGGATCAACCCGGCAGCGAGGGTGATCAGGATCGCAGCGACAGCTCGGGGAGAGCGCACCGCCAGGAACAGCCAGAAGACCAATAGCGCAAGCAAGATGACTGCGGACACACCAGCCCCTTCCTTGAGGGCCGAGAGTTGGTCGTCCGAGAGCGCCACGGGTCCGGTGACGCGCACTCGAACTCCGCGCTCCGGCACCAGTCCTGCGGCCAGTGCCGCAGCGTGGACGGCTTCGATCGCGCGCCTTCCAGGCTGCACCGCGCCGTAGTCAAGCACCGGCCGCGCCAGCACAAATCGGCGCATCTCGCGCGCAAGCGGTTTTCGGTCGCTGAGTAGATTCTGCCATGACAGGGGTTGATAACCGCCGTCGAGCGCGACCTCGATCGCCCGTGTTACCGCCTGGAACGGTCGAGCCAGCACATCGACCGAGACGGCGCCATGCAACGGCCCCTGCGCCAAAAGATCCAGCGCATCGAACACGCCTCGCGCGCTCGGATCCGACGCCAGCGTGCCGATCATGGGCTGCGCCTCAATCATTTGATCGGCGAACTTCTGCACGTCCGCGCGAGCAAGGAACAGCAATCCGTTCTTTTGAAAGAACGGACCACCATCGGGCTCACGCACGTCGCGGAACAGCGCATGATCCGCAGCCAATCGGTCTGCCAGGATAGCCGCAGCGTCTTCGGCCTGATCAGGCGTCGCCGCGTCGATGACGACGGCCAGCAGACCGCTGTTCTGCGGAAATGCGCGGTCCAACTCAGCGCCGGCGCGCCGCCAGGGAAGGTCGGCGGAGAAGAGCTTATCGGTGTCGGTATCGATGGCGATGTGCCTCGCTGCCAGCAATCCGACCACGGCCACGCAGGCAAGAATCGAAAGCGATAGGGTTCGCGCGTGACGGCGACTAGCCTCCACCAACCGGATCACGGGCGCGATCATTTTCGATTCGGAATTCATAGCGGCAGATATTTACCTTGAGCATCATTATCAAAAACAGTCGCGAGCAATTTCCCGCCGGCAAGAATCATTACCGGCCGCGCGAGCGCGTCATATCGAGCCCGCTTGGCGCGGGCCGGATCGCAAGACAAAGATAACGTCCGTATCGCGAGAGACGACCCCTTATGAGCAGAATTCAATTTCAGCTCAATGGGCCCGGCTAATGGTTCGATGCTCAGCGCTGAAGTGTGGCAAAAATTACTTTATATAAATGCTACATCGCATTGATTAAAAGCATTATATGTAACTATAAGCCAAATTTGGCACTTCGGCTTTGCTGGGACGTCTGCTGGCTAAAACCGACATCCGGCATCGAAAATCCCTATCGCCGGCATTTCCAGCTCTCATTTCTGCACTCGCTTTGGGTCCGACGAGCTTAGTCGACCGAACTGGCGGTCAAATTCGACCAGGATGAGGAGACAATCCTGAGAGTTTACGAGCCGTGCCGCGTAAGCTCCTGCAGTGATGGAGCGTCTCGACGGCGTGCTGGTCGTGGGTGCCGGACCCGTGGGTCTGGTCACAGCGCTGCAGTTGGCACGCGCCGGTGTTCCTGTCTGGGTCGTCGAGGCCGAGGCGATGATCGGTACCTCACCGCGAGCGGCGGTCTATCACTCTCCGGTGGTCGAGCGGCTCGACGGCTTGGGGCTCCTGCCGGACCTCAAGCAGATCGGTGTCACGAAGTGCGCCTATCATTATTGGAACATCGAACATGTGCTGCTCGGCCACCTGTCTTTCGATGCGCTGCTGCCTGAGGACACGGATTACCCCTTCAATCTGCACCTCGGTCAGGCCGACCTGGCAGTGGTCGTACTGCGCCACCTGCTGCGGGTCCCGGGCGCCGAGGTGCGCTGGCGGACACGCGCCGTCGCCGTCACACAGGACGACGGCGGCGCTACGGTGACCGTACAGACATCAGCAGGGGAGCACGATATACGCGCACGCTGGGTTGTGGCGGCCGACGGTGGGCACAGCGGCATGCGCCATGCGCTCAATCTGCAGCTCGAAGGTCTGACCTGGCCCGAATGGTTCGTCGCGACCAATGTGCGCTTCGATTTCCGACAGTATGGTTATGGCGATTCGAATGCGGTATTCGACGCCGATCACTGGGCGATCATCGCGATCATCGATCAGACCGGTCTATGGCGTTGCACCTATCGCGAAGAGGGCTTGCTGTCAGAGCACGAGCTTCGAGAGCGCCAGCCAGAGCGGTACGCGCTGTTCGCGACCAACCTAGCCGCTTGCGGGCCGCAGGCCGTAACTCCTTATCGCGTTCACGAGCGATGCCTCGAGCAATTCCGAGCCGGTCGCGTGCTGTTTGCGGGGGATGCGGCGCATCTGGTCAACCCGATCGGCGGACTCGGCCTGACCGGCGGACTGCTCGATTGCATGTCACTCGCGGACGCGCTGCTCGCGGTCATCGAGGGTCGATGTGATCAGCAGGTGCTCGACGCCTGGGCGGCTGAGCGTCGCCGGGTGTTCCTCGAGATTACCGCGCCCATGGCGCGCGAGAATCGCCGACGCATAAGCGAGCGCGATCCTGAGCGCCGGCGCGCCGATCGCGAGCGATTGCGCAGTTTCAGCGATGACCGGGACGCCGCGCGCGCCGCGTTGCTCAGTGTGTTTGCACTCATCGGCCGGAACGTGCTGGCGGCACGGTAGGGCCGTCTCAATGGGCGGGGATGCCCTCGGGCACAGGCAGTGCAAGCGCCACATGGTCCTCATTCCCAATGGCCTGCGTGCGGTGTCCGCGGCCGCTGAGATCCTCGAGCAGCATGAACTGCCCCGGCGTCATGCGGCGCTTCTGGCCGTCGGCGGCCGTGATCTCGACGATGCCGCGCACGCACAGCATGAACTGACGCCGGGGTGCCACGTGCCAGTCCTCGTTGCTGCCGGCCTTGAGCTTTGCAAACATGACGCCCTTGAGATCGCCGAGTCGATTCACGAACAGGCGCTGTTCCACCGTGGCACCGGCACCGGCGGGTGACAGCACTAACTGCTCATCGGCGAAGTGGGTTATGCCGTTGGCATCGGCATACAGCCGTACGTAGGCCAGCGTGTCCGTGGCAGGAGTTTGGGCGCTACCGGCGACCGGCAGCAGGACAGGGATCGCGCACAACGCGACCCTAACGCAAAAAGATCTCAAGTTCACGGCGCGCCTCCGCAGATTCATCAAGCAAAAGATGGCCGGCATTATCGACGATCCGGAGCTTCGCGTGGGGCAGCGCCTGCTGCCACAACGAGGCGAGCCCCACGGGAAGAATTCGATCGCTCCGGCCCCATAGGATGAGCGTCGGCATTTTCAGGGCGCTAAGGTCGTTCGCGAAAGCAGGACCCGTGCGGCTCCCGGCGAGGGCAAGCTCGCCCGATGCCTGCTCGCGCTCCCGGCGTTCGATCCAACGATCGGGCCAAAACGGCTCCACGAGCGCTGTGTCGACCACGAACCACGCATTCAGCGCTTCGAGTGGCACATTGCGATAGTCGGGGCGCGGGTACTCGGGCGAGGAGAGCCCTGACGGGGCAGCGAGGATGAGCTTGCTTACCCGTTCCGGGTGGGCTACGGCAAAGTGCGCAGCGAGAAATCCGCCGAAGGACGCACCGATCAGCGGAACCTGCGACAGCTGGAGCTGATCGAGTAGTGCTACGTAGTGAGAGGCGTAATCATCGAGCGAGCCGATCCTCGGATCGTCCCCGGATTCGCCAAACCCCGGGTGATAGGGCAGCAGAACCCTGTGGTGACTGCGAAGCTCGCGCGCCCAGGCAAAGCCATGCCAGGTGCCGCGGCCGTGCCAGTACATGACCGCCGGGCCTTCGCCGATGCAGTAGACGACCGTGCGGACGCCACGCACCGAATACTCATCGCGTGAAAAGCCACGCGTATCGAATGGCGAGCCTGGCATGTCGCCGCTCGCCCTTACCTAGCAATCAACATTGAATCGGTTGGCGTGAGTGGCACGACGGAGGCCCTGCGGAAGCCCGTTGCCTTGATCCAGCCTCGGAGGTCAGCCGCGGTGTAGCCAAAACCACCAGGGGTCTCGATAAGCATGTTCAGGCTCATCAGGAGCCCGGCGACATTGCGGCTGCGCGTATCATCAATCATCGCATCGTAGATGACTAGCGCACCGCCTTTGGGCAGCGCCGCGTAGGCCTTTTGCAGAAGCAGGTGCTTTTGCTCCAGGTTCCAGTCGTGGAGGATGTGCCCCATGATCAACACGTCGGCTTGCGGCAGCGGATCGCGGAAGAAATCTCCGGCCTGAAACGTCAAGCGTGTCGCGAGTCCGAAGGATCGTACGTAATCCTCATAGATGGGTCCGACCGGTGGCAGATCAAATATGGCGCCTTTCAGGTGTTTGTGCGCCAATGCCACTTGTACCGCTGCGCAGCCCTGCGCACCGCCGACATCGATGAAGTTCCGGTACTTTTTCCAGGGAAACTTTGCGGCCATGGCGCGTGCCGAATCCAAGCTGAGTCCCGTCATTGCCGCGAGAAAGACGCGCAGGCGCTGGGCGTCGGCATACAGCGTGGCAAACATGTCGCCGCCGTGCTTGGCTTCGTTCTGAGGCGCGCCAGTGTGTAGCGCCTCGGTCAGTGAACCCCAAAACGGATAAAGCCGAGCAGCGGCCATTTCCAACAGACCGCCCGCATAACCAGGCTTGGCGCGGTCGAGAAAAGCGTCCGCGTCGGGGGCGTTGTGGTATTTACCCGCTTTGCGCTGCAGAGGTCCGAGGGCAACCAGGGTGTCGAGAAAATCTCGTGCCGACCGAGGGTGCAGCCCCAGCCTTTCACTGAGTTGACTCTCAGTCAGCGCGCCCTTCGCAAGCGTGGAAAATACGTCGAGTTCCACGGCGCTCAGAAATGCGCGCGGGCCCCAGAAACCCAATCCCAGCTGCAGCAATCGTGCTGGTGAAAGCGTTGGGCGGCCCGTTCTGGAGCGCGCCCGGGTCGGGCGACGGCTGCTGGCTTGGATTTGCGCTTTGTTTTCTTGGCCATGGGTCCTCGGCGCGAGTCGACGCATTGTTACATCTTTGCCGACGTCTTTGCAGGAGCGGGTAACCGTTCCGAGTCGTAATCAGGTTTTTTGCTTCGCTGCCGCCTCACGCGCTTGCTTGAGCTGCCCCAGTTCGGTGCGTACTTGAGAGCTTTGTCGTACATCGCGAGTGTCTCTTTCGAGTGCCCTTGCTTCGCGAGCACATCGCCCGATTCGCCGCGATGATCGAGGATGTCGCAATCCAATTACTGTTTGATTACGGATTAAGGCAAGACATTCGATTACTGCTCGTGAGAAATATTGGCCTTGAAAGACATTTACAGAGGCGCCTTGAAAATCTACATTGAGGTATCCGCGAAGGCTGCTCTTCGGCCTGTCACGTAACGGCTACCTTACGAAGCGTTGCACAAGGGTTAGTGACGACATACGGTCATTAGATGTCGGGGATCCTATGCAGGATTGCTTGTTGCGCACCGGAATTCACATCGTTACAGATGCGACTGAGTCGGAGCCGCCGGGAGAGATGGGCGGCACTCGAACTGATTGGGGTTGCTCTCGATGCACGTCCTGGGAATTGTTCTCGGCCGAGCAGTTGCGCAGTCACCCTACGAATTCGTTGCTGATCATCAACGCGTTGGGCGGCACGGAAGGTGCGCGCAGTTTTTTTCTCTGGCTGCGGGAGCATTCTGTCCCGCTGCCGGTTTTCGCGATCCTGCCTGAGGGGGACGTCGCGCTGCATCAGGCTGCGATGGAAAGTGTCGATGATTTCCTCTTATGGCCGTTCCGGCCCGAGGAGTTGAAGCGCCGCATAGCGCGCCTGTGGGGGCCGAACTCTCAAGATCCCGCGGATGTCCGGGCGACTCTGACTTCGGAATGTGCGTTGAAACAAATGGTGGGGCGGGACCCGGCATTTCTACGAGTGCTGGAGCGGGTGAGCAAGTTCGCCAGGACGGAGGCGCCCGTGTTGGTCACGGGTGAGACGGGGACAGGTAAGGAGCTCTGCGCTCGCGTACTGCACCAGATGTCTGTGCGCAGCCGGGGGCCCTTCATGCCTCTGGATTGTGGGGCTCTACCGGATCATCTGTTCGAGAATGAGGTCTTCGGACATGCGCGCGGGGCCTACACCGATGCTCGCTCCGAGCAGAAGGGGCTCGCGGCGCTGGCTCATCGCGGCACTCTGTTCATCGATGAGATCGACAGCCTGTCGATGTCAGCTCAAGGAAAGGTGCTTCGGCTCCTGCAAGAGCACACCTATCGCCCGCTGGGGTCCGAAAGCTACCAGCCCGCGGATGTCAGGGTCATTGTCGCAACCAACCGCAAATTGGAGCGGCTGGTAGCGGAAAAGTGCTTCCGGGCGGATCTTTTTTTTCGCATCAATGTGTTGCGCATACATATGCCTGCATTGCGGCAGCGGCAGTCGGATATCGCGTTGCTCAGCCGGCAGTTCATCGAGGATATCTGCCGCGTCTCGGGCCTGCCCAGGAAGGTATTGTCCCCCGGGGCGTTGCGTAGACTCGAACGCCACGACTGGCCCGGCAACCTGCGGGAGCTCTACAACACTATTCAGCGCGCGGCGTTCTGCTCTCCCGGAGCGCAAATTGCCAGCTCGGCAATCGAGCTCGAGGAGGCGATCGAGGAAGGCGACAGCGGCGAGCACGGACTGCAAGAGTTTCGCTTGGCGAAGCGCGAGGCGATCCGCAGCTTCGAATCGCGCTACGTGCGTCAGATGTTGGAGAAGCACCGTGGCAACGTGAGCAGCGCTGCACGCGAGGCCGGCAAGGATCGCCGCGCGTTTGGGCGGCTGGCCAAGAAATATTCCGACGACGCCCGGCCGGAGTGATGGGGTTATTTTCGACCCACGCCGTGCGCTCTTTGACCCACCCTGGCGCTCTCGCCAAGCGCTAAGCCCGTCATCTGCAGGGCTTCGCGATCCATGCCAGGCCTGGCATGCCGCGTGCACCGCTGCCGCGCGGAACCTATGGTCCAACACGATCCGCATGGTCCGGACCGAGAAGTAGCAGGACAGATCCTCGGCTACTTCCTGCGTCATCCAGAGGTCGCCGACAGCCTGGAAGGCATCGCGCGCTGGCGGCTCATGCAAGAGTCTGTTCGGCAGAGCGTTGAGAGGACTAGCGAAGCGCTCAAGTGGTTGATCGCGGAAGGGTACATCCGGGAGGAAGGACGAGTGGCCAGCGGACGAATCTTTCAGCTGAATCCCGCTCGCCGGGACGCGGCGCAAGCCTTTGTCGAGCGGGTGCGACAGCGGCCGCAGTCCCCGGCGCAAATCCAACCGACAGGTTCAACCGAAGAATGAAACACAAGGCACTCGCCGACCTGCCTGACAACGAGCGCTCTGCCCACCGCTCGAGCTGACACGGGGTTTTGATCACGAGAATTTACCTGCGTTCACCCAATCAAGGATTACGACATGCCTGTCACCCTGTCCTATCCCGGTGTTTACATCGAGGAGATCTCGAGCGGCCTGCACACCATCACCGGCGTCGCGACGTCCATCGCAGCCTTCGTGGGCTATGCCACGCAGGGGCCCGTGAACGAGGCGGTGTTGGTGGAAAGCTGGTCCGACTTCCAACAGCAATTCGGCGGGTTGTCCAACAACAACGGCATCCCCAACTATCTGGGTTACGCCGTCAATCAATTTTTCGGCAACGGCGGGTCGATGGCGTACATCATCCGCCTCGTCTGGAACTCGGAGCTGCCATCCACGCCGGGCGTGCAAGCGGCGAGCACGGCCAGCGCGATGGCGGGGGGAAACTTGCCGCTTTATGCCAGTAGTCCGGGGCAATGGGCCAACAATTACCAGGTGAGCGTGATTGTTCCCGGGGGATCCATCACTTCGAGCGGCAGCTCCTCCCCGAGCACCTCGGCTTCCAGCGGCTCCTCATCCAGCAGTTCCTCTGCAAGCCCCTCGCCCTCGAGTGCCAGCTCTTCGAGCGGCTCCGGCTCCAGCGGGGCCTCAGCCCCGGTTCCGGGCTTCACCATTCAGGTGATGGATCCCAACGGTGTTGTCCTGGAAAGCTTCGCCAACCTGTCGCTCAGTCCCTCGAACCCACAGTATGTCGTGAACGTGATCGACGCCGAGTCGAATTACATCACGTTCGTAAATCCGGCGCAGCCCAATGTGGTTCCCACCATTCCAAGCGGCACTTTGAACTCAGTCAGCGGTGTTCTGCTGGGGTCGGGCTCTGCGGGAATTGACGGCACAGTCCTGCTGCCGGGGGACGGCAATTTTGAGATAGCGCTCGGCGCGGATCCCAACGCCAGCAATGATTACGGGATCCATTTGTTGGATCAGGTCGAGATCTTCAACCTGCTGTGCATCCCCGGCGAATCCGATCCACCGACGATCCAGGACTTGCAGGAGTACTGTTACGAAAAGCGCGCTTTCTACATCGTCGATTGCCCGCAGCTGGCGACGACGTCGGCGTTGCAAAAAGCCGCGGGGCCGCTCGGCGTGAGCGGCGGTGTGCTGACGGGGGGGCTCACAGGACAATACGCGACAAACTCTGCCTATTACTACCCATGGGCATCCGCGCCGGATCCTCTTATGGGCAACCGGCCGACGTTGTTCCCTCCGTGCGGCTTCGTGGCAGGACTGTATGCGACCACTGACGCCGATCGGGGTGTCTGGAAGGCACCTGCCGGCATAGCGGCGAGCCTGACCGGCGTGTTGGGTCTGCAGTACACGTTGAGCAATGACGACAACGGCGAGTTGAATCCGCTGGGTATCAATTGCCTGCGCGAGTTCAAGACCTACGGTGATGTGATCTGGGGAGCCCGGACGCTCGCGGGCAGCGACCTCGCGGGGTCGGAATGGAAATACATCCCGATTCGGCGGCTGGCGCTGTTTCTCGAATCCAGCCTCTACAACGGCACGCAATGGGTGGTGTTCGAGCCCAACGACGAGCCCCTGTGGGGGCAGATTCGCTTGAACGTGGGCTCGTTCATGCAACAGCTGTTCTTGCAGGGAGCGTTTCAAGGCTCCACTCCACAACAGGCTTACTTCGTCAAGTGCGACTCGGAGAACAACCCACAGGCCAGCATCGACCAGGGCATCGTCAACATTCTGGTCGGCTTCGCACCGCTGTACCCGGCCGAGTTCGTGGTGATCCAGATTCAGCAGATCGCCGGTCAATCCTAAAGCAGGAAGGAACCCCCATGGCAATGTTTCCGAACAACCCACTGCGCTTCGATCCCTACAAGAACTTCAAGTTTCGCCTGAAGTGGGACGGGGTGTATGTCGCGGCAGTCAGTAAGGTAAGCGTGTTGAAGCGCACGACCGAAGTCGTCTCTCACCGCAACGGCGGCGAAATGTCGATCTCGCGAAAGTCCCCTGGCCGCACCAATTTCGAGGCTATCTCGCTCGATCGCGGCATCACCCAGGACATGAACTTCAACAACTGGGCGGGACTGGTGTGGAACTACGGAGCCGGCCTGGGTTCGGAAGCCTCGCTCGCCAACTTTCGCAAGGACATCTATCTCGAGGTCTATAACGAGGCCGGACAACTGGTGATCGCCTACAAGATCTACCGCTGTTGGGTCTCCGAGTACCAGGCACTGCCCGATCTCGATGCCAACGCCAACGCGATCGCGATCGAGCACATCAAGCTCGAGAACGAGGGCTGGGAGCGCGATCTGAGTGTGACCGAGCCGGTCGAGCCCACTCTGACCACGGTATCGGCCTGATGCATGTCTGGGGTGACAGCGAGGTGCTATCCCTGTGGGAGGCAGCCAGCCGCGTTGCGCCGCTGGACCGGGGGCTGTTGACACTCGCCACGGCACTGGAGACCTCGCGTGCGGCACTGGAGCAGTGGCCGATAGGGCGGTTCAACAGGGCGCTGCTGGAGGTTTTCACCGACTGTTTCGGCCCTGGCCTGCAGGGGGTGGTCAACTGCGCGGGCTGCGGCGACATGCTCGAAGTTGCCCTGAATGCGCGTGAGCTGGCGGCGGGACCCACCGGAAGCGCCGACGTCATAGAGTTCTGTGGGCATGCTTTCCGGCTTCCCAACACCGGCGATCTCATCAGTATCGCCGGCGAAGCCGAGCCGCGAGCCGCGGGACAGCACCTGGCCGAGCGCTGCCGGATCGGGACCGGCGGCTCGGTGGAGTGGGACGAGAGCGCACTCGAGTCTCTCGGTGAGCGGTTGGCGCAAGCCGATCCGTTGGCCGAGATCCAGATTCATCTGCGTTGTCCACAATGCGGGGCTGAGCAGAATGAAGTCTTCGATGTAGTGACATTCATGTGGGCGCAAATCGACGCCCGCGCGCGCCGGCTGATTGCAGAGGTTCACACACTGGCCCGTGAGTATGGTTGGTCCGAGCGGGAGGTGCTCGATTTGAGTGAGGTTCGGCGCGCCCTGTATCTCGAACTGGCTCAATCGTGAAGGGATATCTGCAACGTCTGGCGTCGCACGCCCGCAACCCAGGCGGCACGTTGCGGCCGCTTGCTGGATCGATCTATGCCGGCCCTCAGAGCCGCAGCGCTTCCGCGCATAGCGGGCTGGAGGAAGAAATCGTCACGACTTCGGTTGCGCGGCGGCAAGAGAGTGCGTTCACACCCGAGAGTGTGGTGCGGCAGGATCGCACCTCAACCAGCGCTCCAGACCCAGTCGGCAGCACACGCGAAGGCGCGCTGCAGAGCAAACTAGGGGTGCTCCAACGCGATCGGGTTGAGCCGACCGCCCGGCAGCCGGTGCGCGCTCCCCAATCCATGGATTGGCCAGAGAGCGGCAGCAAAACATTTCAACTTCGTTCGCGGGACCCCTCTGAAGACTTCGCTTCGGAGCGCATAGTATCGGCCGCCCGAGCGGCAGATAAGATGCGGCCGCGCGCTGAGTCCGGCACGAGCTTGCCTGCCGCCTCTTCAGGGGCTAACGGGCGCGAGCCGCAGGTCAAGCTCGCGCGACAAGCAGCCAACGCTGATGCTGATGTTGGATCGCAGCTCGTCCCAGTGCCCGGGCGCGATACCCGAACCGCGTCAGCCGCTGATTTGCCCCTCAGGAACCGGGGGACCGAGCGCGCGCGAACCGTCGCGGGGCGCCAGCCCGATGAGATCCAGATCCACATCGGCCGGATAGAAGTGACTGCCGCCCGCGCGGTCCCGGTGGCGCTTCCCAAGCCCAAGCCAGCCCGTAAGGCGCCGCCCCTCGCTGAATATCTTCGCGGGCCTGCCGGGGGGAGGCGTTGAGCAACGCGCTGGCCATCTCCGCTGTGTCGGCGGTACTGCAGTACATGCTCAACTCGGTGTTGAACGCCTCGGGACTGGGAAGCGTCACAGTTCTGGCAATCGCTCCGGACCTGGCGCAGAGCGCAATTCGCTCCGGACAGGATGCCAACCCCACTCTCAACCTGTTTCTGCACCAAGTGACCTTGAACGCGGCGTGGCGCAATGTCGGGCTGCCCTCGCTCGCCGCCGACGGCGCTACTCAACTTAAGAATCCACCTCTGGCGCTCGATCTTCACTACCTGCTCACGGCCTATGCCGGGGTGAACTTCCAAGCCGAAGCGCTGCTTGGCTTTGCGATCCAGATGCTGCACGCCTCGCCCGTTCTGCCGCGCGGCCAAGTGAGCAGCATCCTGACCAAGATCCACAACGACAACACGTCGGATCCCCTGTTGGGTGGGTTGCAATCTTCGGGGCTCGCCAGCCAGATTGAAATGATCAAGATCACGCCGGCGACCCTCGGCCGGGAGGAGATGGCCTGGCTGTGGACCGCCCTCAAGGCCGACTACCGGCCCACATTTCCGTTTCAGGTATCGGTGGTGTTGATCGAATCGCCAGCGCCGTTGCTGGCGGGGATGCCGGTGCTCACGCGCTCGATCACCGTGCAGCCCTCGCTGTTGCCGGGATTTCCAACCCTCAATGCGGCCAACCCTCCAGCCAACCAACCGGTGGCCTGCCTCGGCGATACCGTTACGGTGACCGGCTCCGGGCTATCCCAAGTCACCGAGGTCGTGCTTGCAAATACACGGATGCAGGTTCAACAAAACATCAACGCGCTCACGGACAAATCCGACGTATCCTTTTCGTTTGTCCTGGCAGAGTCCGCACCATCGGGCGGGAACCCGACCGATCTCCCCGCCGGCTTCTATCAGCTCACCGCCCAGGTGTCCGTCACTACGAGTGCAGGAACCAGCACCGTCAATACCAACACGGTGCCGCTCGCAATCGCCCCGAAAATCGGTTCGACTTGGGCACCCGGTACTTTGAGCTCCGGCGAGTCCGTGACTCTGACCGTTCCTTGCACACCGTACCTGCGTGCCGGCCAACAAGTAGCCCTGTTAATCGGCGGTCAGTCGATCCCCGCGAGTGCTTTCGTCGACTCCTCGGGCAACTCCTTAGCGTTCACCAACACGCCGTCGTTCACCAGCACGGGTCTGCAACCGACCGGCGGTCCGGTGCCCGCGTGGCTGCAGGTGGATGGCATCGACAGCCCGATCGTCAACATGACTGCCACGCCGCCGGTGTACTCCGCGGCCATGGTGAAGGTGAGCTGATGAGCGAGCCGCGGCACACCTCATGGACTGAGCAGAATCGGGCGCATCTGCTACGCGAGTTCACGCGACTGAAGCAGATCCTGGGTGGCAACTCTTCGTCATCAGGGGCGCAACCGGCTGCGCCGGCGATCGATTCGTCGCCTGCCACCGAGTGGCTGGCTGCATTGTTGAATCTCACCGAATTCGAGAGGGACATACTGCTGCTTTGCGCTGGCGTGGAGATGGACTCCGAGTTCGCCGCGCAGTGCGCCAAGCTGCAAGGAGCGCAGCGGGCGCGCGTAACCTTCGCGTTCGCTTCCAACGTGTTACCCGAAGCGCACTGGAGTGCGCTCGCGCCGACGCGTCCACTGCGCCGTTTCAGGCTGTTGGACATGGAGGGTGGCTATGGGCTCACACAGTCATCCCTGCAGATCAACGAGCGCGTGCTGCATTACCTGACCGGAATCAACTTCCTCGACCCTCGTCTCCAGCCCCTGCTGCATGCCAGCGAGCCGTCGGATTGGATTACCGACGAGCAGCGGCAGCTGGCGCAACAGGCCTGCGAGGCATGGGAGTCGGATGCCAGGGTCGAGCCCGTCGTGCATTTCTGCGGTGACGACCCCAACGGACAGGAAGAGGTCGCGGACCTCGCTACGCGCGCCGTGGGCCGGCGGCTCTTCACGCTGCGCGTGGACGATCTGGTCACTGACCAGGAGCTCGAGGATCTGACTGTCTTGTGGGAGCGCGAGGCGTTGCTGCTTCCGGGTTCGCTGCTGATCCAGTGCGGCCGCGGGGCTCTGCCGCAACGCGCGCGCCGCTTGCTCGAGAGACTGCCGGGGCCCCTTGCGGTGTCGAGCCGCGAGCCCATCCGGCTCGAGCGTCCCGCGTTGCGCCTCGATCTGAACAAGCCCTCGCCGGCCGAACGGGTGAGCTTGTGGCGCAGTGCTCTGGGCGTCGCCGCCGGCCAACTCAACGGTGCCATGGGCGATCTGGCCACGCAATTTCGCCTGAGCTCGCGAACGATTCGGGAAACCAGCTCCCATGTGCAGCTGGGCGGGAACGACAGCTTGCCGCAGTCGCTCTGGGACGCGTGCCGCTCATTCGCGCGTCCGCAGATGGGAGATCTGGCCGAGCGAGTCAGCGTGTGCTCTCGTTGGGATGACCTGGTTCTGCCCGACGCGCAGATGCTGGTGCTGCGTCAGCTCGCCTCGCAGGCCCGGCATCGCATGAAGGTCTACGAGACCTGGGGGTTCTCCTCCAGGGGTCGCCGCGGTCTCGGAGTCAGTGCGCTGTTCGTCGGGGAGAGTGGCACCGGCAAGACGATGGCCGCGGAGGTGTTGGCTCGCGAGCTGCGCCTCGACCTGTATCGCATCGATCTGGCGGCGGTCATAAGCAAGTACATTGGCGAGACGGAGAAGAATCTCAAGCAGGTGTTCGACGCAGCCGAAGAGGGCGGAGCGGTGCTGCTGTTCGATGAGGCGGACGCGCTTTTCGGGCGGCGCACCGACGTCAAGGACAGTCACGATCGCTATGCCAACATTGAAGTGGCGTACCTGCTGCAGCGTATGGAGTCTTACCAGGGCCTCGTCGTTCTGACGACCAATCTGAAGTCCGCCATCGACCGGGCGTTTCAGAGGCGGCTGCGGTTCACCGTTACCTTTCCTTTTCCCGACGCCTCGCAGCGCGAGGCGATCTGGCGACGGATTTTTCCCGCCGACACGCCAACCGCGGGCTTGGATCCGAGGAAGCTGTCACAACTCAACGTGGCCGGCGGCAACATTCATAACATTGCGCTGAATGCCGCATTCCTGGCAGCCGAGTCCAGCGGACCGGTGGCAATGGCTCACCTGTTGCAGGCGGCGAAGCTGGAAGTGCAGAAGATCGAAAGACCCCTGTCGGACGCCGAAGTGCGGGGGTGGGCATGAGCCGGATCCAAATTGTGATCGATCGTGTCTGTCTCTCGGGACTCGACGCCGCCGAGCGAACAGCGCTCGTGGAAGGCTTGCAGCGGGAGCTGACACGGGTTCTGAGTGCTTCGGCCGCGACCGGGGGCATCAAATCACTCCGGACCGCAGTCTTGCGACTCGGCAGGATTTCCATGTCAGGGAGCCGTTCCGACAGCGATGGTGCGGGTGTGCGCATCGCGCGCGCGATTGGCAAGAGTGTCGCGCCATGAGCCGCGCTGCGCTGGCCACATCGCACGAGTCGCCGACGGAGAGCCGCACATCCCACAGCTCCTCATCTGGAATCCGTGTTGGCGAGGCTCACGACACTTTCGAGCGGGAAGCCGAGCGAGTCGGGGAGATCGTCTCCAGCGGTGGCTGGGTTTCGAGGCTGTCGCTCTCCAACATGAGCGTCGGTCAGCTGCACCGGACACAGGCTGCGGAGCCTGAGCAACGCAAGGGCTCTGGCGCGAGCATGGAAGATGTCTTTCTGAGCACTGGGCTCGGCCGCAAGATCGCGAGCGCCTACTCGAGAGAAGCCGCGGGGTTCGACGCCGATCACGAAGTCGAGCGCCACGGAGAAGAATTTCGGGGACCCGAAGCGGCCGCCGCGGTGACGGAGCTGGCGCTGCATCAGGGCGGCCTACCGGCGCGGTTGCCGGACATCGTACTGGACAGGATCTCTGCGGGACTGCGGGCGAAAATCGTTTTCTCCGGTTCCGCGCGGCAGCCGACACAGGCGAAGGTGGTCCTGACACATTCAGTCCTAGCGGCAAAGCATCCAGCGCTGCACAAGCGCGAGGAGCTCACCGTCCAACGACGAGCCGACGGTCACACTCTCACCGCTAGCCGTGCCGACGTCGAGTCGGCGATCAACAGCCCCGGTCAGCCACTGGATCCCCAGACCCGCACCTACATGGAAGCCCGAATCGGTTTCGATTTCGGCAACGTCCGGGTGCACACCGACGCCGCAGCGGCGGACTCCGCGCGGGCCATGGGCGCTCAGGCGTACACCCTGGGCAACGATGTGGTATTTGCCGCCGGCACGTTCTGCCCCGGCACGCAGCAAGGCAAACGCCTGATCGCGCACGAGCTCACTCATGTCGTGCAGCAGCGAGGCGCTTACACAGCGAAGGCACATCCCGTAATCCGGCAGGCGCCGGCGCAGATCCAACGTGCATCGGACGACAACGACGCCGACGAGAATCAGGGGCACTCCTCGCGCCTTCGCGACTGGTTGATACGCAAGGTGGCGCCGCTGGCGAGGAGGATTCCCGGATACGAGCTATTAACTGTGATTCTGCAGACCGATCTCATCACGGGACAACACATCGAGCGCACCGCGGAGAAGGTCATCAATGGCGTTCTCGAGCTCATCCCCGGTGGCCGGGAGATGTTCGAGAATCTGAAGAAATCCAGCGCGCTCAACAACGCGTTTGACTGGTTCATGGGCGAATTCCAAAAGCTCAATTTCAGCTACCAGTACTTCAAAGGTCTGATCAATCAGGCGTGGAGCAGCGTCGGCTGGAGTGATTTCAGCGATCCGAGCGCCGCGCTGCATCGGCTGGAGGTCATTGTGGCTGCCCCCTATGAGCGGGTTAAGCAGTTGGCGGCCGATGTGTTCAACAAGGCGTTCGAGATGATTCTCGAGGGCGTGCTGAGCGGACTGCATGCGCTCGGGATATTGGATGTTCTAAAGAAGGCCGGGGCTTTGTTCGGGCAGATCGCCAGGCATCCGGGCGAGTTCCTGGGCAACCTCGTCAAAGCCGTGCAACAGGGGTTTCGGCAATTCGGCAGCCGACTGTTGGAGCATTTACGCGAGGGTCTGTTTGAGTGGCTGTTCGGCGAGCTCGCGGCCTCGGGCGTGCGTATTCCCAAGACCTTTGATTTTCTGTCCATCGTGGGAATGGTCCTGCAGGTGCTGGGACTCGACTATCGCTCGATCCGCGCGCAGCTGGTAGATCTCGTTGGCGAAAAGCCAGTGGCCAGATTGGAAGGCGCCGCGGGACTGTTGCACACCATGCTGGTTCAAGGACCGGGCGCGGCGTGGGAGGAAATCAAGAAGTACGCCAGCGACCTGATGGATACGGTGATTGCCAACGTCAGAAGCTGGGTCATCACCCAGGTCGTCACTGCCGCCGCCGAGAAGTTCGCAACGCTGTTCGTGCCGGGGGGCGCCATCATCCAGGTGATCGAAACCCTCTATCATGCCATTACCTACTTCTTCGACCGCATAAACCAAATCGCCGCGCTGGCCAACACGGTGCTCGATTCGGTTGGCGAGATCGCGGCCGGCAACGTCTCGCAGGCCGCAAACTACATCGAACAGTCCATCACCAAGATCGTGCCGCGCGTGCTGGAGTTTCTCGCGGGCCTGCTGCACCTGGGTGGGATAGGCAAAGCCATTGGCGATGTCATCGGCAAAGTCCGCGACCGGATCAAGGCGGCGCTGAAGAATGTTCTCACGGCCCTTGCCGACAAGGCGCGCCAGATCTACGGCAAGGGCAAGGAGGTGATAGGCAAGCTGTTCAATTGGGCCGCGACCAAGGCGGGCTTTGTGGATCCCGAGGGGCATTCACACACGGTGTTGGTGGAGGAAGGAACCGGGACACCGCAGCTGATGGTCCGGAGCACGGAAACGCCGGTGCTGGATTTCATCGAGACGTTCTGGAAATCCAAGGACGCGGCATTCCAGAAGAATAAGGCGCAGCAATACGCGCACGCAAAGACCCAGGCACAAGAGGCCAACAAGATCATCAAGGCCATCGATATTGCGCAGCGGGCCAATGCGCAGGACCCCAGTCTGGCAAAACGACAGCAGGAGCTGCTTGCAAGAAACGAAGCGGTGGCCGCCGCCTTAAAGGCTCTGCTGGGTAGCGCTGAATTGAAACTCGAGGGCTACTTCGACAAGTACGGGTTGGAGGGGGTGGTGGGTCGCTATGGCTCCATGCCAAAGCCGGTCGGCGATCGGTTCGAGGCTGATCATCAACCCCAGAAGGCGGTGCTGCTTGCCGCCGCGAAAATGCGTTGCTTTGATGGAACCAAGAACCTGCGAGCGCGCGCCGCGAATGAAGCCGACGACGGCTTCGCCATCAACCTCTATCTGCAGCGTCATCGCGCCGGCCGTACCTGGGGGTCCAAGGGGAAGGGCACATTGAATGAATTTCTGGACAAAGCCACAGTCGCGCGCAACGACCCGAAGGTCAAAGGCAACCCCGCCGCCGAGCGTAAGAAGGTCGTCGAACTGATCGGCAGCTTCGCGACAGCCGATGCCGAGTTCATGGAGGTCAAGGTTCTGCCGATAGACGAGAACTGGACGGACATTTTGAAGGACGGCCCGGGAAGTGCCGAAGAAAAAAAGAGACAGCGTGAGCTGATCACCGGGCGCATCAAAGCCGGTGAGTTGCAAATCAAGAATCAGCCCATTCGCGAGCTGGAGGTTTGACCTTGACCGTGAGCATTCCTCATGCCTAACGGATTTTCCAACACCCCGCGCCTGGTCAAGGCCGGACTGGTCCTGATGGACCCCAACACCTCCGTGGTGCAGACAGTCATTGCCCTGCAGTACAACCCGGACTCGTTGTCGCGCACGCTGCAGATCCAGTCTACGGCCGGAGGCCAAGACGGTATCCACGTTGACGCATTTCGCCTGCGCGGACCCGCGGTCGAGACTATAAAGCTCGACGCCGAGCTCGATGCCACGGATCAGCTCGAATTTCCCGACCAGTATCCGGTGACCGCGCAATACGGTCTGCAGCCGCAGCTTGCGCAATTGGAAATGTTAGTGAATCCAACCATCGAGACCTTGGAGGCCGACGACGCTCTGGCTAGCAGCGGCACCTTGGAGATCATTCCCGACGAGCAGCCGCTCATGCTGTTTGTCTGGAGCCGCAGCCGCGTGGTGCCGGTGCGCCTCACCGATTTCTCGGTGACCGAGGAGGCGTTCGATCCGAACCTGAACCCCATCCGTGCCAAGGTCAGTCTGGGCATGCGCGTGTTGACGGTCGACGACCTTGGCTTCACCCACCCTGGCGGCAGGCTGTTCATGACCTACCTCGGCAACAAGGAGCAGCTGGCCTCGCAGGTGAGCAATGTCACGATTTCAGTACTGGGACTGAGTGGCCTGCCATGAACTACCCTTTAAAAGCGCTGCTGCAGATGGGTGTGATCCCGCCGGTCACGTTCCCCACAGACAGCCGTTACTACGGCTCGGCTACTCTGTCCTACGAGGCTGCCAACGGCCAGACCGTCACCTATCTGGCGCCGCGATTCGTGCCGCAACCCGGCGGCCGCAACTACTCGACGATCGCGGTTCACACCGTGAAGAGCATGGACCGGCTGGATCTGCTGGCCGCGACTTATCTCGGCGATCCACTGCTCTTCTGGCTGATCTGCGATGCCAACGGCGCAATCCGGCCGAACGAGCTGCTGCAGACGCCGGGAAGCTCACTCAACATCACCATGCCCCAGGGTGTACCGGGCGCCAACAATGGTTAAGAGCGTACAACTGATTCTGATGATGGGATCCATCATCCCGCTGACGGTGCCGCGTGCGGTGTTGGATGCGCTGGCCGAAGTCGAAGTCACGGTGGACGACATCGGCGCGAGCGGGTTTCAGTTGACCTTCAGTGTGGACAAGAACACCTCGCAGCAGATCATGCTGCTGTTGACGGGGGCTGCACCAGGGCTTTTCACGCGCGTGGTGTTGGTTGCGATCGTCAATGGCATCTCCAACGTCCTGATCGATGGCGTGATCACGAACAACCACATGGCGCCGGGCGACAAGGGATCGAACTCCACGGTGACCGTGACCGGTGAGGACCTGACCGCGCTCATGAATCAGTCCAACTGGAGCGGCTTTCCGTACCCGGCCATGCCGGCCGAGGCCCAGGTCGCCCTGATCTGCGCGAAATACAGCATGTTTGGAATCATTCCGATCGTGATACCCAGCGTGCTCATTGATGTGCCGATTCCGACCGACCAGATCCCCTCGCAGCAGGGCACCGACCTGGAGTACATCCGCGCCCTGGCCGCTCGCGTGGGCTACGTCTTTTATATCGACCCGGGTCCGGCTCCGGGCGTCAGCAAGGCGTATTGGGGACCGCAGGTAAAAGTGGGTCCGGTTCAGTCCGCGCTGAACGTCGACATGGATGCGTACACGAATGTCGAAAGCCTGTCTTTCAACTTCGACCAGCAGCAAAACAAGCTGCCGATCCTATACATCTACAATCAGCAGTCGGGCGTCACCATCCCCATTCCCGTGCCGGGGATTACGCCCCTCAACCCGCCTCTGGGCTTGATCCCGCCGTTGCCCACCAACATCATGGGTGACCTGAAGTCGCCTCGCGATGACCTGGCGAAGCGCACTGTCCCGCAGTCCATTCTGATCACCATGGCGATTGCCGCACAGGCCAGCGAAGCCGTAAGTGGCGACGGCAGCCTGGACGTAGCGCGCTACGGCAACATTCTCAAGGCACGGCAGCTTGTGGGCGTACGCGGGGCGGGCGTTGCATTTGACGGGCTCTACTACGTCAAAAGTGTGACGCACAAGATCAAGCGCGGTGAATACAAACAGAGCTTCAAGCTCACTCGCAACGGTTTGGTGTCAACCGTTCCTTCGGTGGCGGCATGACCAGTCAGGCTCCCTCTCCCGGAGAGAATCCGGCGCGCTTTTACGGCAAGTACCAGGGTACTGTGTTGATCAACATCGATCCTCTGCAGACCGGACGCATCATCGCGCAGGTGCCGGATGTGCTCGGAGAGACTCCTTCGAGTTGGGCGTTGCCGTGCGTGCCCGGCGCTGGCGCGCAGTGCGGCATGTTCATTGTGCCCCCGGTCGGCGCCCAGGTCTGGATGGAGTTCCAACAGGGCGACCCCACCAAGCCGATCTGGACCGGTGGCTTCTGGGGGATGGTGGCGCAAGTGCCGGCGATGGCGACGGCGCCACCGCCAATCCCACCGGGACAGAATATCGTGCTGCAGACGCCGGGCCAGACCACCTTGGTTCTTAGCGATTCGGCGCCCACACCGGCGACAGGCGGGATCATGCTCAAAGATCCGAGCGGCGCCATGCTGGTCATCAATGAGACGGGGATCTATATCGATAACGGGCAGGGTGCGAGCATTACGCTGATTGGCCCCACGGTGACCGTCAACATGGGCGCGTTGGTCGTCACCTAGCCATGCCAGGACCTGTACTACACATGGGGGCTGTCGTCCTGTGCGCTCACGGTGGTCAGGCGCTGCCTACCGTGCCGAGCCCGCGAGTCGTAGTGTCCGGAATGGCGATTGCCACCATCGCTGCACCCTACAGCGTCGCCGGATGCGCTTTCGCGCCTCCCGCGGGAAATGGCCCCTGCGTTACGGCTCAGTGGACTGTGGGGGCCACTCGCGTGACTTCCGTGGGCCAACCAGTCGCGCTCCTGACGGGAGTTGCGACCTGCGTCCCGACCGGGACGCCGCTCATGCCGGTGTCGGCGCAGACACGCGTGTTGGCGACGTGATTGCGAGCCATGAATCTCAACTTTCCCTATCAGTTCGATGGACGAGGCAGAACGGCGGAGGCGGTTACCGCGGACTATCTGACGCAGCTTATTGAACTGGTGCTGTTCACGTCGCCCGGGGAGCGGGTAAATATGCCCGACTTCGGCAGCGGGCTGTTGCAACTGCAGTTCGCCCCCAACAGCCAGGAAATGGCGGCCGCCACCCAATTCTGCGTGCAGGCGGCGCTGCAAAAATGGCTGAGTGGCCTGGTGAAGATTCTCTCCGTGACGGCAACGGTCGAGGAGGAGATTCTCACAATTACCGTCAGCTACACCCCGCTGAGCTCTGACGTGCCGCAGGTCGCGACCTATGTCTATGGAGGCACGTCGTGATCTACAACTGCTGCAACGAGCGGCGCAAAAGTGGCGTTCTGGGCAACCCGGCCTGGAACGGCATCGACTACCTGGAGGTGTTGGATCATGAGGCTGAAAAACTCGGTATTACTCGTCAGACGACCCTGGTCATTCACTGCCTCAACCCGCTGGCAAGCCCCGCGCTGGGCAGCAGCTCGTCGGGAAGCCGCGGAAGTGCAGCAAGCAGCTCGGGCCTCAGCAGCTCTGGCAACAGCAGCTCCTCGAACTCCTCCGTATCAACCACGATAGGCGGTTGGTCTGCCGCAAACGTCGTCATCGAGGGCGGCGCGAGCATCACCGATATCGGTATCGTCTGGGTCGCCCCGGCGCTCGAGGTGCCCTCAACCAACCAAGCCGAGCTCGACTACTACTCAAGCCTACCGGATAGCTTGAATGTGCTGGTCGTGCGAACGAACGTGGCGGGCGATTTCTCCAGCTACTGCCTGCGCCTGGTGAATAACGCGCTCCAGGCCGCGTTGGACCCCTTCAAAGTCACTGAAGTCCTGACGGGCTTTGACCCTCAGCTGGCCTCGGTCGACTTCTCCTTTAAGGTCGAGTGCGGTCCTGTGTTTGACTGCCAGCCGCAACCGCCGCCGTGTGCGCCACAGTTGCCGACAGCGCCGCCGATCAACTATCTGGCGAAGGATTACGCGAGCTTCAGGTCGATTCTGCTGGATCGTCTGAATCAACTGCTGCCTGACTGGGCGGGCAGCAGCGAGGCTGATCTTGGGATCACACTTGCGGAGTTGATTGCTTATGTGGGCGATTACCTCAGCTATCAGCAGGACGCAGTGGCGACGGAAGCTTACTTGCAGACCGCACGGCGTCGCGTGTCGCTCAGGCGCCATGCCCTGCTGGTCGACTATCACGTACACGACGGATGCAACTCCCGGGCATGGATCCACCTCGAGGTAGGCGCTCCAGTGGTAGCAGGGGCGGCCGTCGTCCTGGATCAAGCATCAACACTGCTGTACACCTCGGTGCCCGGCATGCCCGCAAACCTCAAAGTGGGCTCGCCCGAGCTCGAGGCAGGGCTCTTGATGGGCCTGCAGTTCTTCCAGCCCATGCACAGCGCCGACCTCTACTACGAGCACAACACACTCTACTTTTACACGTGGGGTGACACTGATTGCTGTCTTCCGCAAGGGGCTACTGAGGCGACGTTGCTGGGAAGCCTGACGAATCTGGAGCCGGGCGACGTGCTCGTTTTCGAGGAAGTGATCGGGCCGCAGACTGGCAGTCCGGCGGATGCCGATCTCAGACACCGTTGCGCCGTGCGACTGACCCAGGTCAGCATTTACGACGGCCGGGGAAATCTCCTCCAGGACGCGCTGTTCGATCGCGCCAACCCCGTGCTGCTGACCGAGATTCAGTGGGCGAACGAGGACGCGCTACCGTTTCCGCTCTGTCTGTCGTCGAATTTCATCGCCGGCGACGGAACCAACACGTACGTCAACAATGTCAGCGTGGCGCACGGCAACGTGGTGTTGGTCGATCACGGCCTGTCGATCCACGGCACAAGTCTGGGCACGGTGCCTGAGCCCCGGCTCAAATGGCCTGCCAGCTCCTCGACCCGATGTACCCCGGTGGCGCAAACGCCGGTGGCGGTTCGCTATCGCCCGGCGATCCCCGATAGTCCAGTCACGCAGGCGGTGCCGCTGGCACTGTCGGGGCCGCCGGTCATGCAGGGGGTCGCGGTGTTCTCGCCAGTGGGAACGGTCACGCTGAGTGACGCGAACGGTATTGCGAGTCTGTTGGTCGAGGCGAACGCGCCGTTGAGCTGGCCGCAGTCATTCGCGGTCATCGTCAGCGCCGCGGCGTCCCCCGCGCGGAGTATCGATGTGGCGGTGGCGTATGTAGGGGGCGGCACGCCCGTGACGCTGGAGTCGTTTACGGATCTTTCGCTCGATCCCACCAGCTCTGACTACGCCGGCACTCAGATCAACGCGCTATCGAAGTTCGTCAGCGTGCCCGCCTCGTTCGCCGCGCCGCCGGTCGCGGCGCTCGGCACGCTGCCATCCGGGTCTGCGACCTACAGTGTTGCCGATGGAGTGGTGCTCCAGGACCTGGGCAGCCCGCCGACCACCTACCTGGAGCTGCAACCGACGAATCCATTGAACTGGCCGTTCCTCTTCGGCGTGACCATTCAGACCACCGCCTCTTCGGGAAGCGCGACCGACGTCGCTCTCGCGGTGGTTTATGAGCCTCCGGGAGGGGCCGTCGGTGTCGAGCCTCCGGTCATGGTCGAGCGGCTCCCCGACATTTCACTCTCGGATGCGACGCAAATCTCCGGGCTGGTGAAAGTGCAGAGTCTCGAGGGGCTGCCGGACCCGTCACTGTCCGCGAACGCTCTGGTCAGTACGGTTGCTGACCAGGCGATTCCCAGCATCACTCTGCAGGGACCGGCGGCGGTCGCGAGAACCTCCGTCCAATGGAATCCACTTCAGGATCTTTTGGAGAGCGCTCCGACCGATACGGTGTTCGTACTGGAGATCGAGGCCGACGGCACCGCCAGCGTGCGCTTTGGCGACAACACCAACGGCATGCTGCCCCACTCAGGGGCGTCCTTCACGGCCGACTATCGTATCGGCAACGGCACCGCAGGCAACGTGGGGGCTGACACGATTCTCAACATATCTTCCTCGCCCGCCGTACAGCCGCTTCTGCTGAGTTGCCGTAACCCGTTGCCCGCCAGTGGCGGCACCGATCCTGAGACCAACGATCAGATCCGCAGACGCGCGCCCCAGGCGTTTCTCGTGCAAGAACGCGCGGTGACGTCCGTCGATTACCAGACGTTGGCGCAGACCAATCCGCATGTGGCGCGCGCCGCCGCATCGTTGCGCTGGACCGGGAGCTGGTACACGGCGTTGGTCGCCGTCGAGCCCACCGGTGGCGGCAATCTGTCGAAGTCGCTTGCGCGGATCCTGCAGGGCAATCTCGAGCGCTACCGCATGGCCGGACAGGATTTGGAGTTGGGATCACCGCAGTATGTCTCGCTCGAGATCGAGCTGCACGTGTGCGTCGATCCGAGCTACTTCAGCAGCGATGTCGAGCAAGCGCTGCTGCAGGTGTTGAGCAATCAGCCACTGACGGATGGACAGAAAGGCGTGTTTTATCCGGACAATTTCACATTCGGGCAGACCGTATATCTGAGCCCGGTGTACGCCGCCGCGCGCTCCGTGGCCGGAGTGACCTCGGTGGTGGCGACCACATTTCAGCCGCAGGGAGTCTCAACTTCGCAATTCCTGCAATCGGGAGAGATGCCACTGGGGCCGATGCAAGTCGCGCGGTTGAACAACAGTCGAAATTTCCCGGATCAGGGTGTGCTGACGCTCAAAATGTGCGGAGGCAAGCAATGAGTTGCTCGTGCTCCGGGAGCTCCACCTGTCTGTGCGGAGCGTGCGCTGGGACCAACGTATTGACGCCGCAGCCGCAGAGCAATCCGCCGGGGCTGCCTGCCATCGCGCGCCGAATCGGCACTTGGGCACAATTCAAGGAGTCGATGCTCGCGCGCCTGTCCAGTAGCGACTACCCGGCGTTGCAGCCTCTGAGCACGCGCCAGGACGATGATTTCACAATTGCGCTGCTGGATGCGACTGCCGTGGTGCTCGATATCCTCACCTTCTATCAGGAGCGATTGGGGAACGAGTTCTACCTGCGCACGGCGCAGCAGCCGCGCTCACTGACCGAGTTGTCCCGTCTGATCGGCTACCGGCCGGCGCCCGGAGTGTCGGCCTCCGCGTATCTGGCCTTCAGCCTGATGCAAACGCCCGGGCAACCCGAGAATCCGAACGCCCCGGCTATTACCATCCCACAGGGAACCCAGGCACAGAGCGTCCCGCCTCAAGGGCAGAGCGCGCAAACCTTCGAGACCGCGGCCGCCATCGCCGCCAAGGCGGATTGGAGCAGCCTGCAGGTACAGACCGGCACGACGTGGACGGTGCCAGCGACGGGAATCCCGAACAGCGCGGGAGGCTTCTATCTGGCTGGCACCGCGACCCAGCTGCAGCGAGGCGATGCTCTGCTCATCGTCGACGCGAGCCGGGCACAGTGGAGCGCGTCCACGGGGAATCAGTCGCCCGACACACTGTGGGCAGTTCTCGTGCTCAGTCAGGTACAGCCCGACCCCGTACGCAATCGGACCTATGTGGCCTGGAACGCGCCGCTCACCCACGTTACCTCACGGCAGACGAATTCGGGAACAGGTTGGACATTGCCCAGTGTATTTGCCTTGCGCCAGAAGGCCACACTGTTCGGCCACAACGCCCCCAATCCCTACCAGTTCGTCAGCGCGAGCAACTCACAACACACCTCGCTGCCCCATCTGATCGATGCCGAAACGATACCGTGGCAATGGAGACAATTTGTAGTCGGAGCTCAACATTCCGACGACCCCAGTGCTTACATCGATCTGGATGCCACTTACCCCAAGTTAACCGTCGGCAGCTGGTTCGTGCTCGTGGACGTCAGCGGTGCGCAGCTCTACAACGTCAGCGCGGTGTCCGCGGTATCACGCGCCGACTACGGGTTGAGCGCCCAGGTCACGCAGCTGAGCGCCGACTTTACAGACGCCGCAATACGGCAGAATTTCAGCTTGCGCGGTACGCAGGTTCTGGCGCAGAGCGAGGCTCTGATACTGGCCGAGCAACCGCTGACTTGCCCGCTCTACGGCATCCAAGTGTCACTCGAGACGCTGCGCAATGACATGGCGAGCGTTAAGAGGATCGCCGTGGCCGGCACACGCCAGAAGCTCGCTTTCACGCCGCCCAATCACAGCGCCGGCACCCAAATGTCCTTTACTCCGGACGACGGTACCGGCAACAGGCCGCTGGTCCCGGGCGAGATCTTCATACTCACGAGCGCAACCAACCTGCCCGTGTGCTCGGACGGATCTCTACCGAACTGGGGTACCTACACCAAAGCCTTGACACTGTATGCGCAGGACGCCGGCGGACGAACGGGCACGCTGCAGCAGGCCTTACTCGCCAGCCTCACGCTCGTGCTCTCGGCTAACAGCGATCCCATCGTCAGCGAGGCTGCGCAGGTCACACAAATCAACAACCCGGCGGGTGAGTCGAGCACCGTACTGACCGTCACCGATGCTCTCAACTACTGCTATGACCGCAACACCACTACCGTGAACGCGAATGTCGCTCTCGCGTCTCACGGTGCTGCCGTCACCGAGATTATGGGTAGCGGCAGCGCGGCGACGCCCAACCAGGAATTTACGCTCAAACAGTCTCCCTTGACTTTCGTTCAGTCGCCGACCACCACGGGCTCGGCCAGCACGCTGGAAGTGCAGGCCAACGCAATGGACTGGACCGAAGTCACCAGCCTGTATCAGCAATCGCCGAACGCGCAGGTCTACGCCACGCTAAACCAGGCCGACGGCACCACCGAGGTAATTTTCGGGGACGGCGTCGAGGGCGCCACGCTACCGACCGGTCTGAACAACATCGTGGCCAACTACCGGATTGGCCTGGGCGCGGCGGGTAATGTCGCCGCCGGAACGATCACCACCCTGATCGATCGACCATTGGGAGTGAACGGTGTGACTAACCCCTCTCCCGCGACCGGAGGACAGGACCCACAGTCTCTCGGCGGCATCCGGCAGTATGCGCCGCAATCAGTGCTGACACTGGGACGCGCCGTCTCGATCGCCGACTATCAGAGCTTCGCGAGCACCTACGCCGGGATCGCGAAGGCCTACGCGATCTGGATTCCCAACGGACCCGGCCGGGGTGTGTTTCTCACCGTGGCGGGCGCGGGCGGCGCCGGAATCCCCAGCGGCAATCCGACTAACGCGAATCTGGTAACTGCCCTGCAATCGTATGGTCGCCCCCTGGTGCCATTTACAGTGCAGACGTACGTCGAGACGCTTTTCGGTTTCGCGGCTGCCCTGCAGTATGACTCGTCGTACGACCAAAACGCCGTTGAGGCACAAGTACGCGCTACTTTAGCCAGCACTTTCAATTTCAACTCGCGCTCGTTCGGTCAGGGTGTCTCATCGGACGAGATCGCGGCGCTGATTCAGGGCGTCGCGGGCGTCACGGCGGTGAACGTCACCAGCCTCTGTCGTGGAAATTCGAGTACCGCGGGGGACATCGGCCTGGGAGGGGTCCCAACCGTGTCGCAGTGGTCGACGTGGAGCGGCAGCCCGCCCACCCAGCCACTCATCCCTCCCTGCCCAGACACGCTGAATCAACTCAGTGCCTGCGTGCCGATCGCCAGCAGCAACTCGTTGCCGCAGCCGGCTGAAATCCTGATTCTCGACCCCCGCCCGAGCGGGGCGAAACTCACGAGCATGTCATGAGTTTCACCGGCAAGATTCTCTTCGACCTGCTACCGGCATACTACCGAACCCGGGACTCGCAGCTTGCGGCAGCGGCCAATTTGGCGCGCGGCCCGCTGCAGTCGCTGCTGCTGCTCATCGCTGAACAGGTGGGCGCGGTGGAGGAGGATCTGGGCCAGCTCTACGATGATCAGTTCATCGAGACCTGTGCTCCGTGGGTGATCCCCTACATCGGCGATCTGATCGGCTATCAGTCGGTGAAGGGTATCGCGGCGCAGGTAGCCAATCCGCGCGCCGAAGTCGCCCACACGATCTCCTTCAGGCGCCGCAAGGGGACGGCGTTGGTACTCGAGCAACTGGCGCGGGATGTGACCGGGTGGGGCGCGCACGCCGTCGAGTTTTTTCAGCTGCTGGTCGGCAACCAGTACATGAATCACATCCGGTTGCGCAACCACGGCACGGCGGATCTGCATGGTTGGAAGACGCGTGGCTATATTGAGTCCGGGTTCGATGCTACCGCGCATACGGTTGACGTCAGACGGATCGCCATCGAGCGCGGCAAGTACAACATTCAGAACATAGGTATCTTTCTGTGGTCGTTGAACTCGTATCCACTGCAGATGGCGACGCTTGCCGGCGCCGCCTCCGTGATGGTGCCCGCGACATCGTCTGGCAACGCGGGTAGCGCGTCCTCGAGCAATTCCTCTTCAAGCGGCGCTCAGTTGGCGAGTCAGTGCTTCCGTTTCAACACCGCGGGCCGCGATGCGCCCCTGTTCAACAATCCGATCTCCCAAGGCTCGGATATCACGGCCCCTGCGAATCCGAGCAACGTACCCGATCGCATCAAGCGGCACGTGCTGTGCTCAGACATACAGCAGGGGAGCCGGGCGGTGTACTACGGTGAGGGCAAGAGTCTGGCGCTGTACGTCAATGGCGTGTTGCTCAGTCCCTATCAGATCCAGGTCTGCAACCTTTCAGGTCCCGATGGCGCCTGGATCAATGTGCCTCGCGCCGACGGTCCGTATGCTGCCGCAATCGATCCCGAACTCGGTCGGGTGGCGCTCGCACCGGTCGCCGTTGGTGTGACGGCCCCGCTGGTACAGGCCTCTTTCTGTTACGGGTTCAGTGGCGACATCGGTGGCGGCGGATACCCTCGCAACGACGCGCCCACCAATTCTTTCGTCGTAACCAATTCGCCGGTGGAGTATTCGAGCGCGCAGAATGGTTCGCAAACTCTGTTGGACACGCTCCTGGCCGCCATCGGGCAACTGCCCGCTGAGGGCGGACAGGTCGCAGTGGAGATCACCGACAACGGCATCTACACGCTGGCGCCCGAGAGTTCGAGCGCCGCAGTCAGCCCGCTCGCCATTAACGTGCCGGCCGGCGCGACGGTGGAACTCAGAGCCGCCGATGACTTGCGACCAACCCTGATAATCGACGGCAGCCTGCAGATCAGCGGCGGGAATGACAGCAGCTTCTATCTCAACGGCTTGCTTCTGACCTGCGGATCCTCGCCGCCGTCCGCGGCCTGCGCCCTAGTGGCTGCGCCGGCTAGCGCGGCTGATGGCTCGCAGAGTCAGCTCGGAACTCTGGGGATTACGCATTGCACGCTGGTGCCAGGGGGCTACTGGCAGCACGATGCCCAAGGCGTTCCGCAGCCGCTTTACGGGGGCCTGGCAACACTCGTGGCTGAATGCGCAGGTCTCAACCTGCAGATCGCCAGCAGTATCGTCGGCGCAATTCAGGCCAGCGAGTTGGTGTCCGTGAGTGCCTCCAACAGCATCATCGATGCCAATGATCGCGCGGGGGTGGCCTATGTCGGTGTGCCTGGAATAGGGGATTCCGACCCCGCTCCCGGCGGTACGTTGACGCTCATAGGCTGCACCGTGATAGGAAAGGTGCGTGCAACCCTGCTGAGTCTGGTGTCCGACAGTGTGGTCTGGGCCAGCGACTATCCGGACACCGTGGTCCCGGGAGATGGTGCCGTGGCCACTCACGGATCGAGCAGCTCCAGCGGCTCTAGCGGCTCTAGCGGCTCTGGGGGTATCAGCGGCTTGGTCTCCCAGAGCCCGAGTTCCAACAGCTCCAGCGGTTCCGGCGGCTCGGCAAGTTCCAGCGGCCCTGGGGGATTCGCGCCGCCGCCCTGGAGCGCATCGCTATGGGCCTCGCGCGACCAACAAGGTTGTGTGCGTTTCAGTTTCCTGCCTTTGAATTCAATTGTGCCCCTGCCGTTCAAGTGCGTTGTGGAGAGTATTGGCGCACCAGTGCCGCTGTTCGCTTCACTTCGCTACGGCGATCCGGGTTACTGCAAGCTCTTTCACGCCACCGACGACTCGATCCGACGCGGTGCCGACGACAGCGGCGAAATGGGCGCGTTCCACTTCGTGCTCGCGCCCCTGCGCGAAACGGACCTCAGCATTCGCATCCAGGAATACATGCCCGTGGGCCTCGAGTTCGGCATCTTCTATCAAACCTAATTGCCACGACGCGGAGTGTGCCATCGTGAGTTTCGACAACAGCCGTATCACGTTCGATTCGTGGAAAGACTATCTCGGGGTGATCTCGCAGCAGGGCCGGGTCCAGCTGGATTCGGACTGGAACGAATCGCAGGCCGAATTTTTACGCCGTTTCCAGGCGGGTACGCTCGACATTCTGGGGAGCGCGACCGCGGGCGCCGGTGGCCAGATCGGCGCCTTCAGTACGGTAGGCAAAGCGATTTATCCGGCGGCACTTCCCAACTCGTTTTTGATCCAGGCCAGTACATCACCAACTGGCGAGAACCAGCTTCTGATCGGTACCGGGCGTGTCTATGTCGACGGCATCCTGGTCGAAAACCACGGCCCGGAATCTTCCGCGCAGTGGGACCCGGTGCTCGCGGAGCTATCCAACTCCTATCCTGGAGCGCCCTTCGTCGGCACCGACTACATGCATCAGCGGCATTTCGCGCCGACCACCGCACCAGTAAATGGCACGTGGCTGGTGTATCTCGATGTCTGGCAGAGGCCCCTGAGTTACATCCAGGCTCCCCATCTGGTGGATCAGGCGGTGGGGATCGACACGACCGGCCGGCTGCAAACGGTGTGGCAGGTCAAACTCTTTGCGGCAACATCTGCTGAAGCTCCGACCTGCTCGACGCCCGATAGCAGTATCACCGGCTGGTCGGCGCAGATTCAAAGCTCCGCGGCTCGGTTGACCACCAAGCCGGTCTCGACTGCGCCCTCGGGACCGTGCTGCATTACCTCCAATACCGGCTACACCGGTCTGGAGAATCAGTTCTATCGGGTTCAGGTTCATGCGGGAACCGCCCCCGGGCCACCGAGCTTCAAGTGGTCACGGGACAACGGCTCAGTGGCGACCGCGGTCACGGCCATTGGCACGCAGTCCAACGCGGCGAATGAGACCGTCGCGGTGCTCACGGTCGAAAGCGTCGGACGCGACCAGATTCTCGGTTTCAATGTAGGCGACTGGATCGAGCTCACCGACGATGTGCAGGAGCTCAATGGCGAGGCCGGCGAGTTACATCTGGTTGCGGACGTCGGCACTCCGCCCAACACCATCGTCCTAAGCTCGCCCCTGCAGTCCCCAGGGAGCTTTCCTCTGGACAGCGGCGGCAACACGCTTGCGCACCGTCACACGCGGATTCAGCGTTGGGATCAGAAGGGCAAGGTCTACGACGAGAATCAGAATCTGGTTGTCGACCTTGGTGCGGCGGGCAGCAACGGTACGATCCCCATAAACGTCGGCGGTCCGGCTGTCGTGCTCGAGAACGGCGTCAGCGTGTCCTTCTCTCTCGACCTGAACATGAAAGGCGGCGGATTCCTCGTCGGGGACTACTGGAATTTCGCCGCTCGCGCCGCCGACAGTTCACTCGAGACTCTGGAGAATGCACCCCCCCGAGGCATTCATCACCACTACGCGCGTCTCGCCGTCGTGACATTTCCGGCCTCGACCGCGAGCCCGGCGACCGACTGCCGGACCCCCTGGCCGCCGGCGGCGACCGACTGCTGTGGCTGCTCCGTAACGCTTACGCCGCAGGAGCTGCTCGATACCAATGCCACGCTACTGGATGTTTTGAATCAATTCCAGAACGTCGGCAACGTACAGATCTGCCTGGCGCCCGGGACCTACGCGCTACCGGCTACGCTGCGTCTCACGTCTGCTCACTCGGGCATCTCTCTTCGGGCCTGCCAGCCGGCCACTGTGGTCCTCCAAGCTCAGTCCGGCTCGGAGTCGGCCTTCCAGGATGGCATGGTGGTGCTCGACTCGGTTGGGGGATTCGAGTTCCATGGCCTCACGTTCTCCATGCCGCGAGTGACGCTCAATTCGCAAACCTTTGGCGGTCTGCAGGTCAGTACGCTCGACGGGGACGTGCAGTCGCTGGTCAACAATTTGTCGGTGTCCATCGGCCTGCGGCCGATCAACTGCGACCGGGTGACGGTGTCGCAATGTGAATTCCAGGTCGCCCGGCGCCGCGTGATTCCGCTCGACAGAACCACCACTGGCGGGGGGCTCAATACAATTGCCCGCGTTCCGGGGCAACGCGCAGCCGCTCCGAGCGATTCGAACGCCAGTCTCAGTTACTTCCAGGTCGGTATCCTGGCAGGCGGCGCGTGCACTGAGTTCGACATTCGTGACAACGTGTTTGACGGTGACGACGGCTTTGAGGGCACCGAGGCCAGTCCGTTTGCCGGCTTTATGCTCGCGCCGAGTGTGTCCATGGTGCCGACACCGGCACCACCCCCCGGCGGGACGACACCAGATCCACCTACTGGCGTGACGGTCAATCTCAGGCAGTCCGGAACCGCCGTGGCGCGCGCCGCGGACACCGCCAAAGTCACTCCCACCGCGGCGGCCAAAACCTCACTCGCACAAAACCTGCAATCGAGCGAGATCCTGGATCGCAACCTGGGAAGTATCCTCGGTATCTACCGCGACGGCACCTCGATGGCGAATCAGGCCGCCAACGGCGGCAGCGTTTTGCCGTGTACCCTCACCGACAGTGTGTTCTCGGGAAACACCTTCACGGACTTCACGTTCGGAGTATTGATCGTCTGCGAGTCGAGCGACATCCGCTTTGCGAACAACACTGTGGACGACAGCGCGGCCGGTGTGTGGGTGGTGGCTCCCACCATGCTGACGGACCTGCTGTACGACACGCAGAGCCTTGCCGTGATGGGGCTGGCGGTCGCGATGGGATATCCATTGCCGCAGAACCTGTCCGCACAGTCCGTGACTGTTGCGCCCGCCCCGGCGAGCGTACGGATTTTCGCCGGCAGCAGCGAATTCACCGATAGCGAAGGTAACCAGTGGCAGCCCGACGCGACGCAGACCTCGGTGGTGCAGATTGCTCCGCCGGGCAGCTCGTGGATCTGGCCGCCGGCGGGAGACAGCACTGACCTGGCCGCTGTGCAAAAAGCGTTGTCGTCGCAGCCGGACTCGGGTGTGTATCAGCATGAGCGCGCCGGAGTGTTCACTTATACCTTCACTAATCTGCCCAGCGGGTTCTACACGGTGACGCTCAAATTCGCGGAAATCTTCTACGGCGTGGTCGGCTCGGCGTTGATCAAGCGAGCCTTCGACGTTTCCATCA
>Ga0302324_100003329_pt1 | contig 36328 bp, 31 predicted proteins | sample Palsa_T0_1_FD_201949 | JGI IMG/M metagenome (GOLD analysis project Ga0302324, IMG submission 201949) | Peat permafrost microbial communities from Stordalen Mire near Abisko, Sweden - Palsa_T0_1 | ecosystem: Environmental > Terrestrial > Soil > Palsa > Peat permafrost | place: Sweden: Abisko... | reverse complement strand
AGGTTGCGCGCCTGAGTCGTGTGGTGCGCCGTCACGTAACGATCACGCCGATGCAATAAATGGTTGGTACAAAGTTGATCCGGCATTTCGCGTGACACCACTAGGAAGACTGCTTATGAAACTAAATAATGTTGCGTCTCACACCCTCAATGGACTGCGCATCGGTTTGGGATCCCTTGCGCTTTTCCAATTCACGATCGGTGCCCCATTGGCAAATGCAGCCGTGTCCTCCCCGATTTCGCCCAACCCAACCCGTACGCCTATCAAGCACGTCGTTGTAATCATCGGTGAAAACCGCAGCTTTGACCACGTCTTTGCGACATACGTGCCGCACAACGGAGAGAGGGTCTGGAACTTGCTGTCCGAGGGGATCGTCAACAATGACGGTAGCCCAGGACCAAACTTCTACAAAGCGGAGCAACATGCCGCCCAAGATCCAACTAGCGACGCATTTCTGCTGAATCCAGCGAAGACTCAATTCCCCAAGGGCGTTCTTCCAGCTCCGCTCGTGGGTGGGCCCAAGGACTCCTATGTTGCCGGTGACAGTTTGACTCTCGCCGAGCAATCGGAGAACGGGTTGCCCGAAGATTATTATCGATATCTGGTCTCGGGAGGCTCAGGCTTGACGTCCAAGACGCCTGACACCCGTATCACGGATGTCAATTCACTGCCCCCGGGTCCGTTTCAGCTGACGAATGGAGGGAGCTTTGTCTATAACTCTTACGCCGCAAGCCCGGTTCACCGCTTTTACCAGATGTGGCAACAGTTGGATTGCGGGCTGGACCACGCCACCCCGGAGCGTCCTTCTGGCTGCGACGGTGGGTTGTTTTCCTGGGTAGAGGTAACTGTCGGTGCAGGCACCAATGGCTTGCCGCAGCCGGCCAATTTCAGCACCGAATATTCACCGAAGGCCACGACAACCGGCGAAGGTTCCACGGCGCTTGGTTTCTACAATGTGCAACGCGGCGATGTACCTTATTTCAAGGAGCTCGCGGACCGATACGCGATGAGTGACAACTTCCATCAATCGGTCAATGGTGGCACGGGTGCAAACCACATCATGCTGGGTCACGGCGACGCCATTTGGTTCAGCGACGGCAAGGGGCATGTATTGGCTCCCCCGCACAATGTCGAAGTCGCGGCGGGCACTCCCAACGCGGGAATCGTGGACGAGGTTGAGAACCCCAATCCTGCTGCTGGCACCAACAATTGGTATAAGGAAGATGGCTACGGCGGCGGTTCATTTGGCTCGGCTTCGTACGGTGGTGGTTCGTACAGCAACTGCGCCGACCCGACGCAGCCTGGAGTTGCTAGCATCGTCACTTATCTGCAGTCCTTACCGCACCCTGTTGATCCGCACTGTGAGGTAGGCCATTACTATCTTTTGAACAATTACAATCCAGGCTACTTCGGCAACGGCGCAAACGCCTTTACGGACACAAACAAGAACAATACGGTATTCACGATTCCTCCTTCATCGACGCGCAGCATTGGCGACAGTCTTCTGGAGAAGCAGATCTCTTGGAAGTATTACGGCGACCAGTGGGATAACTATGTGCCAGATCCATATCAGCTCAATTATGGCGCCGTCGGCGCGAAGAGCGACGAATACTGCAACATCTGCAACCCGTTCCAATACGACACCTCCATCATGGCGAATGTGGCCGTCCGTAAGGCGCACATTCAGGATACCAAGGACTTATATACGGATATCGCAAACGGGACACTCCCAGCCGTATCCTTCGTGAAGCCGAGCGGCCTCGTCGACGGGCACCCGTCCTCTTCGAAGCTGGATCTTTTTGAAGGGTTTGCGAAAAAAATCGTCGATGCGATTCGGGCCAACCCGGAGCTTTGGAAGGACACAGCGGTCTTCATCACCTTTGACGAGGGCGGTGGCTACTATGACTCGGGTTTCGTTCAGCCCTTGGATTTCTTCGGCGACGGGACCCGCATTCCGCTGATCGTGGTGTCTCCGTTCACCAAGGCCGGACACATCTCGCATGACTATTCGGATCACGTGTCGATCCTGAAGTTTATCGAGAGGAACTGGAGCTTAAAGCCTGTTACTTACCGCAGTCGGGATAATTTTCCCAATCCCATCGTGGAAGAGAACAATCCGTACGTGCCAGTCAACAATCCGGCCATTGGTGATTTGTTTGACCTATTTGATTTTTCGCGTAGCGCTGATTGACACCTGAACTGTTGTAGCTCAAAAGAGGGGCGGCCGTCCGGCCGCCCCGGTTCGGAGCGAGCCTCTGAACCGACGCTTTTACCGTGTTAGATCGAGTGTGTGGCTACTGGCGGCCTATTGGGACTCGTGGACTGGAAGGGGCCATTCGTCTGTAAAGCCCTCGTCTAAGCCAGCCGAAGACTTATCAACAACGTCTCTTGCAGCCCCATGCAGTCTTACCCGGAAATTTGCATCGGTTTATGGCAAGTCGGCCGCGTGCTCGGCTCGCGTTGCGCTGTAGAATGGACCCACAACAATTAATGGGGGATCGGCTATGACCGAATTCACCTCGCCCGGCATTCAAACGTACACGATCGGAACCTCCGGGACCTACGACATCACCGCAGATGGCGCGCAGGGTGGCGATTCAGGCGAGGCGCTTGGCGGCACCGGCGCTTCTGTCGCAGGAGATGTCTTTCTGGAAGCCGGAACGAAGCTTGAAATCGTCGTCGGCGGCGATGGGGGACCCTCGGAGTACGGCGCCGGCGGTGGCGGCGGCAGTTTCGTGATCGAAACCTATAACGGCAGCAGTGCAGTCGATACCATCCTGGCGGTCGCCGGCGGCGGCGGCGGCGCGGGCTTCAGCGCAGGTGGCGGCGGCGGCCGCGCGGGCCCGACGGGCGGGAATGGCGGCGGCGGCGAGGTCGGCGGTGCCGGCGGCATCAACGGTGCAGCGGGTCAAGGCGGCTTTTTTGGCGGTGGCGGCGGCGGCTTTACGGGCGGCGGCTTTCCTGATCAGAGCGGCGGCGTTGCCGGCAGTACATTTAGCGGCGGCGGCGGCGGCGGCCATGGCGGCGTTGGCGGCGGCGGCGGCGGCTTATCTGGCGGCGGGGGGGGCGGCGGCTTCGGCGGCGGCGGCGGCGGCGGTAACGGCGCTACCTTTGGCGCCGGGGGCGGCGGCGGGTCCTATTTGGACACTGCGCTCGTGACCAACGGCGTTGAGACCGCTGCCGTCAACAGCGGCAACGGCTCGGTGACGATCTCGGTGTGCTTCCTGCGCGGCACGCGTATTCGCACGCTGATGGGTGACAAAGCGGTGGAGTCTCTGACGGTTGGCGAGACTGTGCTCACCGCCTCGGGCGAGGCGCGGCCCATCCGCTGGCTCGGATCTCGGGGCCTTGACTGCACGCGCCATCCCAAACCGAACTTCGTGTGGCCGATCCGTATTCAGGCGGAGGCCTTCGGGCCGGATCTGCCGGTACGGGATCTATGGATGAGTCCCTTCCACTCGATTCTCGTGGAGGGCGTGCTCGTCCAGGTAGAGAAGCTCGTGAACGGCGCGACCATCGTGCAGGTGCCGCGCGAACGGGTGGAGTACTGGCATGTGGAGCTTGAGAGCCATGACATTCTTCTTGCCGAAGGGCTGCCGGCGGAAAGTTATCTCGACGTGGGCAACCGCACAGGCTTCGTCAACGGCGGAGACTATTTGGAAGCGTATCCGGACTTCATGCCGAAGCAGGAGAGCGAGAGCTGCGTGCCGGTGGTGAAGGAGGGGCCGGTGATTGAGCGGACGAAGACGGCCTTGCTCGCGCGCGCCCAAGAGCTTGGCTATGCGCTGAGGGACGATGCCGATGTGCACGTGCTGGCCGATGGCAAGCGCATTGATGCGGTGAGCTTGGGCGAGAACCGCCTGGCATTCCTGCTCCCTGCTGCAGGCTCAAATATTGAGCTGCGCTGCCGCAGTTTCATTCCCGCGCACATCAATCCCGAGAGCAAGGATCAGCGCTCACTCGGGCTCTGCGTTGCACGCTTGCAGCTGGATGGGATGGAGGTCGCACTGCAGGATGAGGCGGCGTTCGATCGCGGATGGCATACGCTCGAGGGCGATCCGCAGGACCTGCACTGGCGCTGGTGCCAGGAGCGCGCACAACTGCCGCAGGGCGCTCGCCTAGTCGTCATCGAGATGTGTCATCAGGGCCAATACTATTGGGCAGAGCCGAAGAGTATCGATGTAGTTCAAGGCGGCTCCTGCGCACGGCAGTAGCAATGAGCAACGAAGCAACACGACGTTGCGACCCGCCAGCGAATTGCGCAATGTCCATGGAGCGAGAGCGCCTGCGAGAATGAACGAGTGAGCTCATGTCATCTCGGTCACGCGCGACCCTGCGTAGCGATGCTGCTCGATCGCACTTTGCAGCGCGCTAGCCGATTTTATGTGCAGGTGCAATCTCAAGAGCTTACGCAAATGACTGGAATATCGGTCTGGCGATCCGCACGACCTCGTGATGAGATAGCACCCAGGTCGCAGAGGCTCACGCAGTGTGTGCATCGAACAAGTCCTGAATCGGAGCAAGGATTCGATGTGCTTCTTAGAGGAGAACTTCTTACCCAGATCATGCTCGCAGGCGATGTGAGTCACGCTCACCCTTCCCAGCGCGAAAGGCGAGACGATGCTCAAAGCGCAGCTGCAATTAATGCCCAGTAAGGCGGCAGAAGCGTTCAGATCGGCAGCGAGAGAAACACCAGCCGTACCTGTTCGTCCGAAAGGTCTGTGAGCAGACCCCAATGGCGTAAATGGGTGACGTGTAAGATGGACGGACGCGTGCAGACCGTGGTGAGTCGCACGACCGGAGATGCTAGGAATCCGGAACGTCCTTCGTCGCGCCGAGTTTGCCGGCGTCCGTGCGGGAACGAGCGATCGATCATGCGGGTTAGCCGAGCCAAGCATTTCGCTTGCGCGAGGCAGGACAGAAACCGCAAGGTCGATGGCATGAACAACGGTGGACGCGTTTACTTGAATTAATCTCGCGCCACAATTAGAACGCACACCGGCGCCGTACGACGCGTAACTCGAATAGGCCAGCGTTGGCGGCTTTTCGCCAAACTAGCTCTGATTTAATTCAGCGGCATCCCTGCATAGCCGTCAAATCTGCTGGCCAAGCCGAAATCCGCCAAGAGAGAATACTCGTTTGCGTGATACTCCTTATTTTAGCTTCTGGGGAAATTACCTGAACCGAGGGCTTAGGCAGAGATCTCGGGGCCCTCAAGCCGGGATGGAGCGCGGGTCGCGGCGAGCTACGAGCGACTCGCGAATATGTTGTCTTCACTGGGAAGCTGAATAGATCACGCTCATGCCAGCCGGGGAACTGGGATCGAGTATGGCGCTCTACCCGTTAACTACGGTTTCACTGGGTGGCCTATGAGAGTTCTCCTTGAAGTTTTCGGCGCCGCAATGCTTCTAGTGCTCGTGGTGGGTGGAATCCTGTACGAATATGCGCGTGCACGCTTGACGAAGCATGAGCGGGACAACTGGCGTACGCTGCAGCCGTAGAAGGCCCAGCGTTCGGGCTTTAGATTAAGTGGTTTTACTAATTCTGAAGCGCGGCAGCTTGCTTCACCAAGGCAACGCCACAGTCTCCGCATTTGGAGGAGTTAAGGCAGCCTAAGAATAAGCCAGGCATAAAATATGCTGGGAACCCTCAACTCGCGCGGTCGTTAACTCGGTGACCGTCGGGCGCGAAACAGGGGAGTAGCGTATGTCCCATGATCTCGTTTTCACTTTGTGCTCTCTCGCATTGCTACTGGGAACGATTTGGCTGCTGATTGATGTCGTTCGTCATTCCGAGGGCTTCTTGTTCTCGGAACGGACGGTTCATCAACTGATTGGCCAGTATCTTAACGCCAAACTTCACTGGCCCGGCGTTGGGTTTCGTGTAGCTGCGAAGTCAGGCAGATCTCTCGGAGGCTGGTCGCGCATCCGTAAGGCCACAAGCGCGCGCCAATCCGCGCCAGCGTCTGGCAGGTTGAGAGAAAAGTCACCCGTCTAAGTTCGTTGGGCTGGTAGCAGTTCAAATGCTGCGGTGCGGTCGCACTTCCAAGAGTAAATTACGCCCTCAATTTGCAAATCCGATCCGCGCCTGAGTGGTGCGCAGCAAATTCCCCGTTGCCCGCGATGGCTGCCAGCCGATTGCTCGGGCATTATAGCGAAGGTAAAGCTGCGCGCCTGAGAGCACCTCGCAACGCCTGACACCTTGACCATATAGAGAGAAATAATGAACTACGCGATGCGCCTGCTATCTCGGGCAACCTATTTTTTGTTGCTCGTCGTACCAACATGGGCGGAGGCGCCGTATTCATTCGATGCAGCTCCAGGGCGCCTGCCGAAAGACGTCGCGCCAATCGACTACACGATCGACATAGTCCCCGACACCAAGGCTATGACGCTGTCGGGACACGAGAGCGTACTGCTACAGTTTCGGTCTGCTACGGCAACGGTGCAGTTCAATTCGCTAAATGAGACTTTGCACGACGTCCGCCTGGATGGCAGAGCGGTCAAAAACGTCGTTTCGGACGACGAGCGACAACTAACCACCGTAACCTTGTCCGGGCCGGCGGCGCTCGGGCGACACACTCTGACATTTGCCTATAGCGGAAAAATTGAACAGCAGCCGCGCGGACTTTTCACCCAGAGCTATAGCGCCTCCAACGGCGCGCAGGGACTGCTGTTGTCGACGCAGATGGAGGCGACGGATGCGCGGCGCATGTTCCCCTGCTGGGACGAGCCCGCATTTCGCGCAACCTTTCAGTTGCGAGCGACCGTACCGGCTGCGTGGAAGTCGGTATCGAACATGCCGATCGTCCGGCGTGTCGTGCACGGCGAACTAGCTACCACGACTTTTGGGCGTTCGCCAAAAATGCCGTCGTACCTGGTCGAATATACGGCCGGCGAACTCGCGCAGGTCGACGCCAATGCAGACAAGATCAAGTTCGCAGTGTGGGCCGTGCGCGGCCAGGAGCAGGGTGGGGAGACGGCTCTCGCCAACGCACAGAAGATCCTGGCCGACTACAATGACTACTTTGGGTACCGTTATCCGCTGCCAAAACTCGACTCGATCGCGATCCCGGGTGGATTCACGGGCGCCATGGAAAACTGGGGCGCCATCACTTACAACGATCAGCTGCTATTGCTGACGGCGAATAGCACGATCGGTGATCGACAGCAGGTATTCAGCGTCCAGGCCCACGAAATGGCGCATCAGTGGAATGGTGATCTGGTGACGATGGCGTGGTGGGATGACATCTGGCTCAACGAAAGCTTCGCCTCCTGGATGGCCGCGAAGGAGACTGCGCAGCGCAATCCGGATTGGAAATGGTGGGAAGAGCAGGACGGCGACAAGGAAGGTGCGATGGGGGCCGATGCGCGCGTGACTTCGCATGCAATCCAGCAGCATGTGACCGATGAACTGCAGGCGATGACTGCTTTCGATTCGCAGATTACTTATAGCAAGGGTCAGGCCATTCTGCGCATGTTTGAGGCCTACCTTGGACCGGATGTCTTTCGCAGCGGCGTTCGTACTTACATGAAGGCACGGGCGTTTTCGAATGCGACTACTGCGGATCTATGGAACGCACTCAGCCTCGCGAGTAACAAAGATGTGGCTGCGATCGCTGCCGACTGGACCGAGCAGGCGGGATTTCCGCTGGTCGCGGTGGCCGCGCATTGCGATGCCACAGGCGTGCGCACGATCAGCCTGTCGCAGAAGCGATTCCTGCTGAGCGGGGACGCAGCAGCGCCCTCCCATTGGAATGTTCCGCTCCAGATCCGCGTCGGCGTCGCTGGCACACCGCAGAGCGTGCTCTTGTCGAGGGAAGATCAAGCTACTAAGGCCGGTCGCTGCGATGAACCCTTGAGCATCAATGCCGATGCGATTGGGTATTACCGCGCTATCTATGATCCCACGACACTCGCGAGCAACACGAAGAACTTTGATTATCTAGCTGACGCCGATCGGATCGCGCTGCTGGATGATCAATGGGCCCTGGTTGAATCGGGAATACAGCGATTGCCCAGCTATTTGGCGTTGGCATCCTCGATGGGCGCCGACCTTGATACTCGCGCGTGGGTGCAGATTGCCCAAGCCCTCGAGACGATCGAGTACGCCGAGCGAGGCACAGTCGGGCACGATGGCTTTGCTGCGTACGCACGCTCAATCTTGAGGCCGGCATTCGTACGGCTGGGGTGGGATGCAATGCCCGGCGAAACTCCCGGTGTGCAGCGCTTGCGCAGGAAGCTGCTCAGCGATCTCGGCATCTGGGGCGATTCTGCAGTCATAGACGAGGCACGCAAGCGCTTCAGCGCATTCGTCACGGACCACAAGGCGATTACACCCGATTACCAGGCGGTCGTTCTGTCAATAGTTGCGCATTATGCCGATGCCGCAACCTTTGATCGGCTGCATGCGATCGCCCGGGCGGCCACGGATCAAGCGGTGCTAGAGCGCTATTATGTGGCGCTGATGCGAGTCGGTGATCCGAAACTTGGCGCGCAGGCAGCACAGATCGCACTGTCCTCTGACATCCCGCCGCAGGCGGATTCACTGCGTATGCAGCTAATCTCCACGCTTGCCCGCGAGCAACCACAGCTAGCGTGGAACACGTTCAGCAACAACTCGGAGAAGCTGCTGGCGCAACAGGTCACTTTTGCCCCCCTGATCATTGCGCAGCTCGTACCCGAGATTTTCTGGAACGGCGTGCCATTGTCCGACCTCGAGACCTGGGTGCGTGCGCACGTACCGGCGGAGATGTCGCCCTCTGTAGAGCGCGGAATGGAGACGGCGCGCTTCAAGCTTGCTGAGAAGACTGCGCTCGTGCGCGAGGCGGACGCATACCTTCACTGATTCCCGGCCTCGTCGTAATCGAGTGATCGCTCCTTGCTCGGCAGCGCCAACTTGGCCGTCCGCCGGGACGTCATCGATGAGAGCTGAACGCCGAAGCGCTTTTATGCGTTAATAGAGCGTGAATAGTCCATGGCGCAACAGCAGTGTACTGAAATGGTCGATGCGGGCGCTAATGGCCTTATTCGCCATAGTCGCCTTGATCATCTTGGCAGCAGCCTTGGTGGACGCGAATCGCTTCCGTGGCCCCCTCGCTCGCTACATCACCGCGCACACCGGACGCGCTTTTCGCATAGACGGCTCTCTCCAGGCGCACCTGTTCTCACTCAGGCCCCGCCTGGTTGCCGAACGCGTAGCGATCGGCAATCCGCCGTGGATGCCTCCCGGTCCCACGGCGGAGGTTGGCAGACTCGCCTTGTCTTTTGAGCTGTTGCCGCTCTTCTGGCACTCGTTCGTCATCAGCCGCCTCGAATTGGAAGGATCGGTCCTGCATCTCGCGCGCGATCTCGAGGGCCGTGCGAATTGGCAGGCACACAAGCCCGGCACGGTTGAACCCAAGGGGCCGCCGATCATTCACAGTCTGTCGATGCCCAACGCTCACGTCGAACTCAACGATGACCGCAGACATCTGCAGTTCAACGGTACGGTCTCCGCGCAGGACATTCACAGTTCCGATGGAGTGAGTCCTTTTCGGATCGAGGGGGCAGGACAGCTGAACGGCGGGGCTGTCACGTTCACGATCGACGGTGACCCGCTTGCCACCGTACGCCGCGGGCAGCCCTACCACTTTGCTCTCGAGGAGCGCTCGAGTGGCTCGCGGCTCACCGCACGCGGTTTGCTGCCGCGCCCCTTCGACTTTCGCACTCTCGATGCGAATTTCGAGACCGAAGGAGAAGACTTGAAGGACCTCTTCTTTCTAGTCGGGGTCACGCTGCCGAATACCGGCGCCTACCATCTCTCGGGCAAACTTGCGCGCCAGGGGATGCATTTCCAGTACAGCGATCTTGTCGCGACCTCCGGTCAAAGTGATATGCACGGCACTCTGTCGATCGACATCTCAAGCGGCCGGCCGAAGCTCGAAGCCGATCTGAATTCGCAACTGCTGCGTTTGGCAGATTTTGGCGAGCGCGCGGCGGGGCGTGGCGAAGAGTCGGAGGCAGCAAAGCCCCTCGTGCTGCCTGACACGGCGCTGCGACTCGTTGGCGTTCGCCGTGATGATTCGAATGTGAGTTTTCATGCTCAAACCATCGTCGCGGGCCCTGCGGCGCTGCACGCAGTCGCGGCCAAAGTGACGATCGATCACGGCGTCCTTACGGTGCCCTCATTTTCGGCCGTCATCGCCGAAGGCACGCTGACCGGTCGCATCAGATTCGATGCAACGCATGATGTGCCGACGGCGAATCTCGATTTGAGAATCGCAAACCTGCGGCTTGACCAGTTCGGCCACAAGGATAACGTCGAGCCGCCGCTCGATGGTCTGCTGCAGGCGCGCCTGGACCTCAAAGGAAGGGGACTCTCGATCCATGAGCTTGCCTCGAGCGCGGATGGCAGGGTGACGGTAGTGCTGCCGCACGGTGCGATTCGCGACTCCTTCGCGGAGCTCACAGGAATCGATGTCACACGCGCACTCGGGCTCGTGCTGCGCAAGGACCGGCAAGAAACGCCGGTCCGCTGCGGAGTCGCGAGCTTTCAAATTCACAACGGGGCTGCGACCTCTGAGACCCTGATCGTCGACACCGACCCGGTTCTCATTACCGGCAAGGGTGAAATTCATCTCGATGCCGAATCGCTCGATCTGGCCATCCGCGGGCGACCGAAGAGCTGGCGCCTGGTGCGATTACGCTCGCCCGTTCTGGTCCGCGGCACCCTCAAGCATCCCTCGGTCGGAATCGATGCCCGCAATTCCATCGTCCAAGTCGGCGAGGCCGTCGCCCTCGGCGTCGTGCTGACACCGCTCGCTGCGGTGCTGGCCTTCATCGATCCTGGCCTTGCCAAAGACGCGGATTGCGCGGCATTGCTCGCCGCGGCAAAGAGCGATGGCGCGCGCGGAAGCCCTGCCACGCCTGCACACTGAAGGTTGCGTCGATCGTTGCGCGTTCACGCGAACGGCGGGTGACAGGGTTCAAACAAACGGCGCATTTACGGTGCTAGTGTTTCGCTATGAAGATTGCAACATTCAACGTCAACGGCATCAGAAGCCGCCTGCCGCACCTGCTTGAATGGTTGGCGAAGGAATCGCCGGATGTCGCGTGCCTTCAGGAACTCAAAGCTCCTGACACCAGCTTTCCGATCGCGGTCATTCGCGAGGCGGGCTACGGCGCCATCTGGCATGGTCAATCCTCGTGGAATGGAGTCGCGATCCTCGCGAAAGGCGCAGATCCGATCGAAATCCGCCGCGGGCTACCCGGTGATCCGGACGACGCGCATAGCCGCTATATTGAGGCGACGATAAGCGGGGTACGGGTCGGATGCCTGTATCTACCCAACGGCAATCCGCAGCCCGGCCCAAAATTCGATTACAAGCTGGCTTGGTTTGAACGTCTGATCAAGCACGCGAAGTCTCTACTAGTATCCAGTCGTCCCGTCATATTGGTAGGCGACTTCAATGTGGTGCCGACCGACTTCGACATCTACGACCCAAAGTCCTGGAGGAACGACGCGCTGCTGCAGCCGCAGGTGCGCGCAGCGTATCAACGTCTGCTGGCGCAGGGTTGGACCGATGCGCTGCGCGCACGACATCCTGAAGAGTCAATCTACACATTTTGGGATTATTTTCGGCAACACTGGCAGCGCAATCGGGGTCTGCGCATCGACCATTTGCTTCTGAGCGCGGATATGGCAGCGCATCTCGTGGACTCAAATGTTCATACTTGGGTCCGAGGTCTGCCAAAGGCGAGTGATCATGCCCCTGTCTGGGTACAGATCTCCACCGACACCCACCCCAAACGCGCAACCGCCAAAGGTACTGCGAGAAACTGACGCGCCGTCCAAATGAGGCTCTCACGTGCCAAAGTCAGCGGACAGTTACTTGACCTCTATGGACTAAAGTCGGCATGAACCCCGGATACAGCATTGAGGTCGGTACGGTCGCCGACGTGCCCCAGATCGTCACCTTGATGGAAAAATACTGGAGCTTTGAGGGTCTTACTGGATTCGAAGCAGCACGCATGTCTGAGTTGCTTGGGAGGTTCCTGTCGCACCCGAACCTGGGCACTGTCTGGGCTGCGCGAGAGGGACGCGATCTCGTCGGCTACCTCATAGCCGTATTTGTCTTCAGTTTTGAATACCAGGGAGTCGTGGCCGAGATTGACGAATTATTTGTGCTGCCGCGTGCGCGGCATCACGGCATAGGCACGGCGCTCCTCGATGTTGCTGAAAGAAGCGTCGCTGATGCCGGCTGCACGTGTATTCAGTTGCAACTTGGCACTGCCAATGATGGTGCGCAAGCTTTTTACCAACGCCGGGGTTACGCCGCACGCACCGCGTATAAACTATTGGACAAGGAGCTCGCAGCCGCATCGGTCGAGCGATGCGACATCTGAGCGTCCCGCTTGAACCGCGCGAGGCCACCCTGAAGCTTGGGGGACGCCGCCGCTAGGGTTCGAGCGCGAAGCGCACTTCTTATTCTGGGGCCACGTCGAGGCGGAAGACAGAGGAAGATCTGGAACGCTAAACTGTCCGCCGAGTCCTGCCATCGAATCGGTCTCGAGCCAACCGCCGTGCCCTTTGTCACTTCTGAAGCGCTAAATGAAAAGTACGACGTGATCGTCGTGGGCTCGGGGGCCGCAGGCGGCCAGAGTGCTTACACCCTTACCATGGAAGGCGCCAAGGTCCTGATGCTGGAGGCAGGCCGCAAGTACACTCCGGAGACCGAGACGCCCATGTTTCAGACTCCGGAGCAGGGGCCGTTACGTGGTGCCTCGACACCGGATAAGCGTTTCGGCTTCTACGACGCAACGGTCGACGGCGGGTGGGAAGTCCCCGGTGAGCCCTACGTGCAGACAACACAAGACGCCGCGGGGCGCTTTGACTGGTGGCGTGCGCGCATGCTCGGCGGTCGCACCAACCATTGGGGCCGCATATCCCTGCGTAACGGTCCCTACGACTTCAAATCCCACACGCGTGATGGTCTGGGTTTTGACTGGCCGATTTCCTACGCTGACCTTGCGCCGTACTACGACAAGGTCGAATTGCTAGTGGGAGTGTATGGCAGCAACGACGGACTGGAGAACACGCCCGATTCGCCGCCAGGGTGCCTGTTGCCTCCGCCGAAGCCAATCGTGAGCGATCTCTTGATCGCGCAGCGCGCGCGCCGCCTCGGCGTGCCGGTTATCGCCGGGCACCGCGCTGTGCTCACACGGCAGCTCGACTTCAAAACCTCGCCCGCCCGCTTGCATCCCGGCAATCCTACTGCGCAGAAGATCATCGCGGCGGACATGCAGCGGCGCGCCGCATGCATCTGGGCGACGCCATGCGGACGGGGCTGCTCGATCCGCGCCAACTACCAGTCGACGACGGTTCATTTGCCGCCGGCACTGGCCAGCGGCAATCTCGATATAGTCACCGGTGCGATGGTCCATGAGGTCACGCTCGACAAGCACGGGCTCGGGAGGGGCGTGCGTTTCATCGACAAAGCAACTGGCAAGCAGTGCCACGCCTCCGCACGTGTAGTCATTCTCGCTGCGAGCTCCTGCGAAACGGTGCGGATCCTGCTCAACTCCAAAACCGCACGCTTTCCGAACGGGCTTGCAAACTCGAGCGGCAACGTCGGCCGCTATCTGATGGATACGGTCGGCAGCAGTCTCGACGGTCAAATTCCGCTGCTCGAGAGTCTTCCGCCGCTCAACGAGGATGGGGCGAGCGAGAGCCACGTCTATACGCCGTGGTGGCTGTACCGGGAGCAGTTGGCCGGAAAGTTGGGGTTTGCGCGCGGCTATCACATCGAATTCAACGGGGGCAAGCGCATGCCGGGCTTGGGAACAGTAGCCGGCATCGAATGGTTGACCGCGGGCAGCTACGGCAAGAAATTCAAGGAAGACGCCAGGCGTTACTATGGCTCTTTTGTCAGCTTCGACGGTCGCGGTGAGATGATCCCGAACGAGGATTCTTACTGTGCGATCGACCCGCAGGTGAAGGATAAATTCGGCATTCCCGTGCTGCGTTTTCACTGGAAGTGGTCGGAACACGAGACGCGTCAGGCCGCCCACATGCAGAAGACCTTCAAGGACATCATTGAGGCGATGGGCGGCCGCGTAAACGGGGCGGTCCAAACCGACGGTGCCCAGGCCATCCAGCCGGGCGGTTCGATTATTCATGAGGTCGGCGGCGCCATCATGGGCAAGAAAGCCAACACATCGGTCACGAACCAATGGGGTCAAACCTGGGACGTTAAGAATGTTTTTCTGGCCGATGGCGCAGTGTTCCCATCGAATGCGGATAAGAACCCCACACTCACCATCATGGCTCTGGCTTGGCGCTGCGCCGATCACATCCTCGACCTGCTGCGCAGGAGGGACTTGTGATGGACCGGCGCACGACGATCAAGTGGATGCTCGCCGCTGCCGCCTCAATGTCGCTCTTGGAACAGCGCGCGGCCGCCGAAGACACAGCAAATGCGCTGACGCAGCCTCAGGGCTACGGCACCGATCCCGACCTTACAAAGGTCTATCATCCTGGCGAGCTGTGGCCGCTGCTTATGACACCCGCGCAACGGCGCACGGCCGGCGCACTGTGCGACCTCATCATCCCGGCGGATTCGGTGTCTCTGAGCGCCTCCGCGGTCGGCGTCGTCGACTTCCTCGCCGAGTGGGTGAGCGCACCCTATCCAGTGCAGCAGGCGGACCGCCCGACCATTCTCGATGGCCTTACCTGGATGGACGCTGAAGGAATGCGCCGTTTTGGCGCAGAATTCGCCGCTCTCAATGAAAAACAGCAGCGCTTGATCTGCGACGATATCTGCTTCGAGCCAAAAGCGGCGCCCGACTTCGTCCAGGCGGCAAAGTTCTTTGCGCGCTGTCGCGACCTGACCGCCGGGGGCTATTACTCAACGGCCGCTGGCCGCAATGATCTGCGCTACATTGGCAACGTGCCGCTCGAATCGTTCGAGGGACCTCCGCTTGCGCTACTGCAGAAGCTCGGACTTAGTCCGGAACAGATGCAGTCGGGTAAGGAATTAGAGGAAATATGAAGCGTAATCAGGAAAAACATGCGCCGCGCCGGCTCGGCGTGGGATTCATCGGTAGCGGCTTCAATGCGCGCTTTCATATGCAGGCATTGCGCGCGGTGCGCGACGCGGACGTGCGCGGCGTGTGGAGTCCGAACGCAAAGAACGCAAGCTCAGCCGCAGCGCTGGCGCGCAGTTTTGACATCGGTGATGCACAGCCCTATGCGTCGATCAGCGCCATGATCGCGGATCCCGCGATCGACGCGCTGTGGCTCACCGGCCCCAACCACACACGGGTAGAGAACTTCGAGGAGATTGTGCATGCGCTCGAGCGCGGCAACGGTACGCTACGCGGGATCGCGTGCGAGAAACCGCTGGCGCGCACCGTTGCTGAAGCTACGCATATCACTCGATTGATCAAACGTACGGGTATCGCGCACGGTTATCTTGAGAACCAGGTTTTCGCGCCGCAGGTACAAGCGGGTCGTACTCTCCTGTGGACGCGCGGCGCGGCGAGCACCGGGCGGCCGTATCTTGCGCGCGCCGCTGAAGAGCACAGCGGTCCCCACATGCCGTGGTTTTGGCGCGGCGAGCTGCAGGGTGGGGGCGTGCTGAACGATATGATGTGCCACTCGGTCCTGCTCGTGCGGCATCTCCTGACCGAGCCGGGTGCAGCGCTCTCCTCGGTGCGCCCCGTGCGCGTGACGGCCCATATCGCAAGTCTCAAATGGACGCGTCCCCATTACAGCAAGCAGCTTGCGAGAACCTTCGGTCGCGAGGTTGATTACGGAAAATCTCCTTCCGAAGACTTCGCGAGCGCGACGCTCGAATTCGAGACCGACGACGGCCACACCGTGATCGGCGAGGTGTCTACATCGTGGAGCTTCGTCGGCGCGGGGCTGCGCGTGTCCGCTGAACTCTTGGGTCCCGAGTATTCGATGGCGTGGAACACGCTCGACAGCGGCCTTAAGGTCTTCTTCTCGCGTGCGGTGCGCGGGGAAGCGGGCGAAGACCTCCTCGAGAAACAGAATGCGGAAATCGGCTTGATGCCGGTGGTGGCGAATGAAGCCGCAGCATACGGGTATGAGAACGAAGATCGGCATTTCGTGCGCGCGTTTCTCGGCAAGGAAGCACCCCTTCTGACGTTCGATGACGGCCTCGAAGTGGTGAAGATCCTAATGGCAGCCTATCAAAGCGCCGAGCTCGGCAAGACGCTCGCATTTCCGCCGCGCGGGCTCGATAAATTCGTTCCGGCTGTGGCACGGGGCAAATGGAACCCTCAATCGGAGCGCTGACATGTCAATTCCGAAGGACCTGACTCGCCGTGAGTTCGTCACGGACGCCGGGAAAGCGACGCTCGGCACAATGGTCGCCGCCAGTGCGCCGCTCATGGTTCCAAGCCGCGCGCTCGGGCGCGGCCAGCGCGCTCCGAGCGACACCGTAAATGTCGCCATCGTTGGCTGCGGCGGGATGGGAAGCCAGAACGCGCTCGTCCTCGCTCAGACAGAGCACATCGGCGCCGTCTGCGATGTCGACTTCGGCTACGCCGAACACCAGGTGAACGAAACCCTGGCTGGCCCCGACGGCAAAGTGCGCCCCGAAGGGCTCAAGCTTCAGGAGCAGTTCCGCAAAGCCAAGCGCTACACGGATTTTCGCGAGCTGCTGGCGAAAGAGAAGAGTATCGACGCCGTCGTCGTCGCAACACCTGATCATCTGCACGCGGTCATCGCTAAAGCGGCGATGGACCTCGGCAAGCATGTCTACGTGCAAAAGCCGCTGACGGCGTCGGTGCATGAGGCGCGGGTCCTGCGCCAAAGCGCGCTCGCGCATCCAAAGATCGTCACGCAGATGGGAAATCAGGGGCATTCAAGCGAAAGTGCCCGCCTCATCAACGAGTGGATCGAAGCCGGACTCATCGGTCCCGTGCACGAGGTGCACGTTTGGACCAATCGCCCCATTTTTTTTTGGCCGCAGGGCTTGCCGCGGCCGACCGGCGTGATGCCCACCGAGGCTTCCAGCCCCTTCGAGAATCCGTGGACTTTCCGTCATGTACAAGACGTGCTCGCAGGCGCGATGGGCAGTGGGGGCGCACCCCGCGCGGGGCTCGACTGGGATCTTTACCTCGGGCCAGTGGCCGAGAATGTCCCGTATCACCCGGTGTACCACCCGTTCAATTGGCGCGGCTGGCTCGATTTTGGCTCCGGCGCGCTGGGGGACATGGGTGCCCATCTGCTCGATCACCCATTTTGGGCGCTCGGGCTTACCTACCCCACGAGCGTCGAGGCGACCTCGACACCCTGGGGAATGACGGATGTTGCACCGCTTGATTCCACTGCGCCGGCCAACAGTCCCTCCGGCCGCCCGCATAGCAAACCTGTTTCGTTTCCACTCTCAACCAGCGTGCACTATCGATTCGCCGCGCGCGGCGCGCAGCCGCCCGTCAAGCTATTTTGGAACGACGGCGGGATCTATCCGCCGCGGCCGGATATGTTGCCCGCGGACGTCGAGCTTACAAGCGAAGGCGGCGTAATCTTTATCGGCGAGAAGGGCATCCTCCTGCACGGCACCTACGGGGATAATCCGCAGCTGTACCCGCAGTCGCTGATGGATCAGGCTGCCTTGGTGCCCAAAAGCATTCCGCGGATCCCGTGGAGTCATGAACTCAATTGGGCCAAGGCAATCCGTGGCGAGGCCAAGGCAAGTTCTCCTTTCGAATACGCGGCGCAGCTCACCGAGACCATGCTCCTCGGCATCGTGGCGCTGCGCAGCGGACAGGGCAGGACGCTTCTCTATGACGGGCAGCGCGGACAGATCACCAACGTTGCCGATGCGAATCAGTACCTGACGCGCGAGTATCGCGCCGGATGGGCCATTTGAGCCTGAAATACCAGACCCTGGCCGTGCTGCTGCTCGCCGCCACAGGCGTGCAGGATCGCACTTTCGCGCAGCCCCAAACGGATGCCGCCCCGGGCGTCTGGCGGGCGCTTTTTGATGGCAAGAGTCTGGACGCGTGGCGCGGCTGGGGCTCAAGCGGCATTCCACAGGGATGGCACACTGTCGGAGAGACACTTGCGAAGGAGGCAGAGGTCGACGACCTCGTCACGCGTGAAATGTTCGGTAACTTCGAGCTCGAGCTCGAATGGAAGATAGGCAAGGCGGGCAACAGCGGCGTCTTCTACCGCGGCACGCGCGAATACGATTACATCTATTGGAGTGGCCCGGAGTATCAGCTGCTCGACGACACCTATGCCAGAGACGGGCGCAGCCGGCTGACGTCAGCGGCAGCAGCGTACGGCGTCTACGCAAGCCGCGCGGGAGTGGTCAGACCCTTTGGCGAGTGGAATACGACACGCATCGTCGTGAACGGTGCACACGTCGAACACTGGCTGAACGGCGAGAAAGTAGTCGAATACGAGCTTTGGAGTGCCGACTGGCAAGCACGCGTCGCGGCGAGCAAGTTCTCGAAGTACCCGCACTACGGCCTTGCAAAGCGCGGATACATCGGCATCCAGGGCGATCACGACGGCGCTCTTGCTGTGCGCAACATCCGCATCCGTGAGCTGCCATGACAGGTGCACGCCTTGCCCTGATGATGTTTCTGCAGTACTTCATCTGGGGCGTGTGGTTCGTGACGATGGGCACCTATCTCGGGCAGACGCTGCATTTCACCGATCGGGAAATCGGTCTGGCATATGGCGCAACGGCGATCGCCGCGCTCGCATCGCCTTTTTTCATGGGCATCATCGCTGATCGCTTCTTCCCGAGCGAGAAGCTCCTGGCGCTTCTGCATCTGATTGGTGCATGCCTGATGTGGGGCGTCGCGAGGCAGACGACGTTTGCCCTGTTCTATCCGCTCCTCATTCTCTACGCGTTGTGCTACATGCCGACGCTTTCGCTTACGAACTCCATCTCCTTTCACCACGTCTCCGACTCCACCCGCTTTCCGTACATTCGCGTGCTCGGCACCATCGGCTGGATCGCCGCAGGCGTCCTCGTCGGCAAGGAACTTCATGCCGATGCCCTCGTCCTGCCGATGCGCATTGCGGCGGGCGCATCGCTCGTCATGGCGATCTACTCACTGTCTCTTCCGCATACGCCGCCGAAGGCGGCAGGCTCCCAATTCCGGGTGCGCGACGCGCTTGGACTTGATGCGCTGCAATTGCTCAGGAGTCGTGATTTCAGCGTTTTCGTGCTGGGCTCGTTCCTGCTGTGCATTCCGCTGCAGTTTTACTATACGTTCGCCAATCCGTTCTTGAATGAGATCAAGGTGCCGGAGGCGGCCTTCATCCAGACCTTTGGGCAGATGTCTGAGGTTGCGTTCATGCTGTTGCTGCCCATCGTTCTGCGCAGGTTCGGCATCAAGGCCATCATGCTGGTGGGTATGCTCGCCTGGTCGCTGCGGTATTTTGCATTCGCGCGCGGCGATGCGGGGCCGGCAATGGCGCTCATCTACGCTGGCATTTTGTTGCACGGTGTTTGTTACGATTTCTTCTTCGTGGGCGGCCAGGTCTACACCGACCAGCGTGCCGGGGAGAAAATCCGTGCCGCCGCTCAGGGCTTCATCAACTTCGTGACCAATGGCTTGGGCTACTTCGTGGGTGCGTTCGTCTCGGGTGCGGTAGTGAATCGCAACGCATATGTAAATCCCGACTGCACCGATACGGCAGCTGCTGCGCACGAGTGCCTCAAGGTGCTCCACAATTGGCAGGGCGTTTGGGTCGTGCCGGCGACAGCGGCGCTCGCCGTATTCGTGCTCTTCGCCATCGCGTTCCGGCCGGGGCGCAGTGCTACTGCAGGGCTGGCTAATGTATCGCCGTGATGCCGTGCGGCTACTCGGCGCGCTGACGCTTCCAGGCTCTATCTTCGCCGGCGCGCCGCACCAAAGAATACTAGCCATCGGTCTGCAGCTGTTCACCGTGCGTGCAGCCCTCGAAGCTGACTTTGATGCCACACTCGCGCGCGTCGCCGCTATCGGCTACCGGGAGGTGGAATTCGCGGGCTACTTCGGCCGCAGCGCGCAGCAGGTGCGGGCAAGTCTGCGGCGCGCGGGACTCATTGCGCCATCCGCGCACATCCCCCTGGATGCGATTGGTAATGGCTGGGAGGGCGTGCTCGAGAACGCGCTCGCAATCGGCCATCGCTATCTCGTGGTGGCCTCGGCTGGCGCCGTGATCGATTTGGATGGCTATCGGCGCATCGCCGAGCGCTTCAATCATGCGGGCGAGATGGCAAAAAAGGCGGGGATTCGGTTTGCTTACCACAACCACGACGTCGAATTCGCGCAATTGGCAGGAAAACTGCCTTACGACGTGCTGCTCGAAGCGACCGATCCGAGATACGTCTGTTTTGAGATGGACCTGTATTGGATTACCAAGGCGGGTGCGAATCCACTCACCTATTTCGCGCGCTGGCCGGGCCGAATCCAAATGGTGCATGTGAAGGACGCCGCTGCAGCGCCACCGCATCGCATGACGGATGTCGGCGCAGGGATGCTCGATTGGCGAAGCCTTCTGGGGCGTGGCATGCAGGCCGGAGTCAAGCACTTTTTTGTCGAACAGGATGAGGCGTCGGACCCATTCGCGAGTGTTACGGCAAGCTACGCCTACCTGCGCGATCTGCGATTTTGATGTTCGACAAAGACGTCATTGACGCCAGGCGATCCGGCACATCTGAGTAGCCCAGGCCCTTGAGCGTGAAAGTGACGAACATGCGTTACCGGCTGTGACGCACGCCGTGCTATGTAAACTTGCCGGACGAACATTGGCTAAGGTATATCTTCCCCTCAGCGCAGCCTCGCTTTGCGGATCGCGGTCGCTGGCGCGCAATGATTCGTCTGGGGCTCGATCTTCGTTGAGGGCATCCCGGCTTCATCGGGAGGGTCAGGGGGAAACGTATGCATGCGCATGACGATGGCTTTGTTTCGATTGAAGTTGACACCCAAGCCCGCGAGGAGCTCCTCGAACAGGGCTTCACTCACCGCCCTTTGAGCGTTGATATGGATGTCGCGCGTGCATTGAGCGAGTTGGCTCACGCGGCCTGGTCCCTGCCCAGAGATCAGTACTACGGGGAGGGGTACCGGTGCCGATCGCTAAACCGGTTTAAGGCCGAAATTGTTGAAGGTGGGGTTCGCGTATGGCCCTGCGACAACAGCAAGCCCTATGTGCAACTCGAAAAATACAACACGACACTGGGTGGCCAGCCGCGCGAGTATGTTCCGATCCCTATGGAAATTGCCGACACCGTCGGCGTTCGCAAGATGATTTCTCATCACCTCATGTATTTGCCGCTTTCCAAGGTTGGCGAAACTTATTCGGTCAACATGCATGTGCTCCGATTCGCAGCGACCCCGTCCCGGCCCTGCGATACGAGCCCGCCAGGCTTGCACAAGGATGGTGAGAAGTATCTCGCTACTCATCTTCTCGCGCGATGCGGAGCTCAAGGAGGCGAAGTGGTCATTACCGATAATGACAAGCGCGAGATGGATCGCTTTACAATGCGCGAGTTGGGTGAATGCTACGTCTTCGACGATGACCGCATTTGGCACATGCTGACTCCGGTTAAGACATTGGAAGGCAATCAGTTTGCGTATCGCGACACCGTGACTTTCGACCTACTGCCGGACGGCTGGAAGCCCGCGCGCTAGCTCGCTCGATCAGCGTGATCTTACGATCTGCTTCTTAGGGATCGTCACCCGCGGCCGTCGCCGCCAACACACCCAGCGCGGCAATATTTTTCACAAGCTCGGACGGGAAGTGATGCCGCGTCTGCAGGTAGTCGGCTTCGTTATAGGCCAGCCAAGCGCGCCCGTCCGCATCTTCCCAGGCGAGTACCTTGAGCGGCAGATCGATAGCGACGGTCGGGTTCGCGATCATGAGGGGTGTGCCTGCCTTCGGACTTCCGAGTATCACAAGTCCAGTCGGACGCAGTGTCAGTCCAGAGCGTGCCGCATCGCCGCTGAAGTCGATCCGCGCAAAGACGGTGAGGCCTCGAGCCCGTGCCAGCGACTCGAGTCGCGACAGTGCTTCTGCCACGCTGTGCTGCGTCGGTAGTACGCGAAGTCCTTGAACGGTGCTCTCAGTGTTCACGACAGGCTCCTCGCAAAGCGTGAATGGCCGTGTAGCGAGCGATGCGACAACTTCCAGAATCGATCGGCTGTAACACGGCCGCATGACAATAATATTGCGGCAACTCGCGCCCTAATTCTTGCAGTACCCGACTCAGCGGGCGGACGTCCGTAAGCGCTTGAATATTTTGGGCAAACGATCCGTCCGTGCGACACGGATGCAGCTCGTGGAATCCCATCATACAGGTACCAAAGAGATGAATTTCTCTCATTCATCAGCGCTGTAATTCTCGCTTGTCCGGGCCTGCCCGAGTTCCTACAGTGCAATCCCGATGATTGCAAGCAGGTCGTCATGTTAACCCAGTCCAGTCTCCATTCATCCAGGAAGAACCTACTCAGGAGAAACGCGATGTATACGAGGGCATTTGCTTCTGTGGCGCTCGTTGCGGCTGCTGTGTTCGTCAACAGTCCTGCACGCGCTCAAAGTACTGCTGCCGTTGAGCAGGTCATGGTCGGAGTGTCGATGCAGACGAAGGCTCTCGACACGGCGCTCACCAATCTCGGGCAAATCGAAAAGAGCCTGCATGGGGCTGATGCCGGCAGCATCGGTGAGATCGCCAACGCCGGACGACAATTTACTGGAGCCGTCGGGGAAGCAACGCCCGTGAGCCTCATCCTGAGACACATGAAGAATCCGGACGACATTCGTTTTACGCGCGCGATTCTGGCCATCTCTGCAAGCAAGGCCGTGCTCGTTGCCAATACTGATGCCGAAATCATCAGCCGCAATCTGCCGCAAGTTGCAACGCCGGCGGCGGCAGCGGAGTCGGCGCGGATTCGGGACGCCATTCTTCTGACCCGTAACCTGCTCGCGGCGGTTGCGCAGGCGCAGGACTGATTCGGTCGGCCGCAGTGTCTCATCGCCCGACAGCGCCGATCGGCTGCGCGAGGCACGCGCCCTGCGGCAGATGAACGGCCATTAACGGGCGTTAATCGTCAGGCTTTCGAGCAAAACGCTGTAATCCTCAAGCGCCGGGGTCGAAAGCCCAGCGAGCTTGCCTAGATCGTCCCACTGGCGAACGCGTACGGCCTGCCTGAAATAGGGCTCGGCCTCGAACACTGCAACCTCATGCGCGGCCATCGGGCCCCCCTGCAGTTTCAGGGTATGGACCGATGCGGCGCTTAGCGTTCCGAAGTATTTCGCATCGGTCGCGCACAAATAGCGCTTCGCCGGAACGTGCAGGCGGACCGGCTCGGAAATCTCTGTGGGGAATCGCATTGCAAGCCACCGGCTGCCGAGCTCTTCGTGCTGAATATCCGTGGTCCAGTCCTCGATGTCGTCCGGAACGTCGACAAGAAGATGCCCAACGTCGTGCAGCAGGGCCGCGATGACGAGCTCGGTTGGCGCGGCTCCTTGCGTTGCGAAGTACGCGGCCTGCAAGGCGTGTTCCTTCATGGAAACGCGCTCTCCAAAATACGCCTCGGCGCCGCGCTTCTCAAAGAGCGTGCGTATTTCGTCGATAACATTCATGTGCCGGCCCTGTCACTAAGTTCGCGCCGCAGCAGCGCCGCTTGGCAATAGACACTGTCGCGCGTCAGGTAGCACCCGCGCAGATGGCGCGGAAACTTAGCCGAGGAGAAGCCCGTACGACCGTGCAAGATGCGCTGATTGTCAAACGCGACGAGATCCCCGGTGTCGAGCCGAAACTTCAATTGAAACTGCGGTTCGCGCAACAGCGCCGCAAAGCGTCGATAGGCTGCGTAGAATGGGCGTGCGGCTTGTGCGGACAGACGCAGCGGTGCGATCGAGCGGCTATTGTAATGTACTGCCGTCACTTCACCCCGGCATGACAGCTGAATCAGGGGTCGCTCCGCGTAGAGCTCCGCTTCCTTGGAGCGATAAAGAAACGGCACCGGAGTCCGTGTCAGCTGCGCAAAGGCGTCGGGCTCGGTCGAGCGCAGGTGCTCGGCGAGCGCTAAACCGTCGGCGAAGAGGCTCTCTCCACCTTCGCAGGATGCAATAAGCGCGTGCAGTACCTGAAAGCCCGGCACCGGCTCTCGATACGGGTTGTCGGTGTGCAGTCCCAGACCCATGTCGGAGTATGCGAGATTCTCCGGTTGCGGCACGGAGCGCACGTCGAATACCAGGCCGTAGTTTGTCTCGGCTACGCGTCCGACGAGGGACATCGCATTGAGGATGGCCTCTTCATGCGACGGTACAGCGCTCAAAAATGCGACGCCATCCTGCAAGAGTCGCGTCAGCCACTCGAGGCGCGCACTCGGATTGCCGCGCGCCTCGGCAAGCGTCGCCCATGCGAAATCTCGCGAGGCATCGAGCCGGGCGCCCTCCAGCCATAGACGTGTTGCAAGCTCTGGCCGCCGACGGTCGCTGTCGAAGGCGTGCAAGGCAAGCCAATCAAGTTCAAACGACGCCGGGCGCGTCTCACTCTCCCATTCGACACGCACCGTGTCAGCGTCTGCCAGAGCCGATCGAATCTTTGGCTCCTCGGGCAGGTCGGCGATGTCAACGAGCCGTTGGCCGCTGTGCGGATCGCGGTCGTCGCTAACATTGTCGCGCAGCCAAATGCTTGCGAACTCACTGATCTCGCCGTTCGCCCACTCGATGGTGAGCGACCCTGGCATCGATGAGACGCGTTTGGCCAAAGCTGAATGTGTCATGGCAGATGATGCCCTGTTGCGGCAGCTCGCGCATTGAAGACATAGAGGAAGCCTGCACCGAGCGCCGCCAGCGCGCTGATGGCAGACAATGTCACGAACACCCCCTGCCAGCCGAACGCCACTGAGATCCTCGCGACGCTATCCCCTGCGAGTACGCCACCCAAATAACCGACTCCGTCGATGATCCCCGATGAGACAGCGCCCGCCTGCTTGCCGCCGAAGTCGAGGGCGAAAGCGCCACCCAGATAAGAATAGGGCCCGAGCAGGCAAAAGGCGATTGCCCCGATGGTAACGAGCGCAAGGAGGGATCCCGAAGAGCTCGAGTGCATGGACATGAGCGCCAGAAGCGCTGCGGCGGTTGCCGCGAGCCCCAGAAACAGGATCAGCGAGCGTCCGTTCACGCCCAAGCGATCACTGAGCCAGCCCGTCGCGAGCACCGAGACGGCACCTACGCCCGGAAAGATCGCACTCATGCCGGCAGAGTTACTCATGCTGTAGCCCAGATAGTCCCGCAGATACACCGGTGTCCAAGTATTGAATGTCTCGCGGATTATCGTGCAGCCGAAAGACAGGAAACAGACGAGCACAAATGCGCGGCTGCGCAGCAGCGGTCGCAGGAGCGCAGCTACGCTCGCGGGCCGCGATTCCTTCTCTGCGAAGAGGTTGAGCGGATTGGGCTTTGCTTCGTCGAAGCCCTCCTGGGTGCGCGACTCACGCAGAAACAGGATGTTTGCGACCAGCAAAATGCCCGCCGCCGCAGCCGCGAAGTAGAACAGTGCGCGCCACCCGAATCCTTGCTGGATCATGAGCCCCATGCATTGCCGCGCGACAGCATCTCCGACGAGGTAGCTCAGACTCAAAATACCGATAATCGTGCCATAGGAGGAAAAGTCGAACCATTTCGAGGAGACTTTGATGAGCCCAGCCCAGGCGATCGACTGGGTCAGCCGGTTTCCGAGCCACGCGAAGGTGAACAGCGGCAGTCCAGCGCCTGATGCGAATAAGAGCGTAAAGACAGTCGCGCCCCCCAGACCGATCAGGAAGTTGAGTCGGCCGCCCCATAAATCCCCAAGGCCGCCGAGAAATAACTTTCCGAGTGCGTAAGCCAGAACGCCAAATGAGGTCATCGCGCCGACGCGAACGATGGCCTCGGCGTGACCCACCCCATGCTTGCCCAGTTCCTCGACCAGCAACGGTGTTGCCACGGAAAGGTCCGCTCGGCAGAAGTAGCACGCGGCGTAGCCCCCGAATAACAGCACGATGATCTTGGCCTGCCGATAGCGCAGCGATCTGGGCTGCTTGGTGCGTGGCACGTGTGGGCTACCGCGGGTTTGCATGATTCCCGGAATTCTCTGTCGGGGAGGCGTGTTGACCGCTGGCGAGTTCAGTTCCGCTCGTCATAGTGCCTTCAGATCAATTCCGCCTTCCGCAGGCGCTCGGGCGGCGCCAGCCGCAGACTCCGTCCGCCGCCGCACAGACTGAAGCGCCGCCTTTGGGCATGGTACTTGCTCGTATTTGCTGTGCAAATCGATTGTTTTTCTAGGAGATAAGAATGGATCTGCTCGTCGTGCTGATTGTTCTCCTTCTGCTGTTCGGCGGCGGCGGAGGTCTGTATTGGGGGATGGGAGCAGGCTGGGGACTAGGTCCAGTCGGTCTCATTGTTGCCGTCATTGTGGTTGCTTACCTTCTCAACGGGTACCGCGGCAGACGCGGGCCACCGCTGTAAGTGATTGGGAGCTGCGCGCAGCCATTGAGCGGCGGGCGCGCAGATCCATGAAGGCGCTCAAGCGCCTGCGGCCTCGTGCCAGACTCTGCTGTCGCGCCGCAGGGTCGACTTGGCTTAAGGCCGCCGCCCCCGCGTTCGTCCCGCCGTCACTCCCTGAGTGCCAGTCGGACGACGAGCCGCAAACCCGACCACGTCGCGTCGATTGCGCAGACTTTGTTGTCGACGAGGCCCGTGGGAAGGGCGATTTCCCGGATGACATTTTCGGTAACGTCGCTCGCGACTCCCGAAGCTTTCTTGGGCCAGGCAACCCAGAGGCCCGCCGCCGGCGTCATGCGACGGCGCGTCGCAGTTATCTGGCGCCGCAGTTCCGCGCGACTCGTTACGAACAAGACAATGACGTCGAAGCGCGCCTGACCCGCCAGTCCCACCTGGATGACGGCCTTGCCGGGCAGATTGCCCAGAGTTTTCTCGAAAGCATTCGGTGGGCTGAGCACGGCGACTTTGTGGCCCTCCTTGATGCCGAGCTTTTTCGGCAACGGGGTATTCGAATAGCCAGCCATCTTACGGTCCCGGTAGCCAGCTCTTATTCGCAGTCCGCTTACTGCGGCGGTCGCGTGAGTTTAAGGTCGGCGAATGTTGCCCATTTACCGGCTTTGTCCTTCTGCTCCATCAGCCATTGCCATGAGTCATTCTGAGGAAACCAGCGGTAGGTGGTGTGGAAGGGGCCATCGGGGTACTCGAACACAAAGCGTATCGAGTCACCGTCGCGTGTGCCGTATCCGAGCGTTTCGGAGAATCGACCTCCAAACACATCGAGGAGATGCAGTACGTAGCGCTCGCTGATGGGATCGTAGCCAAGAAACCAGCTCGCCTCGTAGCGGTGCTCCGAGGTCGGCGCTCCCGCTGCCGTTCGTTCCTGAATGTTGAGAAACTGATGGTTGAGCACCCAATCGGCGCGCACTTCGTGGTGTGCGTCATGACCCGTGACCTTTCCTTCGAGCTTCCACGTGCCCGCCATGTGATTGAGCATATCATCGGGCCATGCAGCGGAGGTCTGCGCGCCCCCGCCGACAGGTGTTAGTGCGAGTAGAAGTGTTGTGATGAGCGGCGACGCAGCGAAAATCTTCTTCATGACTACCTCATCTCCCTGTCTTGGCTCGAGGGACAACCGTCTTGATACTGAGTACGAATCCCTTGCTTGCACGTCCAGCGACGCGCTGTGGTACGCATTAGAGCTGCGGAGCAGCCGCTTGACGCAAGGATGTATCCAGCGCCGCGATTCCACCGACGATATGATAAAAACTGCTGGCTGGCGCCGGCGCGTCGATCAGCGTGCCGTTCGTCAGCCGCAAGTCAAACCACAATCCCGCGATCGCAGTGTCCAGATACAGAAAAAGACTGGCGGCCGCCTCCGCCGCGCTCGTCGAATACATGGAATCACCGGTGACCGAAGCGGCCAGAAGTGTACTTTTTAATCGCTCGGTCTGCGGCCAAAGGCGCGCGTTTGGATCGTGGACGCTGAGATCATCGAGCAGTGTGTTGATTGCTACGGCGCCGCGCACACCGGCGTCTTCGCCGATCGCGATCAGGCGCAACGCATGAGCTCGCCGCGCCGGCCAGTTGCGCCGCTGACACTGTAAAAGGAGCCACGCCCATTCGAACTGATGACCTGGCTCCACGATCCGACCGGGCAGGCCGGGGGCCGCACTCCACGAGCCAGTGAAAGCCTCGCCAAGCGCGCCGCTTTGCGGATTTATGAAGCGCGCAACGGCAAGGTCGGCGATTTCATCGACCCATGCGGCCCAGCCAGAGTCGTTGCCGATTTCGGACCAGGCAAGACAGGCTTCGAGGAGGTGCATGTGCGGATTGGACTCGCGGCGGTCGGCATCGACTTCGCCGGAGCAAAAGCCGCCGCTTGCGCCGCGCCACTGCTTCTCAATCTGATTCCTAAGATCAAGAGCGCGGCGCTCGAACTCGCCCCGCGCATCGAGCGCGACCGCCGCTGATGCAAATCCGAGGAGGACGAATGCCTGATCATAGAGGAGTGCGCGCTCATCCAGTGCATGGCCATCGACGCTGGCAAGCGTGCGGTACAAGCCATCTTCGCGGCGATAATGCGCCACCAGATAGTCGACGCCTCTGCGCACGATACCCGTGACGTCGCCGCGCCAGCCAAGCGCTGGCGCCCGGGCGAATGACGTGAGTTGGCGCGGCTGCACGCGCGCGCGCCGTGGATCGCGCAGTGCCGTGCCGTCCTGGCCAAGCGCCTCGGCGAAGCCACCATTACGCGGATCAATGCCCTGGCGCGACCAAAGCGGATACGCGGCACCCACCAGCCACTCACGCAGCCGCCCGCACAGTGCCGCGAGCCGCGCCTCGATGAGGGATTCTTCCGCCATATCAGGCCGCCGGATGCGCCGCGCACTCACCGCGGCTCGGCCGGTGCACCGCCGGCCGCGCGCGCAAAAGGTTTGGTGATGATGCAAGGAGCTTGTGTGGCCCCGGAATGATGGTCTGGCGGACTCGTTTTTCTCATGGACGGCTATCGATCTTGCGCATGAACGCCACTGCACTCAAGGCACTGTCGCCCGTGCGGCTCGCGACATCGCGTACGCATCTGCCGCAAGCGCGAGCGCCCCAAGCGGTCCGGCGAGTGCTCCCAGACCGGGCGGAACGACGTAGCACTCCACACCGCCCGTCAGCTCTTCCAAATCGAGGTAGCCGTTCAAACTCTCAACGAGTAGCCGGCGTACGTGCCCGAGTATTTGTGGGCGGCCTTGTAGGACGCCACCGCCCACGAGTATGCGCCGCGGCGCCGTAGCAAGTACCATGGTATGAACGAGCTGCGCCAGCGCGTGGGCTGCGAGTTCCCAAACGGGATTATCGTCGCAGATCTCATCGGCCAACAAGCCGGCGCGCGCCGCGATTGCAGGGCCAGAGGCCAGCCCCTCGACGCAGTCGCCGTGAAAGCGGCAGATCCCCGGCCACTGATCACCCGGCCGGCGTGCGATGCGTATGTGGCCGAGCTCAGAATGGTTGCAGCCGAACACAGGCTTGCCGCCAACCACGAGACCGACACCAACCCCAGTACCAACCGTGATATATGCGAAGTCGACGAGATTGCGCGCGCTCCCCCAGCGGCCCTCGGCGAGGGCGGCACCATTGACGTCGGTATCGAATCCGACCGGCACGCCGTGAGCGCGGCCGAGCCGACCGACGATGTCGACGTCATCCCACCCTGGCTTCACGCTTGAAATGATGTGACCAAAACGTGCGGAGTCGGCACGCAAATCAATTGGGCCAAATGAGGCAAGCCCGATCGCGCCAAAGGGCCCGTAGGTCTCCTTCCAGTCGCGCATCACCTCTGCAATCTGCCCCAGAGTCTCGTCAGGATCGGTAGTGGTGCGCAGCGCAATCTGAGCGAGGATGTCCTTTGGGCCTGCGCCTATCAGGCACACGCATTTGCTCCCTCCGAGCTCTACGCCACACAGCAGTGGTCGCAATCCGGTCATCGCACGGCGGACTCGGCGGCTTTCACAATGTCCATCACGGGATGATAACTCTCCCGCTCTCGCTGGCGCTCCTGCTGCGTGGCGAATACGCTTACGCGTGGGCCTGATCGCACCCTATCTGAAGGGAGTCGCTGATCGCACCACACTGCACCGAGCACTTAATGCCCGGATTTGTTTTCGCAGCGCTGTTATTCGGCGCAGTCATGAGCGCAACTTGGGCGCGGTCATCGAGTTCAAGGAGCGTGCGGGTTTGCGCCGCTATGGAGCGACGGCTGTTATCGCCTGCGGTGTGGTTGCAATCCGGCTCTGGTAGGGATGAAGGCCCCGCTATTGCTATGGCGCAGCCGCCGGCCAATCAGGCAACTGCGAAGTCGATCACGAGCAGTTCTGCAACGTCGCCCGACGCGCGACTGATAAGCCATGAGTAGCCGCGCCCGTGGACCAACAATGTGTCATGGGCATTGAGCTTGAATGAATACCCGGACGATGCGGCCGGTTTCGACGGGTGAAAGCCGTGGCACTTGATTGCGCCATGCAACGCGAACAGCACTCGCAGCTGGCCCTTAGGGATTGCCACACTGTGCTCGGCGCTGACGACGAGGCGAGTCACGCTGGCAATCGTGCCGGGATCGTGCACGATGAGACTAAGGTCCGTACACGGCCCGTCGAGAAGCTCGCAGCTGACTTCGGCCGCACCCGCGAAGAGCGCATGGTCGCCGCGAGCGGCGAGTGTCTTTGTGCCTGCGCCTGCGACATGCAGGCGAAACCCGCGGCCATCAACGAGAGCGACGCAACGCTGATGGCCGGTGTAGGACGAGAAGGGTCCGCTCGCCTGCAACGCCGCAAGGCTGAGGCGCCATGTGAAGCGCTCGCCCTGCGCTGGCTCGCGGGCGATTTCCAGCGTGGTGCCTGCACCGTTGCGCCATGGCATGGAGGTGTAAGTCGCACGCGGGAAATAGCGAGCATGCTCGGCCACGAAAATCGCATTAGCTCCGGCGTCGATTCGTACGAGATCGGAAATCTTATTCAAATGCGGGCGTCTGCGTCAGTATCATTCACACAGGTGCAGTGAACCTTCTCGAGGCATCGGTCGATGTACACGCTCTACATAGCCAATAAGAACTATTCGTCCTGGTCCCTGCGTGCCTGGGGACTGATGCGCGAGCTTGGGATTCCGTTTGAGGAGCACCTGATGCCTTTTGGAGAGGCAGTAAGCTGGCGCGGCTATGACAAGATCTCGGCGAGCGGCAAGGTTCCCTGCCTCGTCGATGCTGGATACGCGGTGTGGGATTCTCTGGCCATTGCCGAATATCTCGCCGAGCGACATCGCACGGTGTGGCCTGTGGATTCGATGGCTCGCGCCTGGGCACGCAGTGCGGCAGCGGAGATGCATTCCGGTTTCAACGACCTGCGCAGCTCCTGCTCGATGAACTGCGGCATCCGGGTGCGGCTCAACAAGATTTCGAGCGCACTGGAGCGCGATGTCGCCCGAATCGGCACGCTGTGGAATGACGGTCTGCACCGCTTCCGCGGACCGTTCCTTACCGGCAGAGCCTATACGGCCGTCGACGCGTTCTTTACTCCGGTCGCGTTTCGCATCCAGTCGTATGGGCTCAATCTCGATTCGGAGAGCGCAGCGTACGCTGCGCGCCTCCTGGCGCTCGGCTCGATGCGCGAGTGGTATGCAGGCGCTCTTAAGGAGAGATGGCGAGACGAGCCCCACGAGGTCGAGGTGACGCAGGTGGGTACGATACTGCACGATTTGCGGGAGAAATAGCGGGCCCCGGGCCCAGCGAGACATATCTGCTGTCCGCCGCCGCGCGTTCAGGCACGAGCCCGGGTCGACGTCAAGAGAGCGACCGCCGCCCCCGCGTTATGAAGGCTGCAGGGGAACTTCCGGGGCTTCATAAGTGCCAAAATTCAGTAAGGGAGCACTTTAATCCTTGATTAATGAATCCCTGCCAGCATATGGCAGGTGGGATCGAAACACTCGGAAACAGCCATGCTCAAGAACATTCGCACCTTTCTGGCAGTTTTTCTCGTGGCGGCGTGCATGCCAGTGCTCGCGGCCGGCGATCCTACGATAGACCAGGTATATGAGGCTGCTCGCAGCGGTCACCTGGATCAAGCGCAGCAGATGATGACTCAGGTGCTGCAGGATCATCCGCGCAGTGGCAAGGCGCACTATGTAGCGGCTGAAATTTACGCCCGCAGCGGCGACTTGACGCGCGCTCGGCAGGAGCTTCAAACCGCGCAGACGCTCACGCCTGGGCTTCCGTTTGCCAGGAGCGAGTCGATCCAGGCCCTGCAGGCGCAGTTGGCGCAAGAGCCGTCCGCGCAGCGAGCCCCGCGGTATTCGCAGGTCCGCTCGCCGTTTCCGCTCCGGACTGTGCTCCTGGTGCTCGGCGGCATCTGTATTCTCTGGTTGATCATGCGCCGGCGGACACCGCCCGGCGGCCTCTATTCGCAGTATCCAAGCACGGTGCCCACGGCCGGCGGACCCATGAATTATGGCGGCCCCGGTGTTGGCTCTGGCATCGGGTCCGGAATCGCGGGCGGACTTGCGAGTGGCTTGGCGGTTGGAGCAGGCGTCGTTGCAGGCGAAGAGATCGCTCATCATTTCCTCGATGGCAACCGGCACGAGCCCGGGGTGCTGCCGCCTGGGAGCGATGCCGGCGTACCGGGCAACAGCGGCATGGGTGGATCTGATTTCGGCGTATCGGACCCGGGCTCCTGGGACGACGGTTCGGGATCAATCGGCGGCGGCGATGTCGGCGGCGGTGATGACTGGACATGAGCCGCCGCGCTGCGCCTCCTGAGTAGCGCAATCCCAATACACCACCCGACAGCAGCGCTCGCGCCGGGTCCGCGTCGGACCCGATTACTGACTAAAACATTTTGGGCGCACGCGCGGCGCAATGTCGACTGCCTGATCCTGCGGTGCGATGACGATGGTTGCGCGCGAAAATGGCACTTAACACTCTCATCTTCGATGTCGACGGTACGCTTGCGGACACCGAGCGTGACGGGCACCGCGTAGCCTTCAATGCAGCGTTCGCCGAGTCCGGGCTCGACTGGTCCTGGGATGAGGCGATATACGGCGAGCTGCTGCAGGTGGCTGGCGGGATCGAGCGCATGGTGCATTACGCGCGCGTCTACCGCGGATCAACTCAGTCCGATGCAGAGCTGCATACGCTCGTACAGCAACTGCACCTGAGTAAGACCCGGCACTACGTGCAGTGCGTGGTAGAAGGAGCCGTGCAATTGCGCCCGGGCGTCGCGCGGTTGATCGGGGAGGCGCGCGCGCAGGGACTGCGGCTGGCGATTGCAACGACTACGACGCGCGCCAACGTGATCGCTCTATTGCGCGCGACTCTGGGTATCGACGCCGTGAATTGGTTCGCGGCCATCGGCACTGCACAGGAGGTGGCGGCGAAGAAGCCGGATCCGGCGGTATATCAGTGGGTGCTGGAGCGCCTGCAGGTTCGCGCGAGCGAAGCTCTTGCGCTGGAGGACTCCCGCAATGGGCTGCTCGCTGCCCGCCGCGCCGGACTGCCCTGCGTCATCACCCCAACGCGCTACAGTGCTGATGAGGATTTCGCCGAAGCCGCTGCGCAGTTCGCCGACCTTGATCACCATCCCGATAAGCCCGGTGAGCCCGTCACGCTCGATGATCTGAAGCTGTGGCAGTCACGCGCGGTGCAGGCCACAACCGGCTTCAGCACGCGTTAGCGCAAGCCGTTTCTGCCGGGCTTCAGCAGATTGATTCGCTGGCCGGCCGCAACTGCCGGTTACATCACAGCGTGTCGGGACTGAGCGCGAGGAGCGCAAAGCTTGCGAGCCAATGTGCTCCCATGTAATCGACCGCAAGGTAAGGCAGGCTCGCTGCGAGATGTTGCCGGGCGGCCGCGAGTGCGCGCTCGTGGATGCGGTGTTGCGGCGGAAATCCGCTCGCGATCGATCGCCAGCACCAGGCACGACTCAGATTGAGCCCATCCAGATGCGCAATCTTGCCATCCGCGCGATCGCTGACGACGGCGGGAGTGAATAGCGTTCTAGGCTCTCCCGAAGCGATGTGCGGCAGAAAGCATGTGAACCATTGGACGAATTCCTCCGGTCCCAAGACGACTCGCATGCACTGCGCTTCCATCAGCGCAGGCGAAAGGAAATCATCTCCGCCTGGCTCCCATGCCTGGCAGCCTGCATCTGCCTGGTACCAGCCCAACGCGCGTGCGCGAATAAGCTCGGCAAGCGCGCCATCGCCGTGGCCGCTTGCGTACTCGAGTGCCAGGGCCAGCGCAAACGCACTGTTGAAATGTGTGCCGGCGCGGATGGGATAGGTGAGCTTCGGCAGATGAGCACGGAAGCGATGTGCGATGAGCTGCGCAAGTGGCGCGAGCGCGTGCTCCCAGCTCACCGTCTCTCGGCCGCCGGAGCGTAACTCTAGAGCGAGCTGCAGGAGCCATGCCCAGCCATACGGCCGCTCGAACGTGCCGCCATGCGGGCGCTCAAGATAGGCGCACTCGCCCGCGAGCTTTTCCGGCGTCAGCTGCGCATCAAATAATGCGTCGATCTGTGAGCGCTCCGGCAGCGCTGGAAACATGCGGCGCAGACGGGCGAGCAACCAGTAGCCGTGCACACAGCTGTGCCAGTCGAAACTGCCGTAGAACACCGGATGCAGCGCACGCGGCGCTTGGACGTCAGCGGGCCCCGTCATGAAGTGATCGAGTTTGTTGGGGTATTCCCGCGTGACATGCCCGAGCGCAATCTGCGCAAGCTTCCGGGCAAGTTCAGCGTCGAGCACGAATGCGTCCATCGCCCTAGCGCCGGAAGACGAAGACCGCCATCAGCGCGGTGTTGGCGGCGAGCAGCAGCACCGCGGTGGGAATCTGCACTTTGATGACTCCATTGCGATCGGGAAGCTCGAGCAGTGCGGCCGGCACGATGTTGAAGTTCGCAGCCATGGGGGTCATCAGCGTTCCGCAGAAGCCGCTCAACATGCCGACCGCAGACATGATGACAGGGTCACCGCCAAAGCGGCCGACGATGAGCGGCAGGCCGATCCCTGCGGTCATCACTGGAAAAGCTGCAAAGGCGTTGCCCATGATGATCGTAAACAGCGCCATGCCGAGCGTATAGGTGACGACGGCGACGGTCCCGTTCGTCATGGGGATCGCCTGCGTGACGAGCTGACCCACCACGCGCCCGACGCCCGCGGCGGCAAAGAGCGCTCCGAGCGAAGCTAAGATCTGCGGCAGCACGGCCGCCCATCCGACCGCCTCCATGAGGCGGCGGCCCTCGCGTAAGGGTGCAAGGAGCGGGACGCGCAGGAGCGCATATCCCAACGCGAGCGCCACCAGCACGGCGAGCGCCAGCGCAACAAGAGTGGCATGCGCAGGGTCGAGCAGTGCGGCGTTGCCGAAATGGAGCTGCCTTGCAAAGACGCTCACGAGCAGCACGACCACGGGAATTGCCAGAGCCGGTATGAACAGGCGATTGCCATTCCTCTGCGCGGCGGCCCGGCGTTCAGCCAGCGGCGCGCCGGCGTCCGCGGATGCAAGTCCGCTCGCCGCGAGCACCACCAACACCATCAGGAGCATGCCGTTGATGAGATCCGGCAGATGCGATCCGGCGAGGAAGGAGAGCGCATAAGTGCCCCAGAATGCCGCGCTGCGCCAACGCCGCGCGCTCCTGCGATCGAGCGCGCGGCCGACTGCAAAGATCGCGAACATGGCGCCCGTCAGGATGTAGACATGCTCGAGGGTGATCATCGCGCGGTTGCCCGCATGCGCTTGAGGCGGCGGTCGAGGAGTAGGAGTCTTGCGCCGTGCACGAAGGTGGCGCAAATCGCAGTCGGAATCGCCCACAGTGCAAGATCGAGCGGCGCGACCACGTAGCCACTTTGTTGCAGAAAGCCCTTCATCAACAGGACCGAGCCGATGGCGATGAACACATCCTCGCCGAAGAAAAGCCCGATGTTGTCCGTCGCGGCCGCATAGGCACGGATTTCCATGCGGGTCGATGTCGTAATCGGGCCATGCCGCTCCTCGGCGGCCTCGGCCATCGGCGCGATCAGCGGGCGCACCATCTGCGCCTGGCCAAAGAGCGCGTTCAATCCGAGGGCGGAAGTGATCTGGCGCAGAAGGAGATACGCCAAGAGCACGCGCGCCGTCGTGATGGCATGCACGGCCGTGATCAGCGTCTGCACGCGTTCACGCAGGCCCGCGCGCTCGAGAAGTCCGATCACCGGCAGCACCAGCCACACAATGCCCACGTAGCGGTTCTCGACGAATGCCCGGCCGAATGTTTCGATAACGGCCGTCAGGCTCGACCCGCCGGCA
>Ga0302324_100003327_pt1 | contig 36331 bp, 35 predicted proteins | sample Palsa_T0_1_FD_201949 | JGI IMG/M metagenome (GOLD analysis project Ga0302324, IMG submission 201949) | Peat permafrost microbial communities from Stordalen Mire near Abisko, Sweden - Palsa_T0_1 | ecosystem: Environmental > Terrestrial > Soil > Palsa > Peat permafrost | place: Sweden: Abisko... | reverse complement strand
CGCGCCGCCGCCAAGCGGATCCGCGCGCTCGGCTTGCGCTCGGCCGCGATCGCGTCGGTGTTCTCGCCGCTCAACCCATCCTGCGAGACACGCGCCGCCGAGATCCTGCGCGAGGAATGTCCCGACATAAGCATCACGTGCTCGCACGATCTCGGGCGCATCGGCCTGCTCGAGCGCGAGAACGTGACCTTGCTGAATGCCTGCCTGGCCGATCTGGCGCACCACACCACCCAGGCCTTCCAGACCGCGCTGCGCGACAGCGCTATCGAGGCGCCGCTCTATCTGACCCAGAACGACGGCACGGTGATGCGCGCCGAATTCGCCGAGGCGTTCCCGGTCTACAGCTTCGCCTCGGGCCCGACCAACTCGATGCGCGGCGCCGCCTTCCTGTCGGGCATCAAGGACGCCATGGTGGTCGATGTCGGCGGCACCACTAGCGATATAGGACAGCTGCGCCACGGCTTTCCGCGCGAGGCCAACGCGGTGGTCGAGATCGGCGGCGTCCGTACCCTGTTCCGCATGCCCGACCTGCTGTCGTTCGGCCTGGGCGGCGGCAGCCTGGTGCAGGCGGCGCCGCTCGCGGTCGGGCCGCGCTCGGTCGGCTATCAGATCACCGAGCGCGCGCTGGTGTTCGGCGGCGACGAGCTGACCGCGACCGACGTCGCGGTCGCCGGCGGCCTGATCACGCTCGGCGATCCGGCGCGGGTCGGCGATCTGAGCTCAGCGTTCATCGCCGACGTGATGGGCCGGATCGCGGCCATGCTGGAGGAGGGCGTCGACCGCATGAAGACAGATGCCGCGCCGATGCCCCTGATCGCGGTCGGCGGCGGCTGCTTCCTGGTGCCCGACTCCTTGTCCGGCGTGTCCGAGATCGTTCATGTCGAGCATCAGGCGGTCGCCAATGCGGTCGGCGCGGCGATCGCCCAGGTCAGCGGCGAGGTCGACCAGATCTTTCAGGACATGACGCGCGACCAGGCGATCGCGGTGGCGCGCCGGATCGCCGAGGAGCGCGCGGTCAAGGCCGGCGCGGCCGCCGCCAGCCTCAAGGTGGTCGAGATCGAGGATTTGCCGCTTGCCTATCTGCCGGGCAACAGCCTGCGCACCCGCGTGCGCGTGGTCGGCGATATCGGCTGAGCGCGACTTGCATGGCGCGGCCGGCTTGACGCGTCGCGGTCGGCGGGCTCGACTGTCCAGTCCATGAAGCATCCGCTCCCTGCATGATCGGCCGCGTCTCCGTCAGTTGCCAATCCGGGCAGCTTGCTGCGCGATGACGTCACCACTCGGACCAGCCGGCGACGGGTTGTCGAACCCGCGCCGATCGATCGCCGTCGCGGCGGTCGTCGCCGGTATCGTGATGAGCGTCACCAGCGGCGTGATCGCCAATGTCGCGCTGCCGACGATCGCCGCGACCCTGGGGGTGAGCGGCGCGACCTCGATCTGGATCGTCAACGCCTATCAGCTCGGCATCGTCGTCACCTTGCTCCCGCTCGCGGCGCTCGGCGAAAGAAGCGGCTTCCGTCCGGTGTTCGTCGGTGGGCTCGCGCTCTTCACGGCGGCCTCGGCGCTGTGCGCGCTGGCGCCGGATTTCGCCGTCCTGATCGCCGGCCGCTTCCTGCAGGGGCTCGGCGCCGGCGCCCTGATGGCGGTCGTCGCGGGCGTGCTGCGCCACGCCTATCCGCAACGTCTGCTCGGGCTCGCCATCGGCGTCAATGCAATGTTCGTCTCGCTCGCCGTGGCGGTGGCGCCGACCGCGGGGGCGGCGCTGCTGACCCAGGCGGGCTGGCCGTCTCTGTTCGCCGTCAATCTGCCGATCGGCATGCTGGCGCTGCTCGCGGCGCCGGCCTTGCCCGTGGTCGCCCGGCAGCAGCGGCGGATCAGCCCGCTCAGCGTCGCGCTCAACGCGAGCGCGCTGGCGCTGCTCGTGCTGGCGATCGACCGTCTCGGACGCGCGCCGCTGGCCGCGGCCGCCATGCTGCTGGCCGCCGTGCTCTGCTTCGCCGCCCTGATCGCGCGCGAGAGCAGCCGGCCGACGCCCCTGGTGCCGCTCGACCTGCTGCTTGTGCCGAGCTTCCGGCTGTCGGTGATCGCGTCGAGCTGCGCCTTCGGCAGCCAGATCATGGGGTTCGTCGCCATCCCGTTTTTGTTGCACGACGCCGGCTATGGGGCCTTGGACATCGGCTACCTCCTGATGCCCTGGCCGCTCACGGTGGCGCTGGCCGCGCTGGTCGTCGGACGGCTGGCCGATCGCTACGAGACCGCGCTGCTGTGCGCGCTCGGCGGATTCTGCCTCGCCGCAGGCCTGGTCCTGACCGTGCTGTGGCGCCTGGCAGTGCCGGCCGGCGCGAACCCCGTGCTGCTGGTCGGCTGTCTGGTTCTGTGCGGGCTCGGCTTCGGCCTGTTTCAGACCCCGAACACCCGCAACATGCTGCTGTCGGCGGCGCGTGAGCGCAGCGGAGCCGCCGGCGGCATGCAGGCGATGGCGCGCCAGTTCGGCCAGTCGGCGGGCGCGGCGATCGTGTCGCTGATCTTCTCGGCGCAGGCCACGTTCGCGGCGTCGCTGGTGCTCGTGGTGGCCGCCGGCCTTGCCGGCACTGCCGCGTTGCTCAGTCTGCTCCGGCGGTGACCGATAGCGGGGACGCGCGGTCGGCGACAGCGTGCGCTGCGGTCTTGCCGGCCGCGCCGCAGCCCGTCATTTTTGCGGCATGACCGAGGATCGGGAAGCGCGGCGCGCCTATTGGTCGGCGATCCTGGCGGCGCACGAGAAGCAGCTCGCGACCTTGCTCGCGCGGCACATGTCGCTGGTCGACGACAGCGGCCGCGACCTCACCCCATCGGTGATCGCGACGCACGAGCAAGCGATCGCCGAGGCCAGGGGCCAGCTCGCCGCCCTCGATCAGGTTCGGCCGATCTGGTCTGATCGCCGCGGCTCGTGAGAACGCCGGCTCGGTCTCACACCACCCGGTCGGGCGGCGTACGGCCGGCGAAGAAGGCATCCAGATTATCGAGCGCGCGAAAGCCCATGGCGTTGCGCGTTTCGACCGTGGCGCTGCCGAGATGGGGCAGCAGACAGGCGTTCTCGAGCCCGAGATAGCCGGGATGCAGCTTGGGCTCGTTGGCATAGACGTCGAGCCCGGCGGCGGCGATGTGGCTGGATTTGAGCGCCGCGATCAGGGCGTCGTCGTCGACCAGGGTGCCGCGCGCCGAGTTGACCACGATGGCGCCCGCGGGCAGCAGCGCGATCCGGGCCGCGTTGAGGAAGCGCGCGGTGTCGGCCCCGCCCGGCATGTGCAGGGTCAGCACGTCGGCATGCGGCAGCAACGCCTCCGGGTCGGCGTGGTAGATCGCGCCATGCTCCTGTTCGGGCGGCAGCCGGCGAATGTCGCTGTAATGGATCTGCATGGCGAAGCCGCGGGCGCGCCGCGCGACCGCCTGGCCGATCCGGCCCATCCCCAGGATGCCGAGCCGCTTGCCGCTGATATGGGTGCCGAGCAGCTGGGTCGGCTTCCAGCCGTCCCACTTGCCGGCGCGCAGCAGGCGCTCGCCTTCACCGGCGCGCCGCGCCGCCGCCAGCATCAGGAGGATTGCGGTGTCGGCGGTCGCGTCGGTCAGCACCTCGGGCGTGTTGGTGACGACCAGGCCGCGCTGGGCCGCCGCCTTGACGTCGATATGATCGTAGCCGACCGAATAGGTCGCGACGATCCTGACCGTGCCGGGCAGCCGCGCGATCAGCGCCGCGTCGACATTGTTGCCGGGACACACCAGCAGCCCGTCGGCGCCCGCGGCGAGCTCGACCAGCCGGTCCGCCGAATAGGCCACGTCGTCGGCGTTGAGGCGGGCGCTGTAGCTCTTGGCGGCGCGTTGCTCGACGTCGGGCGGCAGCCGGCGGCTGACCAGGAGCGTGGCGGGCATCTAGACCGCGTCGGCGCCGACCGCGGCGAGCGCCGCGCGGCCGACCTCGGCGTCCTGCTCGCCGGTCCCCGAGCCGACGCCGATCGCGCCGACGCAATGGCCGTTGAGGATCACGGGCAGGCCGCCCTTCAGGTTGGTGAAGCCGCCGCCGGTGGCGATCGCCAGCTTGATCTCGAGCTCGGCGTGGGCGCCGCCGGTCGGCGCCCGGATCGAGGCCGCCGTGCGCGCCTTGTTGAGCGCCGAGGTGGAGCTCAGGAACTTGGCGCCGTCCATGCGCACGAAGGCCAGCATGTTGCCGCCGTCATCGACCACGGCGATGCATTGCGGTTGGCCCATCTGCTGGGCCTTCGCGATGGCGGCCTGGATCAGCTTGAGGGCGCCGGCGTGGGTAAGCTTGCTGTGGGGAACCGTATCGGACACGAAATGCCTCCTCGGCGCTTCAGGACATGTTAGCCGGACACCAGCTCGAGGCGTCGGTCCAGAACCTCGACGATTTCCTCCAAAGTCTTGCCTTGTCTAATTTTTTGGCGGCCATTGAAGACCGCGTAGGAGACTTGAGGCGGGCCGTTCGAGGCATTGCGCGGGGACCCCGTGATGCATTTCGCGATCGCGAACAGGGGCCGCTCCAGGCTGGAGCGGAAGATCGAGAACACCGCCATGCCGGGCTGCTGATCGATCGCATAGTCGCGCCATTCGCCTGACGAGACCTTCCGGCTATAGACGCCGAGCAGCAGGTTGAGCTCTTTGCGGGTGAAGAAGATGCGGCGCTGTTGGCGGCGATGATCGCTCAGCCGGACGAGTTTAGCCATCGCGCGCGCCGAGTCCCCTCTCCGGTGAACGATGCGTACCCATCTTTGAGCGCAAGTGTTTCTCAATTTGGCGCAGTCGTCCAGCCTGCAGTGGCGCAGCACAATGTCCCATCCGGCCGCCTTGCGACGGTGCGGCGTGCGCTTTGCAATAGCTTGGGCACGCCTGCGCATCGACAGCACCGTGGTGGAAAGCGTATAGCCTATCAAGCGGTTGGGTCCGAATGCCGGACACCGAGCCGGGCAAGGGTTGGAGGGAATGGCCAGCGCGAGCCAAATCTGCGAGTTCGGACGGCCGGCTGCCGACTTCGCGCTGCCCGGCGTCGATGGCAGGGTTTGGCGCCTGGCCGACGTGCGCGGGCCGACCGGCACGCTGGTGATGTTCCTGGCCAACCATTGCCCCTACGTGAAGGGCCTGATCGACCGGCTGGTCGTCCAAGTCGACGAGCTGCGCCGGCTCGGGGTCGGGGCGGCCGCCATCATGTCGAACGACACCGCCGCCTATCCCGAGGACAGCCTGGACAACATGAAGCGCTTCGCCGCCGAGCGCCGCTTTGGCTTCCCGTATCTGCTGGACGAGAGCCAGGCGATCGCCCGGGCCTACGGCGCCAGCTTTACGCCCGAGTTCTTCGGCTACAACCGCGACCTGCGCCTGCAATATCACGGGCGCTTCGACGATGCCGGCATGAAGGGCGGCGCCGCAGCCGGCGGGCCGGGTCACCGGCAGGAGCTGCTCGACGCCATGCGCCAGATCGTCAGCTCGGGCGATGGGCCGCGCGAGCAGGTCGCCGGCAACGGCTGCTCGATCAAATGGCACCCGAGCTGAGCTGCGGTCGGGACGCCGATACAGTCACTTAACGTCGTTGTTTCAACAACTTGATGGGATTGCGCGAGGCCAGGGGGCCTGCGCGAAACCGCCGTTTGCGTTCGCCGGGGGCTGGCGCTACCTTGCGCGCCATCGCACCCCCACCCCAGGCGCCAGAGTTTGGTCGACGACATCATCCGCGAAATCGAGGACGACCTCAGGAGCGACCGGCTCAAGCGCCTGTGGCAGCGCTATCACGTCGTCGTCTATGCCGCTGCCGTCCTGGTCGTGCTGGCAGTCGCGGCTTATGAGGTCTGGCAGCATGTCGAGGCGACGCGTCGGGCCGCCGAGAGCCTGCGCTATGCCCAGGCGATGGCGTTGGCCGAGCGTGGCGACGTCGCCGGCGCCGAGCAGGCGTTCGAGGCGCTCGGCCGGGACGTCGGCGATCGCGGCTACGGCACCTTGGCGCGGCTCTACGACGCCGATCTGCGCGCCCGCCAGGGCGACGTCGAGGGCGCGCTGCAGCGCTACGACGCGGTCGCCGCCGATGGCGGGGTCGAGCGGCTGCTGCGCGATCTGGCGATCCTGCTCGGCGCTGGGCTGCGGGTCGATCGGGACGATCCCGCGAGCGTGATCGAGCGGCTTCAGCCGCTGCTCGCCGAGGACAATACCTGGCGTTTCAGCGCCCGCGAGCTGGTTGCGGTCGCCGCGCTGCGCGCCGGCAATCGCGCCGATGCGCGCACCAACCTCGCCCGCCTGTCCGACGATGCGGCGGCGCCCCCCGGGATTCGGGCGCGCGCCGCGGAGCTGCTGAAGACCTTGGGCGATTAGGGTAGGGGCGAAGGGTTTTGATCTGGTTGTCGCGTCCGCTTGGTTGGGCCTGCCTGATCGCGCTGGTAGGCTCGCTGTCTGCGTGCGATTCGTTCGATTGGCTGGGCGGCTCCAAGCACAAGGATCCGTTGCCCGGCAAGCGCATCGCGGTGCTGCAGACGACCCGCGATTTCGAGCCCGATCCGCGGCTCGCCGACGAGGTCGTCAAGCTGCCGCGGCCGCAGCGCAACCTCGACTGGCCGCAGGCCGGCGGTTATCCCGACCATGTGATGTTCCATCTCGAGCTGCCGGACCAGCTGCACGAAGCCTGGAGCACCAGCATCGGCGAAGGCTCGACCAGCCGCTCCAAACTGTTTGCCGGGCCGGTGGTCGCCAACGGGCGCGTCTTCACCATCGACACCGACGGCGAGGTCGCCGCCTTCAGCCTCAAGGACGGCAGGCGCCTGTGGGGGACCGACGTCACGCCCGACAGCGAGAGCGACGCCGTGGTCACCGGCGCCGTGTCGGTGTTCGGCGGCCGGGTCTATGTCGCCAGCGGCTATGCCGAGGTGCTGTCGCTCGACGCCGAGACCGGCAAGATCGTGTGGCGCACCGCGCTGACCGCGCCGGTGCGCGCCGCGCCCACCGTCAGCGGCGATCGCGCCTTCGTGACCACGGTCGACAACCAGCTGATCGCGCTGTCGATCGCCGACGGCAAGAAACTGTGGGATCACGCCGGCATCAGCGAGACCGCCGGCCTGCTCGGCGGCGCCAGCCCGGCGTTCGACAGCGGCACGGTGATCGCCGCCTACAGCTCGGGCGAGCTGTTCGCGCTGCGCGCCGACACTGGCCGGGTCGCCTGGACCGAGAACTTGGCGGCGGTGCGCCGCGCCGATGCGGTCTCGGCGCTCGCCGACGTCGCCCGCCCGGTGGTCGATCGCGGCATCGTGCTGGCGGTCAGCCATAGCGGGCGCTTCGCCGCGGTCGAGCTGCGCTCCGGCGGCCGGCTGTGGGACCGCGAGGTCGCGAGCGCTCACATGCCGTGGGTCGCCGGCGACTATGTCTATATCCTGACCACCACCGGCGACGTGCTGTGCATGACGCGGCGCGACGGCCGGATCCGCTGGGTGCAGACCCTGCCGCTCTACGAGGAGCCCGACAAGGAGAAGGATCCGATCAGCTGGAGCGGGCCGGTGCTCGCCGGCGATCGCCTGATCCTGGTCGGCTCGTCGGGCGACGCGATCGCGATCTCGCCTTATACCGGCAAGCCGCTCGGCCGGCTCAAGCTCAAGGGCAAGACCCTGATCTCCCCGGTGGTCGCCGACGGCACGCTGCTGATCCTGACCGACGACGGCGATCTCGTCGCCTATCGATGAGCTTCACGGTCGCGATCGTCGGGCGAGCGAATGTCGGCAAGTCGACCTTGTTCAACCGCCTGGTCGGGCAGCGCCTGGCGCTGGTCGACGACACGCCGGGCGTCACCCGCGATCGGCGCGAGGGCGACGCCAGGCTGGGCGATCTGCGGTTCCGCGTGTTCGACACCGCCGGGCTCGAGGACATCAGCGACGACAGCCTCGAGGCGCGCATGCGCCGACAGACCGAGCGCGCGGTCGAGACGGCCGACGTCGCGCTGCTGCTGATCGACGCGCGCGCCGGCGTCACCCCGACCGATCGGCATTTCGCGCAGCAGCTCCGGCGCGGCCGCACGCCGGTCCTGCTGGTCGCCAACAAGTGCGAGGGCCGGGCCGGCGGCGCGGGACTGCTCGAGGCCTACGAGCTCGGCCTCGGCGAGCCGATCGCGATCTCGGCCGAGCATGGCGAAGGCCTGGCCGAGCTCTACGAGGCTTTGGCGGCGCGCGCCCGCGCCGGCGCCGAGGCGGCGCCGGACGCGCCGCCGCCGCCGATGCAGCTCGCCGTGGTCGGGCGGCCCAATGTCGGCAAGTCGACCCTGATCAACCGGCTGATCGGCGAGGACCGCCTGCTGGTCGGGCCCGAGGCCGGCATCACGCGCGACGCGATCGGCGTGCCCTTCCGGTTCGGCGGCCGCGCGATCCGCCTGATCGACACGGCCGGGATGCGGCGGCATGCGCGGGTCAGCGCGAAGCTCGAGAAACTGTCGGTCGCCGACACGCGGCGCGCGATCAACTATGCCGAGATCGTGGTGCTCGTGATCGACGCGACGATCGGGCTCGAGAAGCAGGATCTCGGCATCGCCGCCGACGTCGTCGAGGAGGGCCGCGGCATGGTGATCGCGGTCAACAAGTGGGACGCGATCGCCGACCCCGACGCCACCTTGCGGGCGATCCGCGACCGGCTGACCTTCTCGCTGCCTCAGGTGCGCGGCATTCCGGTGATTACCATATCGGCGCGCGAGGGCCGCAATCTCGACACGCTGATGCGCGCGGCGCTGGCGCTGTCCGAGGTCTGGAGCAAGCGCGTCTCGACCGCCGACATCAACCGCTGGCTCGAGGCCGCGCTGGCGCAGCATCCGCCGCCGCTGGTCGCCGGCCGGCCGATCCGCATCCGCTACGCGACCCAGATCAAGTCCCGGCCGCCGACCTTCGCCTTGTTCGTCTCCAAGCCGAAGGACCTGCCCGAAAGCTACCTGCGGTATCTGGCGGGCTCGCTGCGCGACAGCTTCGAGCTCGACGGCGTGCCGATCCGTATGGTGATGCGCAAGGGCCGCAATCCCTACGTCCCCACGCCATAGACGTCATACGACGCGAAAATTCTTGAACTGCCAGGGATCGGCCGCGTCGAGATCCTCGGGAAACAGGCGGCCGCGGCCGTCCAACGGCGTCCAGTCGCTATAGACGCCGACGACGTCGCCGAGATACGGCCGCACCAGCTCGAGGATGCGTTCGAAGTCGATCTCGTCCGGCTCGACCAGCGACTCTTTCGGGTTCTCGATCGCCCAGATCATGCCGGCGAGCGCGGTCGCGGTCACCTGGAGACTGGTCGCGTTGTTGTAGGGCGCCAGCCGCCGCGCTTCGTCGATGCCGAGATGCGAGCCGTACCAATACGCGCCCTTCGCATGGCCCATCAGGAGCACGCCGAGCTCGTCGACCCCCCTGGTGATCTCGGACGTCATGAGCCGGATGTTCTTCTGCAGCTGCCAGTTCTTGCCGGCGAACTCGTGCAACGACAGCACCGCGCCGTCGCACGGATGATAGGCATAATGGACGGTCGGCCGATAACGCACCGCTTCGCCGTCGCGCAAGGTGAAGTAGTCGGCGATCGAGATCGCTTCGCTATGGGTGATCAGAAAGCCGTGATACGCGCCCTCGAGCGGCGTCCAGCTGCGCACGCGAGTCGAGGCGCCCGGCCGGTTCAGGTAGATCGCGCTGCCCGAGCCGAACGCGTGGGTGCCGCCGTCCGGCGGGAAATGCCGCTCGTGGCTGCCCCAGCCGAGCTCGGCCGGTTGCGCACCCTCGCCGACGAAGCCTTCGATCGACCACGTGTTGACGAACTCGTCGCGTTCTTTCGGGGTCGCGGACACCTGGGTGTCGCGCTCGGCGATATGGATGACGCGTACGCCGAGCCGGTCGGCAAGCTCGGCCCACTGTCGGCGGCTGGTCGGCTTTGGTGTCGTCATGCCGGTGTCGACTGCGATGTTGAGCAGCGCCTGCTTGACGAAATGCGAGACCAAGCCGGGATTGGCGCCGTGGGTGAGCAGCGCGGTCGGCCCGCCACGGTGCTTGGCGCGCAAGGCGAGCGCGCGCTCGCGCAACGCGTAATTCGAGCGCAGCGACGCCGACAGGTTCGGGTCGGTATACCCGCCGGGCCACGGCTCGATGCAGGTGTCGAGATAAAGCGCGCCCTTGGCCTGGCAATACTCGACCAGCGCGAGGCTCGACACGTTGACCGAGACGTTGAGCAGGAAGTCGCCGGCGCCGAGCAGGGGCTCGAGGACGGCGGCGTAGTTCTGCCGCGTGAGCGGGTTGAGAATGAAGCGGATGCCGAGCTCGATGGCTTCGGCATGGCCGCGCTCTGCCGCAGTGATGATGCAGATTCGTGACGGTTCGATGTCGATGTGGCGCAGGATCAGCGGCAGGATGCCCTGCCCGATGCTGCCGAAACCAACGATGATCACGCGGCCGGCGAACTTGGTGGGCTTGTCGGTGGTCGGCATCAAGGGCTCCGCTCGAGGTCGCGGCCGTCCGCAACGGGCTGGATCATAACCGCAACCACCAGGGCTTTCGAGAGCCCGCCGCCGTCGGCGCCCGGCTTCGCCACGAGGATCCGAGGCGGTTCACGAATTCCCGGCAGGGTCGAGATAGACGGGCGCCGCGCACCATGACTGCCACAGGCGCCGCCACAAGGCCTCCAGCGAACGCGCATAGCCGCGCCCGTCGCATAGCGGTGATCTTCTCACCCGATCGCGCAGCTGCGCGCGCAAGGTCGCCAACGCGCCGAGATCGCGCGCGAGCGCCTCGGCGCAGGCGACGAAGGCGTCGGGCGTATCGGCGATCAATTCATCGAGGCCGACCGGGGCCAGCAGGCCCGCGGTCATGCGCGAGATCATGGTGTCGCCCGCCAGGGTGACCACCGGCACGCCCATCCACAGCGCGTCGAAGCTGGAGGTCGCGCCGCTGAACGGCATGGTGTCGAGCGCGATGTCGATGCGCCCATAGGCCGCCAGGTGGGTCGCTTCATCATCGTCCGCCGTCAGGAAATCGATCCGGCCGGGATCGACGCCGTGGCCGCCGAGCGTCATGCGCAGCCGCGCTTGCAGCATCGGGTCGGCGAGGCGGCCGTGATATTTGAGCGCCAGCCGCGTGTCGGGCACCGCCCTCAGGACGCGCGCCCACAGCTCGAGCGTCGCGCGGCTGAGCTTGAGCGGGTTGTTGAACGAGCCGAACGTGACATGGCCGGCGCGGCTGGCGGGCAGGGCGGCGACGGCAGGCGCGCGCGACGGTGCCGGGTAGTGGACCAGCATGGGCAACCGGGCCAGCCGCTCGGTAAAGCGTTCGGTCGAATCGGCCGGCGTCAGGACCGGGTCGGTGATCCAATAGTCGATCTCGCGCAGCGCGGTGGTCGCGCCGTCGAACATCGAGATCTGAACCGGCGCCGGGCGATAGCAGGCGACCAGGGGCCGGTTGTTGTCGAAGCGGCCGGCCAGCACCACGAGCAGATCGATGCGGTCTCGCCGGATCATCTCGGCGACCGCGCGATCGTCCAGATCCACCGTCGAGCGCCAGCCGTCGCAATTCGCGCGTATGATCTCGGAATAGCCGTCGGGCGCGCGCAGCTCGGCATAGCACAGTAGCTCGTTCGCGGCGCGGTCTCGGCCGCGGAACACGGACAGCAGATTGCGCGCCACCGGATGGGCGCGGAAATCGGACGACAGCAGCCCGATGCGGAGCCGGCGATCGGGATCGCGGTCATTGTCGGGCGGCGGCAGCCTGCGCTCGGACGCCGGCTGGTGGCGCGCGGCGAAGTCGAGATGCGCGGCCAAGCGCGCCGCCGGATCGATGCCGGGCAGATAGAGCATGCAGTTGAGCAGATGGCGGTGGGCGTCGATCAGCCCGGGATCGAGTTTCAGCGCAGCCCGCAAGGCCCGCACGGCCTCCTCGAGCTGGCAATTGTTGCCGAGCACCACGCCGAGGCTTGCATAGGCGCCGGCGAACCGGGGGTTGACGGTGAGGGATTTCGAGATCAGCTCGATCGCGGTCGGCAGGTCACGCTCGGCCTGGGCGACCACGCCGAGCAGATGCAGGGCGTCGACATGGTTCGGCGCCGCCTGCAGCACATCCGAGCAGACCGCGCGGACGTCGGCAAGCCGGCCCGCCCGGAGATGCGCCAGCGCATCTGCCATTGCCGTGGCGAGCGTTGCGGCCGATGGCATCAGCCGGCTTCCGGCGTCGCGCACCGGGCCCGCCACAGGCTGCGCCACAAATTCTCCACCGAGCGCGCATAGGCGGGGCCGTCGCACAGCGGCGACCGCGCGACTTGCGCGCGCAAGCTGGCGCGCAGACCGGCCAGGTGGTCGAGGTCGTTGGCCAACGCAGTCGCGCGTTCGACGAAGCCGTCGGGCGAGGGCGCGATCATCGCGTCGAGCCCGGCTGCGCTCAGCAGGCCCGAGGACATGCGCGACATCACGCTGTCGCCGGCCAAGGTGATGACCGGAACGCCCATCCACAGAGCATCGAAGGTGGTGTGCGCGCCCGTGAATGGCGTGGTGTCGAGCGCGATGTCGATCGCGCCGTAGCTCGCCAGATGCGCTGTCTGGTCGTCATCGGACGACCGGAAGCAGATGCGCGCGGGATCCACGCCCTGTGCAGCGAACGCGGCGTGCAGGCGGGCCCGGAGAATCGAGTCGGCAAAGCGTTCGCGATATTTGAGCATCATCCGCGCGCCCGGCACCGCATGCAGGACGCGCGACCACAGCTCGAGGGTGAGCGCGCTCAGCTTGGCCGGGTTGTTGAACGAGCCGAACGTGATGAAGCCGCTGGCTGAAGCCGGCAGCGCGCCAACCGCCGGCGCCGGCTCGAGGGCCGGGCACTGGACCGCCATGGGCAGTTGGGCCAAACGCTCCGTGAAGCGCTCGGTCGAGCTGGCAGGCGTCAAGAACGGATCGGTGACGAAGTAGTCCATCTCGTGCAGCCCGCTGGTTGCACCGTCGAACATCGAGATCTGGAGTGGCGCCGGCCGATAGCAGGCGACCAGCGGCCGGTTGGCGTCGAAATGCGAGGCGACCACGGCCAGCAGATCGATCCGATCCCGTCGGATGAGCTCGGCCACCGCGCGATCGTCGAGCCCGACCATCGAGCGCCATCCGTCGCACTGGGCGCGGATCATCTCCGAATAGCTGTCCGGCGCCGCGACCTCGGCGTAACAGAACAGCTGGCATGCGGTCCGATCGCGCCAGCGGAACAGGCTGATCATGTTGCGGCCAGTCGAATGGGCGCGGAAATCGGACGACAGCAGTCCGACGCGCAGCATCCGGTCGGGATCGCGGTCGTTGTCCGGCGGCGGCAGGACGTGCTCCGGGGCGGGCCGATGGCGGACCGCGAAGTCGAGGTGGGCGGCGAAGCGCTCCTGGGGCCCGACGCCGGGCAGATAGAGCAGGCAGCTCAGCAGCCGGCGGTGGGCGCCGCTGTCCAGTGGATCGAGCGTCAGCGCGGTGCGGTGCGCGTCGATCGCCTCGGCGATCCGGCAATCGTCCTGCAGCGCGTTGCCGAGGTTGGAGTAGGCGCTCGCGAAGCGCGGATCGACCGCCAGGGCGCGCGGGATCAGCCGGATTGCCGTCGGCACATCGCCTTCGTTGCGGGCCAGCACGCCGAGGAGATGCAGGGCATCGAAATTGTCCGGCGAAGCCTTCAGCACCGCTGTGTAGAGGTCTCGCGCATCGGCGAGCCGGCCGGCCCGATGATGCGCCAGCGCCGCGTTCAAGGCCTCGGCGACCGTCGGCCGTGTCACGTCGCGCGACCGGCTCGGCTCAGCGCGCAGCGGCCACGCGGATCAGCTCGCCGTGCCGCGCGCAGCCGACTTCGGCGAGACCGAGGAACCATGGCGCAATGTCCTCGGGTGCCGGCAGGCTCAACGGATCCTCGCCCGGAAAAGCCTGAGCACGCAGCTGCGAGCGCACGGGGCCCGGATCGATCAAATTGACCTTCACGGCGAAGCGTTCCACCTCGGCGGCATAGACCTTCACCAGGGTCTCGAGCGCCGCCTTGCTAGCCGCATAGGCGCCCCAATAGGCGCGCGCGGTCTGGGCGGCGCGCGAAGTGACGAAGATCGCCCTGCCGGTGCCGCTCGCCCGCAGCAGCGGGTCGAACGCGCGGATCAGCCGTGCATTGGCGGTGACGTTGAGCGCGAACACGGCATCCCACAGCGCATCGGGCATCTGCCCGGTCGGGTAGAGCCCGCCGAGCAGCGCGGCGTTGCCGACCAGCACGTCGAGCCGGCCGAAGCGCCGGGCGATCGCAGCCGCCATCTGGTCGATCTTCTCGCCGTCGGTCAGGTCGAGCGGCGCCAGGGTGGCGCTCTGGCCCTCGGCGCGGATCGTGTCGTCGATTTCCTCGAGCCCGCCGACCGTGCGCGCGACCAGGACGACATGCGCGCCTTCGCGCGCGAACAGCTTGCCGAGCGCGGCACCCAGGCCGCGCGAGGCGCCGGTGATCAGCGCGACCCGGTCGGCCAACCGCCCAGACGCGGGGGCGGGCGCCGCCATCACGCGAGCTCGGTGAGCAGCGACAGCTGGCGGTAATTCTGACCGCCGAGCTGGTCGGTCAATCGGATCGGATAATCGCCGGTGAAGCAGGCGTCGCAGAATTGCGGCGCATCGACCCGCCGCCCGGGCTCGCCCATGGCGCGGTAGAGCCCGTCGATCGTCACGAAGGCCAGGCTGTCGACGCCGATATGCTTGGCCATGGCGGGGACGTCGAAGCGCGACGCCAGCAGCTTGTCGCGCTCGGGCGTGTCGACGCCGTAATAGCAGGAATGCGTGGTCGGCGGGCTGGCGATCCGCATGTGCACCTCGCGGGCGCCCGCCGCGCGCACCATCTCGACGATCTTGACAGAGGTGGTGCCGCGCACGATCGAATCATCGACCAGGATGACGCGTTTGCCCTCGATATAGGCGCGATTGGTGTTGTGCTTCAGCTTGACCCCGAGATGGCGGATATGGTCGGCCGGCTCGATGAAGGTGCGGCCGACATAGTGGTTGCGGATAATGCCGAGCTCGAAGGGGATGCGCGCCTCGTTGGCGAAGCCGATCGCCGCGGGCACGCCGCTGTCGGGCACCGGGATCACGACGTCGGCATCGACGTGGCTCTCGCGTGCCAGTTCGGCGCCGATGCGCTTGCGCGCCTCGTAGACGCTGGTGCCTTCGACCATGCTGTCGGGGCGCGCAAAATAGATGTACTCGAAGATGCAGAAGCGGCGTTTCACCGGCGGGAACGGACGCAGGCTCGTGACGCCGTCCTTGTTGATGACCACCAGCTCGCCGGGCGCGATGTCGCGCACGAAATCGGCGCCGATGATGTCTAGCGCGCAGGTCTCGGAAGCGAGGATCCAGGCGTCGCCGAGCCGGCCCAGGATGAGCGGGCGGACGCCGTACGGGTCGCGCACGCCGATCACCGAGTCGTTGGTCAGCGCGACGAAGGAATAGGCGCCTTCGATCTGGCGCAGCGCATCGACCATGCGGTCGATCACCGAATGCTTGCTGCTGGTTGCGATCAAATGGACGACGATCTCGGTGTCGGTGGTCGACTGGAACAGCGAGCCGCGCTCCTGGAGCTGCTCGCGGATCACATGGTTGTTGGTCAGGTTGCCGTTGTGCGCCAGAGCGAAGCCGCCGAAGGCGAAGTCGGCGAACAGCGGCTGGACGTTGCGGAGCAGCGTGTCGCCGGTCGTCGCGTAGCGGACATGGCCGACCGCCGCGTAACCCTTGAGCCGCGCGATCACGGTGCCCGAGGAGAAGTTTTCGCCGACATGGCCGAGCCCGCGATGGGCGTTGAAATGCTCGCCGTCGAACGCGACGATGCCGGCCGCCTCCTGGCCGCGATGCTGCAGGGCGTGCAGGCCGAGCGCGGTGTGCGCGGCGGCCTCGATGTGGCCGTAGATGCCGAACAGGCCGCACTCCTCGTGCAACTTGTCGTCGTCAAACGGGTGGGTCGTCAGCATCCGTCGCCCTCCGTCGCCCTACTGCTGCTTACCTTGCGATTCCTGCTCGAACAATCGCTTGAGGTCCTGGGTATCCTTATTGCTGTAGCCGCCCGGCTGGTCTCGTTGCGGATCGGCATGGACCGGCGGACTCAGAGCGCGAGCCAAGTCAGCGGCGCGCTCGGCCTTTTGGCGCAGCTGATCGGCTTCGACCGCGCCCCGGTCCCGGGCGTTCCGGGGAATCAGCTGCTCCAGGATGGCGACACCCTGCTCGATCGCCGGGAGCGAGCGCGCCGAGGTGATCCAGCCTGGCCGGTCTTGAAGCGGCACCGCCATTTTCAGCAGCATGTAGGCGATGCATACGAACACCGCCCCGCGCACCAAGCCGAAAACGAAGCCCAAGGAGCGGTCGATCGCGCTCAGCGAGCTTTGTCGAACCTGGCTGGATATGGCGCCGCTTATGACCGAGAACAAGATCAAGCTGACGACGAAAATCACTACGCCGGCAACGATATCCGCGACGAAGTCGATGCTGATCAGCTGGCGCGCGTAGGGCCTCACCAGGCCGAATCCGTAGAGCGTCGTGAAGGCGGCGCCGACCCAGGCGGCGACGCCCAGCAGCTCGCGCACGAAGCCGCGCAGGAATGCCCACAGGGCCGACAGCAGCAGAATGCCGATGATGGCGATGTCGGCGACCGTGAGGGCGCCAGTCATCATGGCATGGCCCGCGGCAGCTTGCGAGGCACCGGATTGCGGTCGGCCGGGGTCAGCAGGTCGACCAGGTCGGCCAGCCGGTCGATCTCGCGCAGCGCCAGCCCGTCGCCTGACGCCTTGCGGCTGCCGCCCTTGCGGCGGGCCGGCAGCAGCGCCTGCTCGAAGCCGAGCCGCAACGCCTCTTTGAGCCGGGCCTCGGTCTGGCCGACCTGGCGAACCTCGCCGGCCAGCCCGACCTCGCCAAACACCACGGCGTCGTGCGGCACTGGAACGCCGGTGACCGCCGACACCAGCGCCGCGGCAACCGCCAGGTCGGCGGCCGGCTCGCCGACCCGCAACCCGCCCGCGACGTTGAGATAGACGTCGTTGCCCGCGATCGTGAATCCGCACCGTGCATCGAGCACCGCCATGATCATGGCGAGCCGTTGGCCGTCCCAGCCGACCACGGCGCGGCGCGGCGTGCCGAGCGCCGAGGGCGCGACCAGCGCCTGCAGCTCGACCAGCACGGGGCGGGTGCCCTCCATGCCGGCGAACACGGCGGCGCCGCTGACGTCGCCCCGGCGCTCCGACAGGAACAGCGCCGACGGGTTGGGCACCTCGCGCAGGCCGGCGTCGGTCATCTCGAACACGCCGATCTCGTCGGTCGCCCCGAAGCGGTTCTTGACCGCGCGCAGGATGCGGAACTGGTGGCCGCGCTCGCCTTCGAAATAGAGCACGGTGTCGACCATGTGCTCGAGCACGCGTGGTCCGGCGATCAGGCCTTCCTTGGTGACATGGCCGACGATCAGCAGCGCGAAGCCGCGCTTCTTGGCCAGCCGGATCAGCTCCTGGGCGCAGGCGCGCACCTGGGCGACCGTCCCGGGCGCCGAATCGAGCGCGTCGCTGTAGATCGTCTGGATCGAGTCGATGACCGCGACGTCGGGGCCGCGGCCGGCTTCCAGCGCGCCCGCGATGTCGCGCAACGAGGTGGCCGTCGCGAGCTCGATCGGCGCGTCCGAAATGCCGAGCCGCGCGGCGCGCATGCGCACCTGATCGATCGACTCCTCGCCCGAGATGTAGGCGCAGCGCGCGCCCTCGAGCGCAAGCCGCGCAGTCGCCTGGATCAGCAGGGTCGACTTGCCGATGCCGGGATCGCCGCCGATCAGCAGCGCGCTGCCCGCCACCAGCCCGCCGCCGGTCACCCGATCGAGCTCGACGATGCCGGTCGAGCGGCGCGGCGCGGGCTCGCTGACGCCGCGCAGCTCGAAGAATTCGAGCTTGTGGCGGGTGCCGCCGCGCGCCAGCGGCTTGCCCGCCATCGGCCTGCCTCCAACCGGCGGGCCGCTCGCCTCCTCGATCAGCGTGTTCCACTCGCCGCAGGCCTCGCACCGTCCGGCCCATTTGGGAAAGCTCGCCCCACAGCTCTGGCAGACATAGCTGGTGAGGGCGCGTGCCACCATCGGCTCCTAGATGTTCCGGATCTGCATCTGGATCGGCCCTTCGGCCCTGCCGTTGACGAACTGGTCGACATAGGGGTTGCCGGACGAGTCGATCGCCGACGCGCGGCCGGTCCAGATGATCCTGCCGTCATAGATCATCGCGACGTGGTCGGCGATCTTGCGCACGCTCGCCATGTCGTGGGTGATCGACAGGGCGGTCGCGCCGAGATCGCGCACGCATTGCTTGATCAGGTGGTTGATCACGTCGGCCATGATCGGGTCGAGCCCGGTGGTCGGCTCGTCGAAGAAGATGATCTCGGGATTGGACGCGATCGCGCGCGCCAGCGCGACGCGCTTCTGCATGCCGCCCGACAGCTCGGCCGGCCACAGCTCGCCGACGTCCGGTCCGAGCCCGACGGCGGCCAGCTTCTGGATCGCGATGTCGCGCGCCTCATCCCGCTTCATGCCCCGGCCCTGGATCAGCCCGAAGGCTACGTTCTGCCAGACCGGCAGGCTGTCGAACAAGGCCGAACCCTGAAACAGCATGCCGAAGCGGCGTAACAGCGCGTCGCGCTGGGTGCCGCCGGCATGCGTGACGTCGGTTCCGTCGACCTCGATTCGGCCGGCGTCGGCGCGAATCAGCCCGAGGATGCACTTGATCGTCACCGATTTGCCGCTGCCCGAGCCGCCGATCACGACCGTCGATTCGCCGGCCGGCACGTCGAGGTCGATGCCCTGCAGCACCGGCTTGGCGCCGAACGATTTGCGCACGCCGCGCAGCCGGATCTTCGGCGCCGTGGGGGCGGGGCCGCTCATCGGGCGAAGAACAGCTCGGTCAGCACGTAGTCGGACACGAGGATCAGGATCGAGGCGCTGACCACGGCGTTGGTGGTCGCCTGGCCGACGCCGCGCGCGCCGCCTTTCGAGTGGAAGCCCTGGTAGCAGCCCATCAGCGTGATGATGAAGCCGAACACGGCGGCCTTCACCAGACCCGAGAACACATCGTTGAACTGGATGAAATTCATCGTGTTCTGCAGATAGACACCCGAGCTGAAGCCGAGCTTGTAGATCGCGATCAGCCAGCCGCCCATCACGCCGATCACATCGTCGAGCAGCACCAGCGGCGGCAGCACGAGCACGCCCGCGGTGAGGCGCGGCGCGATCAGATATTTGAACGGATTGGTCGACAGGGTGGTCAGCGCATCGATCTGCTCGGTCACCCGCATGGTGCCGAGCTCGGCCGCCATCGCGGCGCCGACCCGGCCGGCCACCATCAGGCCGGCGAGCACCGGGCCGAGCTCGCGGGTCATCGACAACACCACGACATTGGCGATCGCGCCCTCGGCGTTGAAGCGGACGAAGCCGGTATAGCTCTGGAGCGCCAGCACCATGCCGGTGAACAGAGCGGTCAGGCCGACCACCGGCAGCGAGTAGTAGCCGATCTCGATCATCTGGCGCAGCACGATGCGCAGGAAGAACGGCGGCACGAAGCAGCGCATGACCGCCGGACCGGTGAACAGGGTCAGCCGCCCGGTCGCAGTCGCGAAGGCGATCACGCCCCGGCCGATCGAGGCCAGGAAGAAGCTGATCAGGGACACGGGCTCACGCGGGGCCGCCGACATAGCGGCGGCGATAGCGCGCGCCCAGGCTGGTCAGGATCTCGTAGCCGATCGTGCCTGCGTCGGCGGCGAGATCGTCAGGCGTGCGCCGGTCGTCGAGCAGGTCGACCAACGCGCCCGGCTCGGTCGCCGAGTCGGGCAGCGCGCCGACATCGAGCGTGATCAGATCCATCGACACGCGACCAACCAGCGGGACCGCCACACCGGCGATGCGCAGATGTCCCCGACCGCTCGCCGCACGCAGGTATCCGTCGGCATAACCTACTGCGATTGTTGCTATTTTCGTGCTTTCGCCGGCTCTGTGCGCGGCACCATATCCAACGGTCTCCCCCCTGTCAACGCGGCGCACCTGGAGGATTCTGGCCTGCAGGCGCAGCGGCTGCGCCAGCTTGTTGGGCCGCCCCGGCTGGGGCGCGATGCCGTAGAGCGCCGCGCCGGGACGGACCTCGTCGAAATGGTAGCCGGGCCCCAGAAAAATCCCCGATGATGCCGCCAGGCTGGCGGGCATCGCGGGCAATCGCGCGCGCACCTGTTCGAACCGCTGGCGCTGCGCGTCGTTCAGCGGATGGTCCGGCGCATCCGCGCAGGCGAGGTGGCTCATCAGGCTGCGCCACGGATAGGCCGCGAAGCCGTCGAGCGCGAGCGCGCCGTCGAGCTCCGCCGGCGGCAGGCCGAGCCGATTCATGCCGGTGTCGACATGCAGGATCGCGGGCAGCGGCGCACCGTGCCCGGCGGCGGCGCGCAGCCAAGCGGCGATCCGTCCGAGATCGTTGAGCACCGGGATCAGGCGCTGCTCGGCGAACAGCGTCTCGGCGCCCGGCGGGCAGCCGGTCAGCACGGCGATCTCCGGCGTGGCCAGCGCCGCGCGGAGCGCGAGCGCCTCGTCGACGTGCGCGACGAAAAAGCTGCGGCAGCCGGCGGCCTGCAGTGCGCGGCCCACCGGCACCGCGCCGAGGCCGTAACCGTCGGCCTTGACGACGGCGGCGGTCGCGACGCCGCCGGCGGCTCGGCGCAGCTGCCGCCAATTGGCGGCGACCACGTCGAGGTCGATGGTCAGGAAGGCGGCGTCGGTGGCGCCCGGAGTCTCAGCCGGGGCCTCAATAGCGGGCATCGGGGAGGTGGTCGTCGGCCACGTAGTTGCTGAACCGGGTCGTCTCGCCCTCGAACTGCAGGGTGACCTTGCCGATCGGGCCGTGGCGCTGCTTGCCGATGATGACCTCCGCCAGCTTGTGGACCTTCTCCATCTCCTCTTGCCAGGTCACGTGCTCCGGTGTGCCCTCGCGGGGCTCCTTGCGGGCCAGGTAGTACTCGTCGCGATAGACGAACATCACGACGTCGGCGTCCTGCTCGATCGATCCCGATTCGCGCAGATCGGCCAGCTGAGGGCGCTTGTCCTCCCGGTTCTCGACCGCGCGGCTGAGCTGCGACAGCGCCACCACCGGTACCTCGAGTTCCTTGGCGACGGTCTTGAGCCCGCGGGTGATCTCGGACAGCTCCTGCACGCGGTTCTCGTTGCGCGCCGTCGCGGCGCCGTGCATCAGCTGCAGATAGTCGACCACGATCATCGACAGGCCGGGGCTGCGCTTGAGCCGGCGCGCGCGCGTGCGCAGCGCCGCGATGCTGAGCGCCGGCGTGTCGTCGATATAGAGCGGCAGCCGCTCGAGCTCCTGAGACACCACGACGAGGCGCTCGAAATCATCGTTCGACAGCTCGCCGCGCCGAATCCGCTCGGACGGGATCTGGGTCTGTTCGGCCAGGATTCGGGTCGCCAACTGCTCGGCCGACATCTCCAGGCTGAAGAACGCGACGATATGGTTGCGGTTGGTGTCGACGTCCGAGCCGTCGGCGCCTTCGGCGCCGTACAAAAAGAGGGGGGTGCGCGCGGCGTGGAACGCGATGTTGGTCGCCAGGGCGGTCTTGCCCATGCTGGGCCGGCCGGCCAGGATCAGCAGGTCGGAGGGGTGCAGCCCGCCGAGCAGCTTGTCGAGATCGGCGAAGCCCGACGGCACGCCGGCGAGCTTGCCTTCGCGCCGGAACGCCGCGTTGGCGGCATCGATCGACGCCTTCAGCGCGGTGCTGAACGCCTGCAGCCCGCTGTCGATTTCGCCGGTCGAGGCGAGCGTGAACAGGCGTTGCTCGGCGCTTTCGATCTGCGTCACGGCCTCGTTGTCGAGATCGTCGCGATAGGCGTCGTTGACGATGTCCTCGCCGAGCGAGATCAGCTGGCGGCGCAGATGCAGGTCGTGGACCGCGCGCCCGTAATCCTCGGCGTTGACGATCGAAGCGACCGAGCCGGCGAGCCGCATCAGATAGGCATAACCGCCGATCTCCGCCAGGTCGGCGTCGGCCTCGAAATACTGCTTCAGGGTGATCGGGTCGGCGATCAGACCGCGATCGACCAGCCGGCCGATCGCCTCGAAGATGCGGCCGTGCACGCGGGAGGAAAAATGCTCCGGCCGCAGAAAGTCGGCGACGCGCTCGAAGGCGCGGTTGTTGTGCAGGATGGCGCCGAGCAGCGCCATCTCGGCTTCGTCGTTGTGCGGCGGCGTCCGCTCGATCGCCGTGGTCGCAAGCTCGCTCGCGCGAATCGGCCGGAGAGTGGAGACGGGATCCATGCCGGCAACTTAGCAGAACGAACTCGTCGCGGCTCCTGCCATCAGATGGCGAATCATGGGGATAACGGGGATACTCTTGTGCGGTCGGCCGCGCGCAGCGTCGCATCGGCGTTGACGGCTTGCCGCGTCGTCGCGAAGCGAAGGCGAAGCGATCCAGAGGTTACGCCGTGTGATGCGGGATTGCTGCGCGTTCGACTCGTAGTGACGCGAGGACGAGGCGAGCGCGATCGGACAACGCGCGAGTATCCGATCGTGGAAATCAGCCGCAATTTCGGCTCCGACGTCCCGACTTTCTATGAAAGTCGGTGCTAGGCCGCCGAGGCGTTGTTCACCACCGCCAATGTCTCGGGGCTGCGCTCGTAGATGTAGTCGCGCGTCAGCGGCACGGTGTCGACCTCGCGCGACATCTGCATCTGCCACACCATGTGGCCCTGCCGCCGGAACGCGAGCTCGCTGCCGATCAGGTAGAATTCCCACATCCGGCAGAACCGCTCGTCATAGAGCTCGGCGATCGCCGCACGGTTGGCGTTGAAGCGGGCGCGCCATGCCGCCAGGGTGCGCGCATAGTGCAGGCGTAGGATCTCGATGTCGGTGACGAACAGTTTCGCCGCCTCGACCGCCGGCATGACCTCGGACAGCGCCGGCGAATAGCCGCCGGGAAAGATGTATTTGCGCAGCCAGGCGTTGGTCGCGCCCGGGCCGTCGGCGCGTCCGATGGAATGCAGCAGCGCGACGCCGTCGGGCTTGAGCAAGGTACGGATCTGATTGAAGAAACGGCCGTAGTTCGGCAGCCCGACATGCTCGAACATGCCGACCGAGACGATGCGATCGAAGCTGCCGGTGACGTCGCGGTAGTCGAGCAGCTCGAAGCTCACCCGGTCGGCCAGGCCGGCGGCTTGGGCGCGCCGGGTCGCGACCGCCTGCTGCTCGGTCGACAGCGTGATGCCGAGGACTCTGACGTCGGCCGAAGCCGCCAGCGACAGCGCGAGCCCGCCCCAGCCGCAGCCGATATCGAGCACAAGCTGTCCGGGCTCCAGCCGCAGCTTGCGGGCGATATGCTGTTTCTTGCGCAGCTGCGCGCGCTCGAGATCGTCGCCGTCGCGGCCGAAATAGGCACAGGAATATTGCTGGTCGGCATCGAGGAACAGCTCGTACAGCTTCGCCGACAGATCGTAGTGATGAGAGATGTTGTGGCGCGCCCGCGACGGATCGTTGCTCTGGGCGAGCCGACGCCACAGATAGTTGAGCCCGTCGACTGCCCGCAGCACAAGCGGCACCTTGCCGATTTCCTGGTTGATCGCCATCAGGTCGAGGAAGTCGTAGAGCGTGCCGCGCTCGATCGTGAGCGTGCCGTTCATGTAGGCCTCGCCGACCGCGAGGCGTGGATTCCAGAGCAGGCGGCGCTCGGTTTTGCGATCGTGCAGCCGCATCGTGACCGAGATTCCGGGCACCCCGGCGAATCGATGGGTGCGACCGGCGGCGTCGATGACCTCGAGCGTACCCTCACGAACGAGCTGCTTGAGCAGGCTCGCGCACAGCATGGCCAGACCCCTCCGGCTGTCGTCTTATTACCGGGGCCTAGCGTAAACCGATATTTCGCGCGGTTGCAAACCAAGCCGCGCGCAGCCGAGCCGCGCGCGGCTTGGTACGGAACCGCGCAAGGCGGCCGATCAGCCGGCGGCGGGCTCGGCGGGCGCTTCGATCTCGCCGGCCGGTGCGACCGGCTCGCCGCGCAGCTGCGCGTCGGCCTCGTCCTGCGACGGCGCGACGCTCAGCCCAACCGGAACGCTCACCTCGGGATGCAGCGCGACCCGCACCGAGTGGATGCCGATGGTCTTGATCGGCTTGTCGATGACGACCTGCGCACGGCCGACCGTGAAACCGGCCGCGGCGATCGCCTCGGCGATGTCGCGTGCGTTGACCGAGCCGTAGAGCTGGCCGCTCTCGCCGGCTTGGCGCACCATCGCGACGGTCAGGCCGGTCATCTTCTCGGCGACCTTCGCGGCTTCCTCCTTGCGCTGCAGATTGTCGGCCACGAGCTGCGTCTTGCGCGTCTCGAACACCTCGAGATTCTGCTTGGTCGCGCGCAGCGCCTTCTTCTGCGGCAGCAGGAAGTTGCGCGCGAAGCCGGGCTTGACGTTGACGACGTCGCCCATCTGGCCCAGCCGCTCGATGCGCTCGAGCAGGATCACTTGCACCATGGTTCTCTCCTTAAATCAGGTCGGGCCGCCGAAGCGCTGCCGCAGATGCGCCCAGTGATCGACGAAGCCGATCAGGGCGAGCAGCAGGATCGGCCAGCCGGACCACAGGAACGCCAACAAGAACAGATAGAAACCGACCAGCAGCAGATGGGCCTGCCCGGCCTGCCGGAGCAGGCCGTGGACCACGCCCAGCCCGGCGAAGAAGAACGCAAAACCAAGCATCACGAGCAGGTTGCGCCCGGCGAATTCGAGCCAACCGCCGGCCAAGGCCGCCAGCAGCGCCGCCAGCGCGGTAACCGGCCCGACCGCGCGCGGCAGCTCGATCGTGCCGATGGCCGGGCTCGGCCTCAGATTGTGCCGGAAGCGCACGAGCAGCCCCTGCGCCAGGATGCCGTTGATCGCGATCATGGTCATCCACGACGACACCACGATGATCGACGGATAGGCCGACAGCAGATCGATCAGCCACTGCAGCTGGGCCGGCGGCGCGCCGCCCAGATAGGCGGTGAACAGAGCGGTCAGCCAACCGCGCAGCCGCTCCTCGACCGGCCGCCCGCCCGACGCGAACAGGGTCGCGAGGAGGAACAGCGCGGCGCCGATCCCGGTCAGCCATATCACCAGGCGGCCCGGCGGATACCATTCCAGCCGTCCGCCCGTGTCGATCCGCGACAGCAGCGCTTGCCGGATCAGCAGCACCGCCGGGATCACGAGCAGCGCGGCGAAGGTCAGCGCCGGGATCAGGCCGGCGATGAGGCCGACCAGCGCGGCCGCCGTCGCGCCGGCCGTCGCGGCGCTGATCAGCCCCGCACCCAGCCCCATGGCGAACAAGGGCAGCGGCGCCAGATAGCCCAGGATCACCGCTCCCGCCGAGCCGATCGCAATCGACAGGAACAGCAATGCGCTGAGCACGCCGGCACCCGCGGGAAGGATCCAGGTGCGCCCCATCGCTCATGTCTTCGCCGGCCGACCCGGTCAGCTGATCAGATAGGGCAGGAGCGCCAGATAGCGGGCGCGCTTGATCGCCTGGGCGAGCTCGCGCTGCTTCTTGGTCGAGACCGCGGTGATGCGGCTCGGCACGATCTTGCCGCGCTCGGACAGGAAGCGCTGCAGCAGCTTGATGTCCTTGTAGTCGATCTTGGGCGCATTGGGCGCCGAGAACGGACAGGACTTGCGCCTCCGGAAGAACGGCCGCCGGCCGCCGCCTGCACCGAAACCGCGGCCGCCCTCGGCCGCTGCGCCGCCGCCGCTGGAGGGACTGCCGCTCATTCCGGGGCTCCTTCACGAGGTGTGCGCTCTTCGCGCGGGGGACGGTCGTCGTCGCGATAGCGGGGCCGGTCGCGGTCGCCGCGGTCGCCGCGGTCGCCGCGGTCGCGATCCGAGCGGTCGCGGCCCTGCATCATCGCCGAGGGGCCTTCCTCCAACGCCTCGACCTTGACCGTGAGATAGCGGATCACGTCCTCGTTGATGCGCATGTTCCGCTCCATCTCGATGACGGCGGCGGACGGTGCGTCGATGTTGAGCAGGACGTAGTGGCCCTTCCGGTTCTTCTTGATCCGGAAGGACAGGCTCTTGAGGCCCCAATATTCCTTCTTCGAGACCGTGCCGCCGTTCTCGCCGATGATCTGGGCGAACTGCTCGGTCAGGGCCTCGGTCTGCGCGCTGGATATGTCCTGGCGCGCGATGAACACGCTTTCGTACATCGCCATGGTGCACTCCTTATGGCTGTTGGCGGCCCGGCGCCGCCCGCCTCGCAGGATCGGCCGCCCGGGCCTAGCCGGCATGAAGGGGGGCCGGCAAGGAGCAGAAGAGCGCGGACTATACACAAAGCGAGCCGGCGTGCAAGGCGCGGATTCGCAAGGTTTTGGCGCGATTCGCTAGGCGCGGCGGACGGCTTCCATGAAAGCCCTGGCGCGTGCCGGGTCGACCGGGTTGAGGGTGCGGCCGTCGTGCTTGATCGAACTGCCGACGATGAAACCGTCGGCGACCGCCATCAGGGCGGCGACATTGTGCTCGGCCGCCCCGGTGCCGACCACCACCGGGGTGTCCGGCACCGCGGCGGCGACTCGGGCGACCAGGCCGGCCTCGACCGCGACCCCGGCGGCAGCGGCGTTGACGACCACCGCGTCGGCCAGCGCGACGAACACGGCGCCCTTGGCGGCGTCCTCGATCGGGCGTTCGGCCAGCGGCACCGAGAAGCCGGCCGTGATGTTGGCCAGGATGCGGACGTTGCTCGCGCCGATCCGGCTGCGCAGCCGCAGCACGCCGGCGCCGTCGGTGTTCAGGATTCCCATGTCGCCGACATAGCCGCCGGTCACGAAGGCGCGCACGAAGCGCGCGCCGGTGGCGTGCGCGATCGCGATCGAGGCGCCCGGGTCGATCAGCATGTTGACGCCGAACGGCAGGCCGACCTTGGCCTGGACCTCGCCGACGATTGCGGTCATCGCCGCCACGGTCTCGGCCTCGAGCCGAGTCTGCCACGGCATGTCGGCCTCGTTGCAATAAAGCAAGGCGTGAAACCCGGCCTCCGCCAAAATCTCGGCCTCGATGCGCGCCCGCTCGACGATACGCCGCATGCCGCCCGCGGCGTCATAGAGCGGGGCGCCCGGCAAAGGCAGGGTGTGGACCATGCCGATCATCAGATGCCGGTGGCCAAATTCCTGAGCGAACAGCGATTTCATCGATCCCCGAGCCATTCCGAGCGGCGCGCCGGGCTTCCATGCCCTGCGCGCGCCTTGACAGGGGTACGCGCGGCGGTATCACTGCGCAACTTTTTTGCTGATGGGAGGAACCGGTTCCCTTGTCCCGCGCCTTCATCTTTCCCGGCCAGGGCAGCCAGGCGGTCGGCATGGGCCACGAGCTCGCCAAGGCGTTCGCCAGCGCGCGGCTGGTATTCGAAGAGGTTGACGACGCGCTTGCGCAACGCCTGTCGCGGGTGATCTTCGAGGGCCCGGAATCCGACCTCACCCTGACTGAAAATGCGCAGCCGGCCTTGATGGCGGTCAGCCTGGCGGTGGTCCGTACCTTGATGGCCGATTCCAGGCGCAGGCTCGAGACCATGGCGCGTTTCGTCGCCGGCCACTCGCTCGGCGAATATTCGGCGCTCGCGGCGGCCGGATCGCTGTCCTTGGGCGACGCTGCCCGGCTGCTCAAGCGCCGCGGTCAGGCGATGCAGCAGGCGGTGCCGGTCGGCGAAGGCGCCATGGCGGCGCTGCTCGGGGTCGAGCTGCCGCTGGCGCGCGAGATCGCCAAGGACGCCGCCCAGGGCGAAGTGTGCGACGTCGCCAACGACAACGGCGCGGGCCAGGTTGTGCTCAGCGGCGCCAGCGCGGCGATCGCGCGGGCGATCGCGTTGGCCCAGGCGCGCGGCGTCAAGCGCGCGATCCCGCTCGCGGTGAGCGCGCCGTTCCACAGCGCGCTGATGCAGCCAGCGGCCGACATGATGGCGGACGCGCTGGCCGCGGTCGACATCGCGGTGCCGGCGGTGCCGCTGGTCGCCAACGTGACCGCCGAGCCGGTCAACGATCCGGATGCGATTCGCGGCCTGCTGGTGAGCCAGGTGACCGGGCTGGTGCGCTGGCGCGAATCGGTCGAGCGCCTGACCGCGCTCGGTGTCGACGGCTTCGCCGAGCTCGGTGCCGGCAAGGTGCTGAGCGGCCTGGTGCGGCGGGTCGCGCGCGACGCCAGGGTGACGGCGATCGGCACGCCGGCCGAGCTCGAGAGCTTCGCGAAGGAGCTGTGATGATGTTCGGACTGAGCGGCCGTCGCGCGCTGGTGACCGGCGCGTCGGGCGGGATCGGCCAGGCGATCGCGACGGCGCTGTACGCCCAAGGTGCGGCGGTCGCGCTGACCGGCACGCGCGCCGGCGTGCTCGACGCGCTGGCGCGTCAGCTCGGCGAGCGCGCACACGCGGTGCCGGCCGATCTCGCGACGCCGGCGGGCATCGAGGCGCTGGTCAAAGGGACCGAGGCGGCGCTCGGCGGCATCGACATCCTGGTCAACAATGCCGGCGTCACGCGCGACGGGCTGCTGGTGCGCATGAAGGACGAGGACTGGCAGCAGGTGCTCGACATCAATCTGACGGCCGGCTTCCGGCTGGCGCGTGCCTGCCTGCGCGGCATGATGAAACAGCGCTTCGGCCGGATCATCGCGATCACCTCGGTGGTCGGCGCGGTCGGCAATTCCGGCCAGGCCAACTACGCTGCGTCCAAGGCCGGCATGGTCGGATTCTCCAAGGCGCTGGCCCAGGAGGTCGCGGCGCGCGCCATCACGGTGAATTGCATCGCGCCCGGCTTCATCGCCACCGCGATGACCGAGGACCTGACCGAGGAGCAGCGCACGCGGGCGCTCGTCCGCATCCCGCTGGGTCGTCTCGGCACGGTCGCCGAGATCGGCGCGGCGGCGGTTTTTCTGGCCAGCGACGAGGCCGGCTACGTGACCGGGCAGACCCTTCACATCAATGGCGGAATGGCTATGTTTTGAGCCCGCGGGACCGCCCACCTGATGCTGGCCAAGCCCGTGAAAGTGTGTTACGAAACGGCGCTTTTTTGGCCGGCTGGCTTGGCTGAATGGCGCTGCATTGGCTAGAAGCGGCGCGCCCAAAGACCCGAAATCCCGAGTATCCAAGGAAACACTGAAATGAGTGACGTCGCCGAGCGCGTAAAGAAGATCGTGGTGGAACATCTCGGGGTCGAGGAGGGCAAAGTCACCGAGAATGCGAGCTTCATCGACGACCTCGGGGCGGACAGCCTCGATACGGTCGAGCTCGTCATGGCGTTCGAAGAAGAGTTCGGCTGCGAGATTCCCGACGACGCGGCGGAAAAGATCCTGACCGTGAAGGACGCCATCGCGTTCATCGAGCAGCATAGCTGACCGGCGCCGCCCGCCCATGATGCCCAGCCGGGTGAATGGGCGTGCCTGCCTCCGACATCCTGTCTAGCCGTGGCATCGCGCAATCCCCTCGACACCCGCATCGTTGTCACCGGCATGGGCTTGGTCACGCCGCTCGGCGCCGGCGTCGGGGTCAATTGGCGCCGCCTGACCGGGGGTGAATCGGGCCTGCGGGCGATCCAGAGCTTCGACGTCTCGGACCTGCCGGCGAAGGTCGCCGGCCAGGTGCCGATCGGCGGCTCGGACGGTGATTTCAATCCCGACGACTGCGCGCCGCCCAACGAGCGCCGGCGTATGGGCGAGTTCATCGTGTTCGCGCTCGCCGCCGCGATCGAGGCGGTCGAGGATGCCGGCTGGAAGCCGACCGACGAGGGCGAGCTCGAGCGCACCGGGGTGCAGATCGGCTCCGGCATCGGCGGCCTGATCGGCATCACGGAGGTCGCGATCACCTTGAAGGAGAAGGGCCCGCGCCGGGTCAGCCCGTTCTTCATCCCGTCCAACCTGATCAATCTGGCGTCCGGCCATGTCTCGATCCGGTTCGGCTTCAAGGGTCCGAACACCTCGGCGGTGACCGCCTGCTCGACCGGCGCGCATGCGATCGGCGACGCCGCGCGGATCATCCAGTTCGGCGACGCCGACGTCATGGTCGCTGGCGGCACCGAGGCGGCCGTCTCGCGCATCGGCATGGCGGGCTTCGCGGCTGCGCGCGCGCTGTCGACCAGCTTCAACGACACGCCGACGCGCGCCTCGCGGCCATGGGACAAGGATCGCGACGGGTTCGTGATGGGCGAGGGCGCCGGCGTGGTGGTGCTCGAGAGCCTGGAGCACGCCAAGGCGCGCGGCGCCAAGATCTATGCCGAGCTGATCGGCTACGGCATGTCGGGCGACGCCTACCACATCACCGCTCCGGCGCCCGACGGCAACGGCGCGTTCCGCGCAATGCGCAATGCGCTCAAGCGCGCCGAGCTCAATCCCGAGGACATCGACTACGTCAACGCGCACGGCACTTCGACCCAGCTCGGCGACGAAATCGAGCTCGGCGCGATCAAGCGCCTGTTCGGCGACGCCGCCTACCGGCTATCGATGTCGTCGACCAAGTCGGCGATCGGCCATCTCCTGGGTGCGGCCGGTTCCGTCGAGGCGATCTACTCGATTCTGGCGATGCGCGACCAGCTCGTGCCGCCGACCCTAAACCTCGACAACCCGTCTGAAGGCTGCGACATCGATCTCGTGCCGCACGAGGCCAAGCGGCGCCGAGTCCGCCACGTGCTGTCCAACTCGTTCGGCTTCGGCGGCACCAACGCGTCCCTGATCTTCCGCCCCGGCCCCTAAGGGTCTGTCCTGATATCCCGACATGGGCTTCCCTGCCCATCGCAGCCCATGTCGGGATATGAGGACAGACCCTGAACCGCGCACGCGTCAGAGCGTTTCGGCGGCATGCAGCGCTGGCTGATTCGGTTGGGACTGGCCGCCGCCGCGCTCGCCCTGCTGGCGGGCGGCGCGGCGCTGTTGGGCTATCGCGAATTCGTCGCGCCCTGCCCGCTGACCGGCGCGGCGACCATCGTGCTGGCGCGCGGCCACGGCGTCGAGGGCGTCGCCGAGGCACTCGAGACGGCCGCGGTCATCCGCGACGCTCGGCTGTTCCGTGCCGGCGTCGCGCTGTTCGGCGGCCGCCGGCCGCTCAAGGCCGGCGAATATGCATTTCCCGCCGGCATCAGCGCCGCCGACGTCATGCGCCTCATGCAGGAAGGCCGCACGGTGGTGCGCCACCTGACGGTGCCCGAGGGCCTGACGACCGCGCAGGTGCTGTCCCTGATCGCGACGACCGAGGCGCTCGACGGCGCGCTGCCGGCGCCGGCGCCGGGCGAGGGCGAGCTGTTGCCCGAGACCTACAACTTCTCCTACGGCGACCCGCGGGCCGGCATGGTCCAGCGCCTGCGCCGCGCCATGACGACGGCGCTCGCCGACGCCTGGGCCAATCGCTCGCCGGAGCTGCCGCTCGCCAGCCCGCGCGAGGCCCTGATCCTGGCCTCGCTGGTCGAGAAGGAGACCGCGCTCGACAGCGAGCGGCCGCGCGTCGCCGCGGTGTTCATCAATCGGCTCAAGCGCGGCATGCGCCTGCAATCGGATCCGACCGTCGCCTATGCCGTGACCGCGGGCGAGCGCGCGCTTGGGCGCGAGCTGACGCGCGCGGATCTCGAGCGCGCGGGTGCCTACAACACCTACGCGAATCCCGGCCTGCCGCCTGGGCCGATCGCCAATCCGGGCCGCGCCGCGCTACTCGCGGTGATGCATCCGGCCGACAGCGACGCGCTGTATTTCGTCGCCGACGGCAGCGGCGGACATGTCTTCGCCAGCACGCTCGAGGAGCACAATCGCAACGTCGCGCGGTGGCGCCGCCTGCAGCGCGACCAGGCCGCTCAGCCGCCCCCGACTCACCCCTCCGAGAGCGGATCGAAATAGGGGATCAGACGGTCGGCCAGGCGTACGAAGCGCGCGCATACGCGGTCGCCGATGCGCAGGCGCGGATCGCCGTGCGCCATCATGCGGAACCCCTCGTCGGCGTCGACCAGCAACACGAGATAGGGCGCGTGCGGCCGCAGCGCCTCGGTCGGCGCGCGCGCGACCAGGGTGGTGGCGTAGACCGTGCCGGTGCCGGCGGCTCGGTCGAGCGCGACGTCGCGTCCGCCGCAGCGCGGGCAAAAATCGCGGCGGAAATACCAGCGCGCCCGACAGCCGGCGCAGCTCTGATAGGCGATCGCCGGCTCGCCACCCGTCCAGTCCCCACCTGTGCAATCTCGGCTCATCGGGCACGCTCGACGACCAGGCTGACATGGGACGACAGCACGCCGCCGTCGCCGTGCAGCAGCGCCAGGCCGGGATCACGGGCCTGGCGCGCGCCAGCGCGTCCGGTCATTTGCAGCTGGGTCTCGACCAGATGCGCCATCGCGCCACCGACCCCGCAATGGCCGTAGGACAGCAGGCCGCCATGGGTGTTGAGCGGCAGCGCGCCGTCATGGTCGAACCGGCCGGCGCGCGCCTGGGCGCCGGCCTCGCCGCGGCCGCAGATCCCGATCTCCTCGAGCAGGATCGCGAGCGTGATCGTGAAGCTGTCATAGATCGAGAGATAGGTGACATCCCCGAGCGTGACCTCGGCGGCGGCGAAGGCGCGCGCGACTGCCGGCGCCGCGCCGAACGCGGTCAGGCTGGCGGCGGCGCTGACATGCTGATGGGTGTGGGCCTGGCCGGCGCCGATGATCCGCACGCCGGGCGCGCCGGTGCGCTCGCGGCTGATCACGCAAGCGGCGCCGCCGTCCGACACCGGGCAGCAATCGAGCAGCTTGAGGGGCGCGGCGATCGGCTTCGAGCCCATGACGTCCGCGACCGTGATGGGCGCGCGGAACTGCGCACCGGGATGGCGCGCGGCGTGGCGCCGCATCAGCACCGCGAGCTCGGCGAGATCGGCTTCGCCGATGCCGTATTCGTGCATGTAGCGCGACGCCACCAGCCCGTAATAGGCCGGGATGGTCGGTCCAAGCGGCAGCTCGTAGTCCGGATGGCCGACCTGGGCGAGCGCCTGCACCGCGGCGTCGCGGCCCTGGCCGGTCAGGCGGTTCTCGCCGGCGACCACCAGCACGTGGCGGGCCGCGCCGCTGTCGACCAGGTGGTGCGCCAGCATCGCCATCGCGAAGCCGGTCGCGCCGCCGAGCTGGATCGCGTGCGCGTAATGGGGCTGCAGGCCGAAATGCTCGGCGAACACGGTCGACAGCATGAGGTGCGGCAGGGTGGTCGCGTAGCCGCAGATCAGCCCGTCGATGTTTTCGCGGCGCAATCCGGCGTCGGTCAGCGCGGCGCCGGCCGCCTCGCTCATCAGGTCGAGCGCGCCGCGGCCGGGGAGGCTGCCGAACCGTGTCAGGCCGACGCCGGTGATCCAGCTCACGGCGGCGGCCGACGGGTCAGTCGGCGGCGCCGCGCTTGGCTTCGGCTGCGCGTTTGGCGGCGAGCTTGTCGATCTCGGTCTGCACCGCGGCGCCGGCCTGGCCGACGAACGCCTCGCGGTTGCTCAAGGCGTAGTCATAGCTGGCGTGCATCAGCTCGCGGCTCTTCTGGAAATGCGGATGGACGAAGCGCGCCATCAGCTCGTAATGCCGCTGCATGGCCGGCCAGTCGGCCCAGTTGTGCGCCAGCTCCATGATGCCGCCGAACCCGCCCGAGCCCTTCACGAGCCGCTCGATATAGGCGATCGCGTCGTCGGGCGTGCCAATGCAGGCGGCGCCGCTGTTGATCATGAAGTCGTAGACGTCGGTGATCTCGGGCGGCACGATCGGGAAGGTCGCGATGTCGTGGAAATATTTGCGGAACGCCTCGAGGCCGAATTTCAGGTTTGCCCGCGCCTGCTCGCGCGTGTCGGCGATGTGGAACATGCCGACGACGCGCCAGTTGCGGCGGTCGGGTACGTGGCCGTGGGCGCGCGCCTGCTCCTCGTAGAGCCCCCAATTGGCGGTGTGGCGCGTCATCGCGTCGGGTGTCGTGCCGCCGATCGAGAGCATGCCGATGCCGTATTTGCCGGCCGCCTGGCTGCCGACCGGCGAGCGCGCGGCGGCGACCGCCATCTCGATGGTCGGCTGGCTGTAGCAGGGCAACTGGAGTCGCGCGTTGCGCAGGTCGAACCACGCCGTCTTGCGCGTCACCGTCTCGCCGCGCAGCAGCCGGACCACGACATCGAGCGCCTCGTCCATCATCGGCCGCTGGTCGGACGCCTTGAGGCCGATCTTGACGGCGTCGTGGACCAGCGCGCCCGGACCGACGCCGAACATCGCGCGGCCGCGCGTCATGTGATCGAGCTGGACGATGCGATCGGCCAGGATGAAGGGATTGTGATAGGGCAACGACACCACGCCGGTGCCGAGCCGGATGTGGCGCGTGCGCTCGGCGGCGGCGGCGATGAACATCTCCGGACAGGCGATGATCTCGAAGCCGCCTGAATGATGCTCGCCGATCCAGGCCTCGTGGTAGTTGAGGCGGTCGAGCAGCTCGACCAGCTCCATGTCGCGCTGCAGCGACAGGGTGGGATTTTCATCAAGATTGTGGAACGGCGCGAGAAAGATGCCGCTGCGCAAATACGAGTTCGTCATGCCTGGTCTCCAGCCGACGCCATCTTGAGCCAATCGTCCGCTAGCGCGGCGGATGGTGCAAGGGGTAGGAGTACATGTCCTAGTTCCGCGCATCCTGCAGCGGGTAGCGCAGCGCGCCCGACTTGACCTCGGGCGGCCACACGATCACCTGCGTGCCCGGCCGCTTGAACTGGTCGAGCCCGTTGCCCGTGATGCCCTGGAACTGCACCTGCAGCACGTGCGAGCGCGCCCACTCGCCGTTGGCGGCAAACTTGACGTCGCCGACCACGGTCTCGAACGTTGCGCTGTGCAGGTAATCGGCGAGCTTCTTGTTGTCGAGGCCGCCGGTCGCCGTGATGGCCTGGCCGAGGATCTGCATCTCGGCATAGGCGAACGGCGGCAGGTAGAAGCCGAGCGGATCGACGCCGCCCTCGGCCGCCTTGGCCTGGTAGCGCTCGAGGAACCGCTCGATGCCGGGGAATTTGAGCGTCGGCTCGGGCACGTAGAAATCATAGTCGACGACGCCGTTCAGCAGCGGGCCGAGCTGGGTCTTGATCGAGGCGAACTGCAGCCCCGCCATGGCGCCGCCGAACTGCTTGGTCTTGAGGCCGATCTCGCTGGCGGCACGCACCAACCCTGCCGAGTCGGGCGGATAGGAGCCGACGAACACGATGTCGGGGCCGGCGGCCTGCACGGCGCGCACGATCGGCGTGAAATCGACGGTCGCCGGCGGATAGGAGCGATCGTACACCGTCTTGAGGCCGAGCCGCTTGGCGTGCGCGCGCGCGCCTTGCGCCGCGAGCTGCGAATATTCCGCGTCGGCGGCGACGATCGCCAGGCTCTGCGGTTTCGGGTTCTGGCTCATCGCCAGGTCGAAGAAGGCGCGCGTGAAGTCGGTCTTGGGCTCCGGCCCGACCGGGAACATGGTGAAGTAGCTGGGGTAGTTGAACTCGGTGTTGAGTGCAAGCGCGAACAGGCCGATGAACATCAGGTTGCGCTGCATCACGATCGGCATCGCGGGCGCGGCGAGATTGGTGCCGTAGCCCGAGACCACCAGGTCGACCTTGTCGATGTCGAGCAGCTTGGTGTAGATCCCCGGCACCGCCGCCGGGCTGCTCTGATCGTCGTAGTAGACGAACTCGACCTTGCGGCCGAGCAGCCCGCCCTTCGCGTTGACCTCCTCGGCCCACATCTGCCAGGTCATCAGCGCGGCCTTGCCGTTGGATGCGAGCCCGCCGGTCAGCCCCATGCCGAAGCCGATGCGGATCGGATCGGCGGACTGCGCGCCGAACGCCGTCAGGCACGCCGCGACGAGCGCGATTCCGAAGCGCCAACCGCGCCACTCGAACTTGGCTGATCCGATCACCTTGTCCTCCCGGGGTTTCTGCCCTTGTTTCAGCTGTTTGGCCGTCATCTTCGCGCAAATGGATCCGGGAGCGCTGGCGTGATGCCGGTGCCTGTGGTCCCAGATGCCCGGTTCACGGGCATGACGATCCTCTTGGAGAGGCTAGACCCCTCGATGCGCCTGCGCTACAGCGGAATCACGAGCAGGGTCTCGATGCGGCGCGACTCGAACACGACGAGGCGTTCCTCGAGCTTCGGCTGGTCGCCGTCGAGGACGATGCGGTCGAGATAGCGGCCGGTCGAGAAGATCGACATGGTGCCGTCCGCCATCGTGCGCACCACCAGATAGTTCGACCGGCAGTCGACCCGGCCGTCGGCGCGCCGCGCGATCTGGAGCGCGCTGACCTGGTGGCGGTAACGGTGGGGCTCATAGACGTTGGCGCGTCGCATCGATTCGATGCGGTCCTTGAGCATGCCGCG
>Ga0302324_100003326_pt1 | contig 36334 bp, 33 predicted proteins | sample Palsa_T0_1_FD_201949 | JGI IMG/M metagenome (GOLD analysis project Ga0302324, IMG submission 201949) | Peat permafrost microbial communities from Stordalen Mire near Abisko, Sweden - Palsa_T0_1 | ecosystem: Environmental > Terrestrial > Soil > Palsa > Peat permafrost | place: Sweden: Abisko... | reverse complement strand
ACCTGGGCAATTACGGAATCGACAACTTTTTCGCGATCATCAATCCTCCGCAATCGGTCATCCTTTCCGTGGGCGCGATCGTGAAGAAGCCGGTCGTGAACGCGAAAAACGAGATCGTCCCCGGCCAGCGGCTGGCGATCGGGATGAGTTGCGACCACCGGGTGGTGGATGGGGCGATCGGGGCGCAATACCTGGCCGAACTGCGGAGCCTGCTGGAAAATCCCGCGCTCATGCTGATTTAAAGGAACCACCCATCCAACAACCATGGCATACGATCTCATTGTAATTGGCGGCGGCCCGGCGGGATACGTCGGCGCGATTCGCGCGGCGCAGCTTGGCAAAAAGGTGGCATGCGTCGAAAAGGAGCGCGCGGGCGGCATCTGCTTGAACTGGGGCTGCATTCCGACGAAATCCCTTCTGCGCAACGCGGAGCTGTACCATCTCATGAGCCATCGCGCGGCGGATTTCGGGTTCTCCTTCGACAACCTCCGCTTTGACTGGGGCAAGGTCATCAAGCGCAGCCGGACCGTTTCGGACAAGCTCGCGGGCGGCGTCGAATTTTTATTTCGCAAGAATAAGATCGATTACGTGCTTGGCGAAGCCTCCGTGACAAAGGCCGGCAGCGTCTTCGTTAAAAAGAGAGACGGCAAGGAAGAGACGCTCGAGGCCCCGAAAATCCTCGTCGCCACCGGCGTGCTGACCCGGGCGATGCCGGGATTTCCCTTCAACGGAAAAACGGTGATCGGCAGCCGGGAAGCCATGATCCTCGACCCGCAGCCCAAGAGCCTCGTGGTCATCGGCGCGGGAGCGATCGGCGTGGAATTCGCCTATTTTTACAACGCGTTCGGAACCAAGGTGACCTTGGTGGAAATGATGCCGAACATTCTCCCCGTGGAAGATACGGAAGTGAGCGTGGCGCTGGAAAAGTCGCTGGGCAAACAGGGGATCCGCATCCTGACAAAGACGACCGTCAGCAAAGGGGAAACGACGCCGGGCGGAGTGAAAATATTCGTTGAAGGCGAGAAAGCCGAGACCATCGAAGCCGACGTTTGCCTCGTTGCAATCGGCGTTTCACCGCAGCTTCCGGGCGGGATGCAACTGAAGGTCGATCCACGCGGCTTCATCAGCACCAACGACAATTACGAGACGAGCGTCCCCGGCGTTTACGCCGCGGGCGACATCATCGGGCCGCCCTGGCTCGCGCATGTGGCAATGTGGGAGGCGATCCAGGCCGTGGAAGGTATGTTCGAGGGAAAGCAGCCGCGGAAAGTCTCTTTCTTTCCAGGTTGCACCTATTGCCAGCCCCAGGTGGCCAGCGTCGGCCTGACGGAACGCGCCGCCCGCGAACAGGGGAGGAAATTCAAGATCGGCAAGTTCCCCTTCCAGGCGAACGGCAAGGCGCTCGCGGTCGGAGAAAGCGACGGGTTTGTCAAAATCCTCGTCTCCGAACCGGACGGGGAGATTCTGGGCGCGCACATCATCGGAGCCGAGGCCACGGAACTGATCGCCGAGCTAAGCCTCGCCATGACGGTGGAAGCGACATACGAGGAGATCGAAGCGACCATCCACGCGCACCCGACGCTGAGCGAGGCGGTGCACGAGGCGACCGGCGCCGCGTTCGGGGCCGCTATTCACATTTAGCGGCCAGCCTGCGATTCCGCGGTAGAGGCGGCTGTGCCAGCCGCATCACTTCTAAAAATACCTCAAACCCGGTGCAGATCGGACGGCGCGCACCGGAAGCAGAGGGCGGCAAGCGCGCCCTTGTGATCTCTGCGCCCGGTCGCGAGTTTGGCGGTGGGATAAACCCTCCAGACCCAGTGGGCGGCCTTTGTCAAAGAAGGGAAAAAAACATCGCGATCCGCCACATTTTTCAGTTGGCCCGATAGGACGACGAAGTGGGCTACCTCGTAGCCGCGGCCTCGAGAGGGATTCCCCTTTGTAATGAGTATTTTGGCGTCATGAGGGTCGTGCGGCGTGGGAATGGGTGCGCGCAGAGGAGAGGATGAAGAAGAGTGCATATATATTATAAAAGCTATTTTATCCATACTTGTAATAGCATAAAGCATTCCAGATCCTGTGCGGGATTTCCTTACAGCACGCGGTGCTAACCCGGCGTCGGAGAAAGGGCTTATTCTGCCCCGATGTGAAAGAAGCGGCGAGGGGTCGCGTGGTTTGTGGGGTGGGCGTCCAACGGTAAAACGCGAGCGACCCCTCCTCGCTTTTTCCACTGTTTTGACGGCAGGAGGAGCCAGTTGGAAACAGACACAGCGACGGTTTCGAGAACGGCAGCCCCGGATTCGCAATTTTGCGACTGCGGCGTTGCGGCCGCCTTGCTCGCAATTCTGCCCGCTTTTCTTGGCGGGGCGACAGCCCGCTGGAGCGAAGGGGCTGTGCTTTTTCTGCTCGGGCTGTTCATCGGCTTTTGGCCGCCGCTCCATTCGCCGGGGAGAGCCTTCGAGGCCGTCGCCGCGGGGCTGCTCCTTTGCGCCGCGGCGGCGTTTCTCCCCGCAAGCTGGGTCGGAATTCCCGCATGGAGAGCGGCGGCCTCCAACGATTTCGGCATCGCTCCAGGCCCCTGGGTCACTCCGCAACCGTGGCGCACGGCGGAATCCATCGTCCTCCTTGCGGGAGGTCTGGCGTGGCTCTGCCAGCTTTGCGCCGCGCCAGTGGATCGTGCGGCAGTGCTGCGGCTCCTCTGCGGCGGGGTGAGTCTGCTCGCGGCAACCTCTCTCTTTCTTTGCCGGCGGAAAATCGCCTGGCCCGGCGGAGACTCGGGCTTCGGTCCGTTCCCGAATAAGAACCAGACGGGCGATCTGCTGGCGATGGGCGCGATCCTCGCGATGGGCTGCGTGCACGATGATTTTAGTCATCGAAGAAAGACGTGGGTTTTGTGGGCGTGCGCCGCGGCGGTCATCCTTGCGGCGCTCGTGCCGGCCAACTCGAGAGCGGCGATCGCCCTCTTTTTTCTCGGCGCAGGCGCATGGATGCTTTGCGTCCGCGCGGTCCGGCGCCCGGGATTCCCTTTGGCTGCGGGAGCGGCCATCCTTCTCATCCTGCTGGCGGCGTTTTTCCTCGAGGGCGGCATCCTGGTGAAGAGATTCCTGCCAGTCGATCAAGGGGGGGAAGATCTTTCCGCGGACTTGCGATGGAGCATCCAGAAGGACGCCCTCCGGCTCGCGGCCACGTCGCCTTGGGTGGGAATCGGCCTCGGAAATTTCGAGAGCGAGTTCTGGCTGTTTCATCGAGCGGTAAAGGGAGACGTGGATGTCCTGCACCCGGAGAGCGATTGGCTCTGGCTTGCCATCGAAATGGGCTGGCCGGCCGCGATTCTGGCCCTTTGCGGCGTGGGAATCCTTGCCATGCGCGTTTTTCCACTGGGCGCGGATTCCGGCTGGCAGATGCGGACGGCTGGAGCGGTGTGCGCCGCGATGTTTGCGCTGCACGGCGCGCTCGACGTTTCCGGCCATCGCATGGGATCGGCATTTCCCGCTCTCCTGGTTTTGGCGATGGCGCTGAATCCCCCGCGCGAACCGCGGGCGGGAGCCTTCCGGAAGTGGACGTTCCGCGCGGCGGCGCTTTTCTTCTGCGTGGTGGGGCTCGCGTGGCTGGCCTCCGGCTGGACGAACGGTCTGGCGGAAACGCCGGCGCTGTCTCCCTGGAAAATGTATTACGAGAAGGGAGTCGAGACCGCCTTCAGCAAAGGGGATTTCCGATCCGCCATCGCGGATTTCAGCCGGGCCAATTATCTGAATCCGGTGACGCCGGAGCTGCCGCTGGATGAGGGTCTGGTCTGGCTCCATATCCGTCCGGCGCTTGCGCTGCCGGCATGGCAGGAGGCGCTCAGGCGCGCGGGGGATTCGCGCGCGCAAATGTACGCGAGGATCCTGGCGGCAGCGGAGGAAAAGCCCGGAGCGAGCGCCGGGCTGAGGGAGATCGCGAACGGAAGCGTCGATCTCTCCCTGGTGTTTCTGGCATACGCCGGCCGGGAGGAGTTCAGCGGCGTGCTGGCCGATCTGCTGCGAAGAGACCCGGCATCCTTCTCCGCGAAACAGAAGCAGGCGCTATTCGCGATCTGCGCGCGAAGAGGCGATTTGAGGGATCTCGCGGCGCGCGCCGAGAGCAATCCCGACTGGATGAAGGCCGGGTGGATTTTCGTCGCGGAGCATTACGCCTCGACCGGAAATTATGAGAGAGCATTCTCGGTTGCCAGGCCATTCATCCCCTCCCCCGCGCCGCCGAAGGAAGACTCCTCCGAAACCGCGGACGAACTGGCGCGCGACGTTTATATAAATCCCGGCGATTTCAGGAAGGGATTTTCCCTCTGCCAGCGCGAAATGCAAAGCGGGGATTCAGATTCGGCTTTGAGAACGGCGCAAAGACTGACGGCATCGGACGAATGCCCGGCAACCCTCCATTTGCTGGAAGCCGACCTGAATGCCCGCCTGGGAAATTGGCGGGAGGCATGGATGGCGCTGGAGAACGCCGTTGGTAAAGGTGAATTAGTAAAACAGTAGCCGAAAGCTGGTCCTTCTGTTGGTTTTTTGAGTTACACAAATTGGTCAGATCTGCGCCATGCCGCCATCCACGAAGAGTTCGATGCCATTGACGAAGCTGCTGTCATCGGAAGCGAGAAACACGACCGCCTTGGCGATTTCGTCAGGTGTCCCGACGCGACCGAGAGGGATACCGGTGACTTGGGAATCCACGAAACCCTGCACCTGTTCCTTAGTGAGACCAAGAAGATCATAGCCAGGAGTCGGCACGACACCCGGACTGATGGCGTTGACACGAATTTTTCGTTCCTTGAGGTCGAGCGTCCAGTTGCGCGCGAAAGACCGCACGGCTGCTTTTGTTGCGCTATAAACGCTAAAGGCCGGCGTGCCTTTGATTGAGGTAGTAGACGCGTTGAGGATGATTGACGAACCAGGCGGCATCAAAGGCAGCGCCTTTTGAACGGTGAAAAGCAGACCGCGGACATTGGTATTGAAAGTTTTGTCGAAATGCTCCTCGGTGATCTGGCCAAGGGGCGCGAGGCCACCGCCTCCGGCGTTGGCAAAGAGAATGTCGAGGCGACCCTTCTCGCTTTTGATGGCGGCATAGACACGGTCGAGGTCTGCAAGGTTGGAGACGTCACCGCGGATGCCGGTAACGTCGCTTCCAATGAGTTTCACGGCAGCGTCGAGTTCGGGTTGCCGGCGGCCAGTGATGAAGACATACGCGCCTTCGGACACAAACCGTTTGGCTGTGGCGAGTCCAATACCGCTGCTGCCGCCGGTGACCAGGGCGATTTTTCCCGAAAGTTTGCTGGTGCTCATGACTTTGGTTCTTTCAATATTTTGTTTGTTGGTTTGTACTTCTGTATCGTTCGATACTGAACTAAACGGTGTGGACAAAAACCTGTCAATGATTTATTTACTTATCGGTATGCAACGCGAGAAAGTTAGATTGGCACTTGGGCGTCCCCGCGCTTTCGATGCGGAGAAAGCGCTGAACCGCGCGATGCAGGTCTTCTGGCGGAAGGGTTACCTTGGCACGTCGCTTTCCGATCTCACGGAAGCGATGGGAATCAATCGCCCGAGTCTCTACGCCGCCTTTGGCAACAAGAAGTCCCTCTTCCGCAAGGCGCTCGAACACTATTCCAAAGGTCCGTCCGCTTATCTTAGTGAAGCGCTTCAAGAGCCGAAGGCGCGTGCCGTCGTCGAGCGGGTGTTGCACGGGGTTGTCGATTTGTTGACCGATCCGCAGACTCCCAGAACTTGTTTGTGGGTGCATGGCGCACTTTCTTGCGGGGACGATCCTCTGCGGGAGGAATTCGCCGCGCAGCGCGCCGCCGGACTTGCCGAGTTACGCACACGCTTCAAGCGTGCAATCGCCGAGGGCGACCTTTCTGCCGATTCGGACGCGGACGCGCTCGCGCGCTACCTGCAGACGGTCAACTTTGGCCTGACCGTTCAGGCGTCCACCGGTGCGACTCGCAAAGAACTGCTGCGAATCGTTGAAATCGCTTTGAAGGCTTGGCCGAAATGAAAACCTTTCCGGGAATTGAAGCAGTCCAAATGGTTGCCCGGAACGGGTTCGCGCAGGAGGCATTGGGCACAACAGCGAGGCCGTGCACCGCGCCTGCGCGAAACGCGCACTGATGAAAATTCCGTCGCTGGAAGATTACGAGAGGAAGCCAGAAGGTGCGGCCATGCCGCTCCCTCGGAACCAGAGCATTAGCAGCTGGAGAAATCCATCCTACGGTATAGCGATTGGGGAGGGAGAATAAAAAGGAGGATGCGTTGCCAACGAGACCAACTTGGGGAATGACGACCCTATGCGTTCTAAACATTGTAACCGGTGGATTCCAATTAGGAGCAGGCATACTCCTTTTTCAGATAGCCCTTGCGATTTCATCGCAAAAATCAATGTCCGATAACGCGATCGCACACCTGCACCACCTTCTTGCGAATTGCATTGATCAAACCGTTTTGGGCTCCGTGGCATTGGTCGCAGGCGCTGGCCTGTCCAGGATGGCGCGTTGGTCTCGTGTTCCAAATTTACTGTATGCCGGGCTGTTGCTGCTCAACCTCGTGCCGCGATTCATTCCTGGGCTGCATGTGTTGCCGAAAGCGAACGTTCTGACACCGTGGGTTGTGTTTGTAGTCGCTCTTTTTTGTTTATATCCTTTAATTCTCATTCTTTTGTTCCAAAAGGCGAGTTGGAAGGCTGCTTTTACTGTGGGGCAGTAGCAGGAGAAACGTTGTGTTGAATTTCGTTTGATCCGGATTATCCTCAATGACGATGAAACCTTCAACTAAACCCGACACCACGCAGACGACGGCGAAGAACGCTAATCTCAAAGGGGACAGGCTCACGTCGAAGCACAGCAAAGCGACGGCCCATAGGGCGACTGAAAGACGCATGTCAAGCAAGGGGCGGGGAAGATAATCACCAGGAGGTATCCCGTATTCTCCATTTTATGCGATTTTTGATCCTGATTATTCCCGCATGTGCTCTTACTCTCGCCGGCTGTGCAGGCGCCGGTTCAACGACATCCGGGGATGCCACGAGCGGCAATGCGCAAAACTCCACCGGTGAGAGAGCGACACACCGCGGTTACAACGAAGGCGGAGCTTCCAGTGTGCCCGCGGATCAGCAAAATGGAACTCAATAGCAAGGGTTGACGCCTACCCAGTGCTCAAGGGAGTTCGCCCCGTTGGATAAAATCGCGGTAGGCCCGGTCGATGGCGGTTACGTGGCGATCCCACGTGTAGCGCTCGATGACGAATTGGCGGAGTTTCTCCGGCGGCGGGCCGTGCAAGCCGTCCGAACGGAAGAATCGCAGGATGCCGTCCCGCAAATGCTCGCATGAAGAACTGTTCGTAATCAGCTCCGGGCTCAAATCCCGCAAAATCTCCGGGGTCGCGCCGACCGGCGTGCCGAGAACCGGCGTGCCGCACGCGAGGGCCTCGACTGTCACGAGTCCAAAACCTTCGAGGGCGACGGTGGGCAGCACGAAGAGATCGGCCGCCTGGTAATAGGCCGGGAGTTCTTCATCCGAAATGAACCCGAGCATTTTTACGTGGTCCCGCATGCGCGTGGTCTCGATCAAACCCTCGAGGCGCTCGCGATCCGGGCCTCTGCCGCCGATGAGCAACAGCACATCGGGAAACCGCGCGGCGACCGCCGGCATCGCCTGGATGAGATTATCCAGGCCCATTCGCGGCGCCAGACGGCGGATGGAGAGAAGAATGCGGCGCGCCGCGGGGATATGAAGCTGCCAGCGCGATCTGGCTTTCGAACCGGTATGGAATCTGTCGGTATCGACGCCGCCGGAAAGCTTTTGGACTTTGCGCGGGGGAATCCGGAGCGTTCGCAGCTCGCGCGCGGAATGCTCGCTCAAGACAACGATCGCATCGCTCTTGCGAAGATTATTTACTTCGATTCGCTTGCGCAGAGACGCCTTCACGCGCGCGCGGAGGCCGGCGATCCGCCGTCTCACCGGCGAGTGCCGGAAGCGCTCCGCATTCCACGCGGTGTCTTCGAGGAGCCCTTCCAGATGCCAGGCGCCATAGAATGAACGGACGCGCGGGATGCCCGGGAGAGCCCGGAGCGGGCCTTCCGCCGCATAAGCAAAATGTGTGTGAACCAGGTCGAAAGGTTTCTCGGCCTGGAGTCTGGCGCACGCGAGATAACCACTTAGCACGAAACTGAACGGCTTTCCCGCGCCGGGATAGCGCACCGTCGTGATCGCGCCGTGCCGCTCTTCATCGGGCGCCTTTGAATGATGCCTGGGAACCAGAAAAGTGATTTCATAACCTTTCCTGCCCAGGCCGAGGGCGAGTTCCTTCGCAACGGTCTGGGATCCGCCGGATATATCTTCAAAGACCGCGTCAGCGAGGAAGAGAATTCGCATGGGACTCACAATAGGAGAGGAGCGGCGCCCGGCGTTGCGACACGGCGCGTTCGAGCGCGGAGGCGATGCGCTCCGCCACGGTGGAAAGCGCCGCATTTTGCAGCACCCATGTTCTCCCCGCCGCCGCCATGTCGCGGCCGAGCGCCGGTTGTTGGATCATTCGGCGGAGGACATTGGCGAGAGCCTCGGGATCCTTCTCCGGAAAGATGAGGCCGCCCCCGCTCCGGCGCAGAAAATTGGGAATCTCGCCGGAATCGGAACCGGCCACCGGGGTTCCACAGGCAAGCGCTTCGAGAATGACGCGGCCAAACTGTTCCTTCCAGTTTGTTTGGGTCTCGGACGGAACGACGAGGAGGTCCAGGGCCGACAGGTAAGCGGGCACTTCTGCATGGGGGACAAAGCCGGCGTCGATCAACCGGTCTCCGACGCCCTGCTCCTCGAGGAGCCGCGCGAACTCCGGGGCAAAGGGGCCCGCGCCGACGAGGGCGAACTTCCAATTCAGGTCCTTGAGCTTTCCAAGGGCGGATGCCAGCGTGACAAGCCCCTTCGCCGGAACGAGCCGGCCGACATAGCCGAGGATGCATTCCCCCCGCGCGCGCCGCAACGCCGCCGGGCGCCGCGACGCCGGCCCGGGAAGATAAGAGCGCGGATCGATCGGCAGAGGGCATACCGTTATTTCTCCATCGAAGCCTTTGCCGCGCAGCACGCCCGCGACGGTATCGGTGACCGGGAACGCAAACCGGCTCTGGCGGTAAACGAAGCTTTCCAGCCAGCGAAAGGGCGGCGGGTAGCGCTTTGCAATATTTTGGCAGGAGTAAAACCCGAGAGGGATGCGAGGCCCGATGAAGTTAGCCCAGGCGACCTGTGCGGTGGCGAGCGCATACGGTTCATGATGAACGTATATCGCGTCGAAGCGCCCCTCTCCGAGGAAGGCAGGCCAATCGGTGCGATAGAAATGGAGGATGATATTCCCGTTGCAAAAGACCGGCGCTTTGACGAGTTGCAGACCCGAGCCGGGGCGGGCGGGGGCATCCAGTATGTTTCCAAACTCGTCGCGCCATCGCGCGGGCGTCACCAGGGTCAGCCGCCAGCCGGTGCGTTCCCGTATCGCAGCAAAGAGCTGCCTGTTGTCCGCCGCGGCGCACGCGTGGCTTATGACGAGAAGGTTCAATATTTTGCCACGCCCTTCGAGCGAGCCAATTCCAAATGCTCGTGATAAGCGCTCTCCGTCAACGCGGCGACGCGCTCCCAGGTGTAATTCTCTTCAACCGACCGGCGCGCGTTCGCCCCGAGCCACCGGCGGCGCGACGCATCGCGGATGAGCGGCTTGAGGACGGCGGCGATTTTCCCGGGGTCGTGCTCGATGAACTCGCCCGTCCTGCCGGGTTGAATGAAGTCTTCCGCGCCGTTGATCCTCGTCGCAACCACGGGCAGGCAGCAGGCAGCCGCCTCGATGGTGGCGAGGCTGAACGCCTCGTACCAGCTGGGAAACAGGAAGAGATCGGAAGCGGCCAGCGCGTCGGCTATATCTTTTCGGAATCCGCCGAAGAGGACCCGCTCCGCGACGCCGCAGGCGTGCGCCAGCGTCCTGAATCGCGCGCGGTTGGGATCGTCCCCCGCGACGAATAGTTTGACGTCGGGCCGCTCGATCAAGGCGAGCGCCCGGATGGCATAGTCCAGACCCTTTCGCGTCCAATCGCCACCGCAAAACATGAGAAGCACGTCTGTAAACGAAATGCCGTTCAGCCGCCGCCAGCTCCTCCGCTTCTCTTCCGATGCGCCCTTGAAAATATCGAGATCCGCGGCGTTGGGAACGACGCGCACCCGCGCCGGCCCGATATCGTAATGAGAGCGCAGATCCTCGGCGGCGCCCCGGGAAGCCGCGAGAAAGAACGGGGGCAACCGGCCTTCTCCATGGGTATAAAGCTGCTTCTCCGCGGCGCCTGTGTTCTTTTGATATAACCAGCGGGTAAACCGGCGGGGCAGCGAGATGCGTTCGCCCGCGGCCAGCTTGTCGAGGATTCTTTTCTTGGCGGGCTGGATGTTTTGAATCGTTATGACATCGGCGGCGCGGGCGTTGCATCCGATCGAGTGAACGATGTCGAACCGGCCTCGCGAAAGAAGCGAAGAGGAAACAAACCGGTAACTGGCAAAGTCCGCCGCCTGCGGCCACGCGGGTCCTGGGATTTTATGCCACTGGAGCAGATCGAGGCGGATGTCCTCCGCCTTGCGCGCGAAGAGATGAACCTCGTGCCGGCTTGCCAGGCGTTCGGCGACCTCGCTCACCGCGCGAGCGGTTCCCTCGCGGCGATTGCAGTTGATCATGGCGAACGCGATTTTCACAGGCCGCGCGCCGTTCCGAACGCTCCGCGGGCGGCCGAGCGCCCGTGGATGACATCCTGGAAACACTCGTATCCCGTCGCCGGTTCGCGCGCGGCGAACGCCCTTTCGACGGCGGGCGACAGCGCGCGCCCGATAACGATCCAAATGATGGAAACCCCGACAAAGAGATTGGACGCGGCGAGCGCTATAAGGAAAACGATGAAAAGAGTGCGGGCGAGGATCAGGAAGTCGTCGGGGATTCCAAGGGAGAAGAGTTTTGATATATGCCGCCAGATTCCCCAAAAACCCGCGACAAACAGGGCTGCTCCCAGCCATCCCAGCGAGAGAAGGATCTCGTAGTATCCGCTATCGCTTATGATCGCGTCATTTTCGGCCGCGCCGGTGTGGATGCGCCCGGCGAGACCCGAACTTCCAAGACCGAAGCCAGCCGGATTCTCCAGGAAGCGGCGAAATCCGTAACCGGCAATCGCCAATCGGCCCTGGTAGGAACCGTCTTGCGAGATCGTCTTGAGGGTTTCAAAACGCTCCATGATCGGCCCGGCTCCAGGCAAGCCGCCCAATCCATAGCTCGCGGCGAAGCCGGCAAAGAGCAGGAGCAGAATAATAATCCGGAGGGAACCGCGTCCGCCGTTCACGAGGGGATAGAGAAGCAGCCCCGCGGCGGCAATGATGACACCGGTGCGCACGCCCGTCAGCAGGACAACCGACATAACCAATAAAAAAGCGGGCCAGCCAAACAAGACCCGCCACCGGCTGGAAACCGCGACAGGGATGGCGGCCAGGGCGAGAAACGTCGAGCAAGGCCCCCGTTCGTTCAGCGTCGAGAAGACGGTCATTTTGGCGGGCTCGAGTTCGCCCAGGTATCCTTCGAAGTTGACCGCGCGCACCCAAAAGGCGTCCCAGGCGGGGATCGTCAGGTATTGAAACCATCCATAGAGACTAACGAGGACGGCAATCCATCCCGAGGTTCGCAGCCAGCGGTCCGCCTCGGCGCTGCTGGCGTCGCAAGTGGCGCAGTAGCCCATGAGCGCGAGCGGAGCCGTGTATTCACCCAAACCGTAAACCGCGGTGAAACCGCCCCTCAACAAACCGACGACAAAGCCGTATGCAACAGCCGCGAAGAGCGCGCAAAAGATCGCCTGCACACGCCTGGAAAGCGTGTCCCACCGCGAAAGGAACGGTATGAGAAAAAGTCCGGACACGAGGAGGGGAGTGAGGGAGATCGCCGAGAAGAGATTGAAAGCGCCCGCCTCCCAATCCACCACGCGCCTAAGCCCCCGATTGAAGGCATAGACGGCTATTGTATAATCGACGCACCAATTCGAGCGCGCCGCCACAAGCAGGCAGGCCGGAATAAAAATCAGGAGGGCTATGAAGATGTCCGGGGTCATGCAAGCTATCCCCAGTTCTCGGTGGTGAGTTTTGCCTCCGGCGCATATTTGGAATCGCGCCGCAAAAAGAGCAGATCCGTCTGCCAAAGGACGCCGTCCTTTCTCCGAATCTGGCCGCAAAAGTCGAACAGTCGAAAACCCAATTTATGAAAGAAGGCGATGACTTCGGCGAAAAGAGGACAGCCCCGGTTGATGGGAAGAAGCGATGTCTCGAGCAAAATCGCCTCGGCCTGGCTCACCGCGCGTGATCCGCCGTTCAAGACTTCCAACTCGTATCCTTGAACGTCGAGTTTAATGAAATCGACCCTTGGGCAGGACTTTTCTCTCAAGAGGCCATCGAGCGTTTGCGCGCTCTTTTCGATTGCCGTGCGGGAGTAAGGGCTCGCCTCTTCAAACACCGAACTGCCGCTCTCCATTTCATGAAAGACGATCCGCTCGGCCTGCCTGGGCCCCAGCAAAGCTATTTCCACGTCCAGCCCCGGTTCGGACCGCGCGGCGACTTTCTCGAGAGCGCCCCGCCTTGCCTCCTGCGCCTCGATCATGAGAACCCCGCTCTCCGGAAATATTTCCCTAAACAATCTGGTCCAGTCCCCATTGTAAGCGCCGATATCAACACAAAACCTGGAGACAAATCCCAAACGCCCAAGCGTTCGCAGCGTTGCGTCGATGCTGGGGTATATGGCGCCCTCTTCGAGCCCGCGGACAAAGTAAGCGCCGGCCCTCCCGAGCGCGCGGCGAACGGGACGAGGAGTTTTCTCTCTAATCCACCCTCGTCTCATGCGAGCCCCTCCAATACTTTGCCAGATACCGATCCTCTTTCTTATAGCAAAAGGTATCCTGCCCATAATGCGCCAACTTATAACCCCATCCTCTCAATAACCGTTCGCAGTCCCGTTTCTTCCCGTCGAGAAGAACGCGCTCATAATTAATAAACCGGATGTCGAGTTCATCGAAAGGAATGGAAGCTAGTATGTCGTATTCGGAGCCTTCGGTGTCCATTTGCAGGAGGTCAATCCGCGGGAGCGCGCAACGCTCGATCAGTTCGCGAAAAGTCAGGCACGGAACGGTGTCAATCACCAGATGCTTCAGGTAGAATTGCTTGTAGTCGCGGATGTTTTCAAGATTGTCCCATAGAGCGCCCATTCGCTCGCGTTTGAGCGAGCCGAGCTGCGAAAGGAACTCGGGATAACCCCATTTCTCCGGATCGACTCCCAGGCGGTAAAAGCTCCGAGGCCCCGATGTTTCGGCGATGGCTGCGTTCTCGAAGCGCACGCCGGGAATAGACGAGTAGTTGCGCCTAAGTTGCTCAAAGGCCGCTTCAACCGGCTCGACCAGAACGATCTGATGTACCGGCGGGACTCGCCGCCGCAATTCATCGGCGTGCAATGCGATGCCGTGAAAGAGAGGGTCGTTATAGGTGTTGCCAACGTGCGCGCCTATCTGGAGGATGACGAAGTCCCCGGCCCGCATAACTTGTTCCAGAGCTATGCTTACTGGAGGAACCTCGGGACGCCGCATAAGGAATCGGAGGATCTTTTCCCGGAATTTCATAAGCAACCGGGCAAGGCGGCGATCAGCGCTTCGGCGATGCGCGGCCAATCAAAAACGCGGAGGAAAAGATCGTGCCCGCGGGCCGCGATCCCCCTCAGCCTCTCCGGGCTTTGCAACAGCCCGGCCACTTCGCCGGCAAATTCGCGCGCGGACGCGGCGTTGGAAAGATAGACGGGTTCCGAGCCGGGCGCTTCGAACACCGCATCGGTGCGGCAGCCGCGCGTGGTGATAACCGGCAGCCGGTGCTGAAGAGCCGCCACGGCGGAGCTCCTGCGGGCGGAGATGCCATCGGAGAAAGGGCTGAGAAAAACATCGATGCAGCGAAGAGCGTCTCCTGCCTCGGACGCGGGAAGCGGTCCGGTAGCGTGGAAAAGAGGCTCGGGGAAATGCGGGCGGACGCGCTCCGGTTCGGAGCCGACGTATAGGAACAGCGCGTCTTTTCCTTGGGAGAGCAGCTTTAGAAGGACCTCGTTCATCCAGTCGAAACGCCGGCTCCGGTGAGCGGTGCCGAAAGTTCCCAATACGAACTTGTCACCCGTGAATCCGAGCCGGGTCCTGGCCGCTTGGGTCGTAAGAGGCGAGAGGGGAAGGCTGGATCCCGCTGGCAGCCGGGTTATCCGGTCCGGCCGGGAGAAGCCGACTTCATGCCGGAAAGCATCGCACGAAACAAAGACGATCTCCGCCAGACGGCCTATGGCGCGCGCCTGAGGCACCTGCCATAGACGCATGACGGAATCGCGGAACCGCGCTTTGTCAATGTATGTCTCGTGAAACATGACAGCCAGCCTGGTTTTTCGACGAAGAAGCCCGAGCACCAACGGCAGCCACGGATTGAAGCCCCTCGGACCGAACGCGAACGGATTGTACTGAACGAAAAGCCAGTCAGGCTGCCATTTCGCGACGGCCTCCAGCAGAGCGCGAATGCTCGACGGGCGGTTCCCATCGAAACAGGGAATGACATCGACCTCTCCACGCTTGCGGCGCCCACAACTCGCGGCGGTGAAAACCGCGACCTCGTGATCTTGGGCCAGTTCGCGCGAGAGGCAATCGGTGTTATCCCCTATCCCGTCGGGAACAGGCGGAAAAGCTGCGCTGACCAATCCCAAACGCATGAACTTAGATAAAATGCCGGTTGCCCGACAGGGTATAGGCGAGGTTCCGTGGCCGCTCACCAATAACCACCGCGGGCACGCCGCCAACCACCGTGAACGCCGCGACGTCCTTCGTCACAACAGAGCCCGCGGCAATCGCCGCGCCCTTTCCCACCGTCACGCCCGGCAGGACAGTGGCCCTGCTTCCTATGAAAACAAAGTCGCCGATGACGATGGGCCGCAAGCGCCCGGTAAACTCCGCCGAACGGATATCATGGTCGCCGGTTAGCAAATGAACTTCGGGGGAAACACTGACATTGGCGCCGATGACGAGGCCGCCGCGCGCATCGAGCCGGCACCGCTGGTTGATAACAGTGCCGTCACCGATCTTCAAGAAACCGCGGCAGTCCAGCCAAAGACCCGAGAGGACATTCGCCCGCCGATTTAGGTCAACCAACATGATGCTCCGGTAGAATGCGCTGCGGAGACGCGACGAGGGGAAATTGGCAACCAGGTGGTTGCAGACATAGAGCAGCGCATCAAAACGCCAGTCGGCAAGGGGGGCGCGGAAGGCGGGTTTGAACGCCGGGCAAAAGCCCCGCTTCATAGGCTTCCATGCAAGGTCCGCGACAGCGCCCGCCCCGGCGCGCCAAGCGAGAGGAGCATGCCGTCCGTGAGTTCCCTCGGGCGCCATCGAATGCCGGGCCAGATCGCCTTCGCTTCCGCGCATAACCTCGACCCGTCGCGTTCGAGCCCGCAAAGCCGAAGGAAAACTCCTTCGCGAAAATGACTCCGCGCGCAATCCCACCGAAGGATCGCGCCCAGAGTCCGCCCCCTCGGATGCGAGGCAAGATAGCATTCAGCCACCTCTGTAAACGAGAGCATTTCGACGCGGAGCCTTCCACTTGTCGTGTAATCGTGTGTGACACTTTTGTTGTGAACCCTGTAATTCGCCACCGGCGTGGCGATGCAAGCGGCCTTTTCGCAAGCTAACGCCAGCCTAAGAAAATAATCGCGGTCGCAAAACATTCCAAAGCGCGCATCCGGGCCGCCGATCCTTTCGGCCACCGTCCGGCGAAAGGCGGAAGCCGCGGGAAGGGCGTGATTATTCTTCACGAGCCACGCACACGCGTCCAAACCCGAAAAGCGCCGGTTGCGGTTCACCGGGCCCGCGCCGGAGCGGGCGAGCGTCTCGCCGCATCGCCACCAATTCCCCCACACGAATTCGACGGCGGGATCAGCCTGCATCGCGTTGCGAAAAAGCGCGAGAGCATGCGATTCATAGGTGTCGTCCGCATGCAAGGTAGTTAGCGCCTGCCCCTGGCACTCGCGCATCGCGCTCGACCAATTTGCGGGCTGCCGGACATTACAGGGATGCCGGAAGTAACGAATCCTGGAATCCGCAAGATAGGGGCGGACGACTTCGGCGGTGCCGTCGGTGGAAGCATCGTCGGCTATGATCATCTCCCAATCGCCATCCGTCTGGCAAAGGACGCTATCGAGGGCCGCGCCTATGTGAACGGCGCTATTGTGAGCCAGGAGACAGATGCTAAAGAATGGACGGTCGGTTCCAATAGTTACGGCAACCTTTGGAGAAGCAGCGCGGTTAAACACTTGCTTCGCAAGACAGTGGCTTGGAGCTTCGATAAAGCGATGGAAGAGCCACGAAATCGCAAGCACGCTGGGAATCACAACAAACCATGCGGCCAAATGGGGCAGTTGCTTAACAGCCGGCAGATAGTTTATTTTTAATATCGAAAGATGGATGAGATAAATGGAATAAGACATGGCTCCCAGCGAGCTTAGGCGCCCCGTCTCGCTTCGCGCCGCATAGTAGCCCAGCTCTGTCTTCAACCAGTAAGCGATGAGTGGCATGGAGAGGAAAAGGGTAAGCGGAATACCGATGCGGCATCTATAAGCCAGCAATACTTCAGCTCCCTGGACAAGATAGACGACGCCTCTCAAAGCCCAGATTTGCGCGGCGCGAACAGGCATCTGTTGCGCGCTGGAGTGGAACTCTTCCGCCAGTTTCGCGCCGAGGAGCCAGAATGGAAGGCCGAGCAGAGCCGTCCTCCAGAAAAATGCGCCGCCGGAGACAAAGAAGGCCGGGTTCCGCCACTGTGCCGTCCGGAAGAAGACGGCCATGGCCGGAAGGAAGGAGAGGAGGAAGACCCTTTCGAGCCGGAACTTGTTGAATGTCCAAAAGAGAACCGGGTAGCAGAGGTAGTACAACATCTCGCACCAGAGCGACCATAGAGGAACACCGAGGACACCGGGTTCATACGGAACGCGCGCAAGGTGGATTCTCCAGCCGCAGCACCAACCGAAAACGAGAGCTCCAATCAAAGGCAGCCCGATGCGAATAAAGCGCCGGGCGAGGAATCTGCCTGTGTGCAAGCTGCCACTGCAAGCAACAGGCCAGTGAATGCAAAAGCCAGAGATAACAAAGAAGAGAACAACGGCAGCCTGGCCATTAAAGGAAATTTGAAAAAGCCATGCCAGTCTCCGAAGGAAGTGGTTGCTCCACTGGCCAAAGGATAGCGAGCCGTAGCCCGCGGAATGACTGAATACAACCCATAGCGCGAGAACGCCGCGCAAGCTGTCCAGTCCGGCCACGCGGTGCATGAGATCACTCTGTTTCATGGCAGGCGGGAGGTCTGCATCCGCGCCAGAGGCGATGCAACATGGCGGAGACGGTTTGGCCGCGAGGCAAGGGCTCCGCGGGCTGGATATGGCCTTCCTTCAAGGCAATCTCCCACTGCTTCGCCCAGGAAAGGAAATGGTAGAAGGAGAACAGGATGGACATGATGAATCCGAAGGCTCCCTCACGGTAACTTCCCTTGTAGAAATAGAGGTTGAGAAAGGTCTTCAGCATTCCCGCAAGAGGGCTTCTGGAAAGCGGGCGGCCTTCCCGGCGAGCCTGGCGCGCTTCGAGAGTTGTGTAGCTGTTCATCGTTCCGACGTAAGCGGAGAGGCTATCCTTGGAAAAGTGCAGGAGATAACCATCGAGCGTGGCCGAGCTTTCCTTGAATCGCGGCTCCTCGTGGACGAGCCGGCCGTCCCACCTGCAAGCCTCGCGCCGCAGCATTCGCCGCTGCCAGGCTTCTCCGTGGGTGTAAGGGGTGTGGACGCCGAAAAAGTGTTCCTTCCGCCGCACTTGAAGGGCGTCGATATCGACAGGGATGCCTTCGCCGAGACGCCTCTGTATCTCCCGCGCAAGCTCCGGGGCGAATCGCTCATCCGCGTCCAGAAAGAAGACCCACTCGGCGTTGGTCTGTTCCATGGCGAAATTACGCTGGTCGGCAAAGCCGCCGGCATTTTCCGGACCGAGGCGGCCGCTCTGGATGACTCTGTCCGCGTACCGGCGCGCGATCGCGACTGTTTCGTCCGTGCTGAAACCATCGATGACCAGAAGTTCCCGCGCCCAGCGCGCGCTTTGGAGGCAGGGCTCGATGCGGCGCCCCTCATTATATGCGAGCACGATGACCGAGATGTCCATAGGCTCTACGATGCGTACGGATTCAACGGGCAACGGACTCCCAGCCGCCGCTCGAAATGAGAGTGGAGCGCGCGCTTGCGGTCGTATTGGTGGACTATGGCAACCGTTTCGCCCGAATGCGTAAGAAGTCCGCGCACCGGATCCAGGAGGTAGTTATCGCGCCAGTTGTTTGCAACGGTGCATATAAGAGGAGAACCCTGGGCTTGGATGGAGACTTTCCGCGGAGAGCGCAGACGGAAAACGCAATTATGCACGCCTTGATCGAACGCCCCGTCCGTCAATATCCGGTGCGCCTTGCGATGCAGGATGGCAATGACCTGGCGCAGATAGTTCTCGATCGCAACACGGTCGCCGCAGGTGACCCCGGAACAGAGGATTCGCGCATCTTTCAGGGCTGCCAGGTCTTCGAAATCGTCGAAGAGGCGGTAAAGCCATTTCGCATTGTTCGGTTCGTCCTTTATCAGGAGTTCTTCTTCCCCCGTGTACAGGCCGTTCTCGAAGCGCTCGAATGGATCGGCCTGGAACACCACGTCCCTGCAATCGGCCAGCAGGACCCTCGCGATGCCGGCCGGCAGGGAACTGAGCATTCGCAAGGCGCAACTGTATCGCGAAATGGCGGGATGCTGGAAACATTCCAGCGCGGATGCGGCGCTCGCGGCGTTCTCGAGACCGCGAAGCAACTGGGCGGGAAGATAGGAGGCGGCCCGCGCGAAGCGGCCAAATCGCCGCACGTGATGACTGCATCTCAAGCTAAGCGGTGACCAGACAGTCACATTAGGGAATAGTTTTCGGGCGGCGCGGTCAAAGTCCGAATCCCTGGTGGCGCGGAGGAGCACAATGCCCGCGCGAACACCGGCGAGTTGCGCGCTTCTTAGGAACGGAGCCACCTCGTTTGATTGATAGCCGCTGGCAGCAGTCAGAATGATGTTGTCCAGACCGGCAGTGGCAAAGAATTTGATTAGAGATCGGATATCCGGCGCGCGGGAACTCCGCCGTACATTCCGTTGGCTGCGCAATCCCGCACGACGACCGATCCCGCGGCGATGATGCAGCCTTCCCCGATGGTGACTCCCGGCAGAATCGTAACGCGCGCCCCCACCCAGGAACCCGCGCCGATAACGATCCCGCGGCAGACGAAGCCGGCCGCTCTTTCGCCGGGCGGTCCCGGCTCGTGTGTGACGGTGCAGAGCATCGTTTCAAACCCAAGCCCGCAACCCGTCCCGATGCGAATGGGACCGGGTCCAATAAACTGAACCTTTCTATTCACCCGGCAGCGCTCTTCGAACGAAACGTCGCAGTCATGCGAGAAGAAGCAGCCGGCTTCGATCCAGGTTGATCGCGGCATATGAAGGCCGCGATGCCGGCGGTACGCCGCCCGCCGTATCGTATTCGGCACGAGGCACGAGGGAATGAAGGCGTTCCAATACCCATAGAGCCAGCAGGAGCGGAGTTCACCGGCCGCGCGGCGCAGGGCGCGAAAGGTGGTTAGCAAAGGAAGACCGAATTGCGTGTTGCCAAACTTTTGCAGGCCGATCTTTAGATTCGTTTCCATAGTTGGAGTCCGTCGCCGGAGGGCTTCCGCCACTGGTGCAAACAACGTTCGATGGAATGGTGGACAGGCCTTGGCGTCCAATTCGGAAGAGCAGCACGCAGCTTCTCGATATTCGCCCACCAGCGGGAAGGGTCGCCCGGACGGGGATCGCCTTTGCAGACGATCTTTTTGGGCGAACCCAGTCTATCCTTTATGAGAGCGGCCAGATCCATTACCTTGCTCTCGGTTCCCGAGGCGAGATTGAAGACGTGCACGCGCCCCCGGCAGTGTTCGGATGAAAGGAGTGTTCCCAGACCGAGGAGCGCGCTGGCCGCGTCCTCTATATCCAGGTAATCGCGGAACTCCTCTCCGGTTCCGGATAGCACGACCTTGGAAGCGCCGCCCGCGAATTGCCGATAGAGTTCCCATATCAACAAGCGGCGCTGGCACGCGCCCAAAAGCGAAAAGAGCCGGCAGATGACAACGGTGACGCCGTAGCAGCGGGAAAATCCCAGCGCGATCTGCTCGGCGGCTGCTTTATGAAAACCGTAGGGAGAGATCGGCCGGATGGAAGCCGATTCGGGCACCGGGAACGAATCGGGATTGCCATAGACAGCGGCGCTGGAGGGAAAGAGGACGATGGGTTTCGCGCTGGAACGGCGGACGGCATCCAGGGTATTGGCAAACGTTAGAATGCCGGCCCTGAGATCGTCGATCGGCGTGGAGAACGACGCGCCGACCGAGGAGGGACCGGCACAATGGATCAGAATATCGGGTGCGAAGCCATCGAGGACGGGGAGCAGATCGCACTGCGCATCATCGGCCCGGAGGTAGCTTCCGGGCCATCCCGGCGGCGCTTGAAAGGCGCGGCCAACGCCCATCACCTCGTGGCCGCAAGCGGCGGCATGGCGGGCCGCGCCGGTCCCGAGGAAGCCGCGCGCTCCCGTTATAAGAATCTTCAAACGAATGCGGGCGCTCTGTTTTCGCAGCCGGCGGCCATCACAAGGGAGCTGTAGAGTCTTTCAATCTGACCCATCACGGCGTCCACCGAATACCGGCTCTCGACGAGACGGCGTCCGCGCCGGCCCAGGCGTCTTCGCAGCTCGGCGTCGGAGAGCAGCCGCACGAGAGACTCGGCGAGCCGGCGCGGATCTTGATCGGCGACCAGCCCGGCCCCATTGCCCTCGACGAGTTCGCGCAGGCCGGGCGCCGTGCCGCCAACGACCGGTTTTTCATAAGACCATGCCTCGAGATAAACCGTCGGAAGAATCTCACTGGCCGAAGGCATGCAGAAGATATCGCAGGCGGCAAGGCCATCCCCTTTTTCCTGGCGGCCAAGCTTGCCGAGATAGGAAATGCGCGGGTCGGCGTTCCTGAACTGACGGGCTTCAAGGCCGCTCGCCGGGCCGGCGAAGACAAACCTTGCCTCCGGGAATTTCTCCCATACGTGGGAAGCGGCCGCGAGGATCGCTTGGGAACCTTTCCGCGGGGTCATCCGGCCGAGGTAGAGGATAATGGGCAAGCCGGCCAATCCGTGCCGGGCGCGAAAGGATTCGGGATCGACGGAAGCCGGCGAGTCCGGCGAGACGCCTATCACCCGGATTTTCTCCTCCGGTATTCCGATGGAGACGAGGTATTCCTTGTCGGTGGGCAGGAGCGCAATGAGGCGGTCGCAACGGAGATAGTATTCCACGTCGAGAGGGCTGTCTCCCCATTGGCCGGGATGAACGAACGGTGTGCAGACGAACGGCAGGCGCATCATCCGGGCAACCTCCTGGCTGGCCCAGCCGAGATAGCCACCGCCCATGCAGTGAAGGATGTCCGCCCCCTCGAGAGTGGAAACGAGCCTCTCCACGAAAACCCGGCGATAGAACCGATAACCGAACACTCTCGCCCTGTCATAGGCGTAACGCTGAACGCGCGGCAACGTTATGAGCACCATCGGCAGCATCCGGAGCCGGTCGATTCGGCGAGGCGCGATGGCATGGACAGGAACCGCGTTGTCGTGAAAATCGCTATGCGAAGGGGCGAGAAGATCGGACTCGAAAACGCGGAGGCGCGCGGGGAGGCGGCATCCCGTGAAATTGGTGGCGGCGACCCGCACATCATGCCGGGCGGAAAGGCCCTGCGCCAACTGGCGCGCATGGGTTTCCACGCCCCCGACCAGGGGATGATATTTTTGCGTGATGATTCCGATTTTCACGCCTCACAACTCGAGCAGACTTCCCGGTTTTCGCGCAATGGGTGAACTACTTCCCCGCTAAATTCCCATTCGCACTGCGGCAACACGGAACCCGCCAATGCGGGGTTGAGCTGCCGCGGGCCGGCGGCGCCTGCCACGTCGAAGCTGGCGCAGTGGGGGTGGAAAACCATGTCCCCGGCGGTATTCCCGAACCAGACGGAAAGAAGATAGCGGCCGTCGAGGAGCTTCGGCTGGCGAATGACCACTTTCACGACCCCCCGCAGCAAGGGAACAGCAAGCTTTCGCATGCCTGATACCCTGGGATTGCTTCCGCAGACCGGGTTTCCGGAGCCATCATGGATGGCGAATCCGAGGCACGGAAGATCGATTGGAATCGACGAGTCGAATCTGGAGTCTATGCGGATGGAGCCGTTGTCTTCCATGACTTTAACCGACCGGAGCGGCCCTCGTTCGAATCGCGCGGAGCCGCTCGCGCCCTCGCCCATATAGGCGGCGATGACTCTTTGAGGCAGGTCAACCATTTCGAGCCGGCCATTCTTTAGAAACGCACAGACTCCGCAGAGAGTTCGGACGGCCGCCATGTTGTGACTGACGAAAAGCACCGTTCTCTCCCCGCTGAGGGCGGCGTCGCGCAGCTTGCCCAGGCACCTTTCCTGAAACGCGGCGTCACCGACGGAAAGGACTTCATCAACGATCAGAATTTCGGGCTCGAGGTGGGCGGCGACGGAGAAGGCAAGCCTGACGTGCATCCCGCTGGAATATCTCTTGATAGGAATATCGAGGAAACTCTCGACGCCCGCGAAATCAACGATTTCGTCAAAGCGCCGCCGCACTTCCGAACGACCCATGCCAAGGATTGCGCCGTTGAGATAAACGTTCTCGCGTCCCGTCAACTCGGGATGAAATCCGGTTCCTATCTCGAGGAGGCTGGCGACCCGTCCCTTGATGCCGGCCCGTCCGCCGGTCGGTTCCGTGATGCGGCTTAGTATTTTTAGAAGCGTGCTCTTTCCGGCGCCGTTCCTGCCGATAATCCCGAGGACTTCCCCTCGCTTGACTTCGAAAGAGACATCCTTCAATGCCCAAAAGTCCTGCGGTCTCCGATCCTCCATGCGGCGCGAAACCGGCCGCCTGGCGCGCGCGAAAGCGTGCAGAGGCGCAACGAGCGCTTCCTGAACCAGATGTCGAAACCCGTGTCCGGACGGGAACCGGTCCTCGTGTCGCACGATGTATTTCTTGGAAAGCCTTTCGATTTTGACGACGGTTTCGGCCATAACAATGATGCCGCCTGCAAATCCCTAGATAACGTCGGCAAAGGTTTTCTCGCTCTTTCTGAAGCATAGGACGCCCAGGAGCGAAAAAAGGAGCGAGAGGACGAGAGCGAAACCCGGGAACCAAAGATTGGATTCGCCGCCCAAAATAGCCCAGCGAAACCCGTCAATGACGCCGACCATCGGGTTCAAGGAATAGAGAATAAAGGCGAACTCCCCGAATTTGTGCCGAATAAGGGAGCTGCTATAGGCAACCGGCGACAGGTACATGCCAGACTGGATGATGAACGGAATGACAAAGCGCAAGTCGCGGTATTTGACCATCAAGGCGGATAGGAACAGACCCGGGCCGAGCGCCGCGGCAAAGGCGAGAAGAACAAAACAGGGAAGCGTGAGGATGCGCCAGCCTGGCACGAAACGATACCAGAGCATGGCCGCGGCTAGAACGGCAAGGGAGAAAAGAAGATCGACGCACGCAACGACGATGGCGCTGACCGGAACGATGACTCTTGGAAAATAGACTTTCGAGATGAGGTTTGAACTGCCGACAAGGCTCTGGCTCGAGGAGGCGAGCGAACTCGCGAAGAATTGCCATGGAAGCATGCCCGCAAAAACCATGAGGGCATAGGGCGCGCGGCCTTCCGAGGGCAGCCCCGCCGCTTTTCCAAAGATGACGATCATGATGACCAGGGTCATGATCGGCTGGAAGAGCGCCCAAGCCACTCCCGCAGAGGTCTGCTTGTAGCGGACCGCGATGTCGCGCCAGGCGAGCACCTCGAAGAGTTCGCGATGGCGCCAAATATCCTGCCAGTAGCCTTTCTCCGTTCGTCCCGGCTCCAGCCATATGTCAAAGTCCTCGGGCACGCGGCCATCAAGCCTTCCGGGTTTCGGCGGGTTGGTAATAGTCGGAATACTGGCAGTAGCCGTATTCCCCTCCCCCCGTATCGACGGCGTTCAAGACAACGCCTATGACATTGGCCTGACGATCGTACAAAAGCTTCAAAGCGTTTTGCGCGGCGCGGGTGGTTGTCGATGCCATGCGGACCACGAAGAGGGTGGCATCCAGTCTCGGAGCGAGGGTGGTCGTGTCATCGGCCGCGAGAATGGGACAACTGTCGAATAGGACCAACTCGAACTTCCCGTAGATTTCCTCGAATAGGTCGCTCATGACGTTGCCAAGAAGATACTTCCCAGGCTGAAGCAGGGGCTTGCCGCGCGGCATGACGGTTAGTTGTTCGATCCGGGTCGCGCGCGCCGCTTCGGTCCAATGAATTTCCCGAGTCAGCACTTCGGAAAATCCCCGGTCGTTCGGAATGTCGAAAGTCCCGTGAAGGCGTCCGCGGCGCAGGTCGCCATCGATGAGAAGAACCGACGAACCGCCGAAGGCAAGCGTGCACGCGAGGTTGGAGGCGACGGTGGATTTGCCGTCGTTCGGCGCGGCGCTGGTGATGAGGAGGCTCCTTGGAGCGCCCTCTTTATACGGGAGATAGAGGAGCGAAGACCGCAGGTTGCTAAAGGATTCGGCGAAGACGTTGCGCGAATCGTCCGAACCGATGGGCGCCAGGCGCGCGGCGGGCTCCGCCGGGATGTTGCCAAGAATGCGCTCGGTGAACGCGAATTGATATTCACCGATGGTTATCAATCGATCATCGAGCTGGTCGATAATGTAAAAAATGGCGATCCCGAAGATCAACCCCGCAACAAGAGCGATACCGATTACCCTAACGAGACCCGCCTTTACCGGCTTGCCGGGAGAAGCTTTCTCGAGGATTGAAACGACATCCTGATCGATGCTCTTATTGATGCCGACGCTTTGCATGGTGCTGAGAAGGTGATCGTAGAGCGCCTGCGAGCGGTCGAGCTTCGACTTGAGATTCCCGTACTCCGCCGTCCGCCAGCTTAGGTCGAGCGCTTTAACGCTCCACTCCTTCCTTTCGGTTTGCAGGTTTTCGATCTGCAACCGGCACGACTCGCGCTGCGCGGCCAGTTGGGTGCGGCTCTGTTCGTGATAAATGGCGATCAACTCTTCCTGGAGAACAATGTCGTTCTTCAACTTCACTATGAATGGATGTTTGGGCCTCAGCGACTTCGAGAAATCCGCAAGCTTTGCGCCGAGGAGTTCTATCTGTTGCTTCGCCTTCGAATAGTCTGCCTGCGAGCCAAAGTCGCCGGTGAGCGAGTCGAGGTCGGAAGAAGAGGGGGTGGAAGCCGCGGCCGCCGCAAGCTGCCGATCTATATTCTGATCCGTGGTCAGCCTGGTAAAAAGCTGGTATTCCGTATCGAGGGCGGCGAGCTTGTTATCGATGGTGTTCAGATAATCGCCCGCGCTATTCCCCTCCTTTTGCAGGAAGTCGATGTTGTTCTCCTTCTCAAAATTCTTGAGTTCCTCGCCGCCGGCGCTGATTTCCTTCTCAAGAATTCTCAGTTGATCGGTGATGGCCGTGAGAGTGGTGTCGGATTTTTCGGTTCGCATCTCCTTTTTTTGATTGATGTATTCCCGCATGCAGGCATCGAGAAGAGCCCTGGTATATTCAGGCTGGTCGCCAATCGCCCGGAGAGCGAAAATCGAGGCGTGCTGCTGCTGGGAGGCTTGGATCTTGACCGGAACCGGCTTCAAATCGGGGTCCAGCGCCTGGACGAGAGCTTCGGCTGCGAGACGCACGGACTCGCTCTGCATCAGTTCAATCTGTGTTCCATAGAAATTCGCGGCCTCCTCGCTATAGACAGCGCCTTCCGGGAGCAAAATGCGCCCGCTTACCATCATGCGTCCAATCGAGAGGAACTTGGGCGGCGCCAGCCACATGTAGCACGCGCCCGCCGCGAGCGCCGCGCTGACTGTGAGAAGAGGAATCCACCATAATTCCCCTAACAAGCCGCGGTACCGGCGCCACCTGGCGACGAGGCCGGCTATCGGCTTTGCATCCCGTCGGGAACGGGACCGCGAAGTTTGAAAAACCGGAATGTCGTTTGAAGCGGAGTGATGCATTTTTAGAGGCTGCCGCCCTTTGCGTTTCGGGCCAAACACATTGCGCACTTCGCTCTGTCCGCACTCGCCAATGAAGCGACCGCCGTTTTCCTAAAAATTCACAAGCCGCTCGGGGACGATGATCACGTCGTCCGGCTGAAGGGTGGGATCCGGCGCGCCCTGCCCCTTGAGGATTTCAACAACATCCACCAGAGTCGTGTCACTCTTGCTGTCCGCGCCGCTCTTGCGCACCAGCTTGACCTTGCGCTGGTTGGCAAAATCGGCGAATCCGCCGGCGCGCAGGACGGCTTTGCTGACCGTAAAGGAGCCTTCCAACGGAATCTCCATCGCGCCCTGGTTACGCACCTGGCCCATGACATAAACGGTGCCGCGCGATTTCGCGCTGACGGCGTCGAGTCCTATAATGACAGTGGCGTGATAGAAATAATCCTTCTCGAGCGCATTCTTGATGTCGAAAGCCAGCTCCTTGCAGGTCCTTCCGGCGGCCGGGACCCGGCCTATCAGCGGGACTTCCATCTCGCCTGAGTCGGTGACAAGGAGAGCGCGCGGCTCGGTCCTCTCCTCCACCACGCGATAGCTGATACGATCCCCCACGGAGAGTTTTCTCCTGCCGTCGAGCACATCCATCGAGTTTGTCGAAGCAACGGTATCCGCCGAGGAAAATACGTCCGCGGGATCGGAGGCGGTTTTGGCGTCTTCGGCAAAGCCCCGAGATATGAAGCACGCGATTACAAGCAAAAGAAGACGGTTTAACGGCATGCGAATAGGTTAAAACTGGTAAGCCAAATCGAGGTGAATCCGGTCCTGCTCGTAAGCGAAGCCGGGAATGTCCGATTGTTTGTCGAGAAAGCTGTAGCCGAGCGTCATTTGCACTCTTTTTGTCAACTGATAGGTCAGCTTTACGTCCAGGCTATAACGCTGAAGCCGCTCGGGCAGAAGGCCGCCGGATTCCGCGAGATTTTCCCACATAAGGTCCACTTCCGTCGTGAAAGCGTTCAGAAACTTGAGAGCGGCCCCGTAGCGCGCATAGTCTATCGTTTCGTAATTGGAATTCAAGCCGAGCTGAGATTCGTGCCCGGCCGTGAATGTCTGTGTGAGAAAGCGGTTAAAACGATGAACGAACACCAGATTCCCGTACCAATCATTCAGGTTCGACTCGTCGTGAATGGAACCGTCGTGGTCAAACTGCATGCCTTGATAGCCGGCCGCGAGGGCGATCTTCATATAGGGCGACAGGCCGATCTTGAAAAACGGTCCCACGGTGATCGTGGTCGAATCGTTATGAAAGCTGGTGACGTAGTCGGTATAGGTCGCATTCGCATCGATACCGGCTCGGGTCGTATCATTGAAAGACCAGGTGGCGGACGTTAAAACGGAATCCGCCTGCCTGTCGAGGTCGCGGAAATCGCTGCTGAGCGACATATAGTTAAAATGATCGTAGCCGGCGGTGACAATCAGCCTGTTCGCGTCCCAGACGCCGGTGAATCCCGCGGTGTTTTCGATTCTTCGGAACTCGACTATATTACTGAGCGCCGGCTCATCGAGAGGGCTTTGCTCGATATCGAAGCGGTCATGAAAGGTGATCCGGAGATTGCCCGCCAGAAAGAGGTCGAAGGAGACCTCCGAGCCGGGCGCGATGATGGGCTCCTTGCTGGAATATTGCGAGTGAATCAAGTATTCGTCGTAGCCAAGTCCCAGATTGAAACGCAGAACGTTCAGGGAGGTTACACGCAGGATTCCTTCGATATCGAAGTGCGGTTCGACTATCACGTCGGAGAGCCGGTTATATTCCGCGATGCTGATGTTATCGTTGTATTCAGTGCGCAGATCGGCTCCGAAGCGAAAGTCCAGGCCTCCCATTCTCAGATTGTATGGCGTTTGTGAAATGGTGTTCAGCCGCTCCGCGGCGACTTCGCTCCCCGCCACGGAGGGCCGCACGGCGTCCTGCGCTTCGGCTTGCGCGATGAGGAAAACCGCCGGGGCGAATACGAGGCAGCCCTTGCGCAACATTGGCAGGAAGACTTTCGCGGCTTTACCAGGCCCCGTTTCACTCTGTTTGGAAGAGCGTCGGCGATGCGCGATATATATGTCCGACAAGTTATTTACCTTTTTGATTTTCCGCCATCACGCAACTCGCTAATTATGGCCGGTGACGAGACAACTCGATAGAGGACCGCGGTCCCGAAATCAACCTTTGCGGAGCGTCTCCTTTTGTAAGCAAATCCCGTATCGCGCGGGAACTAAATCCCCGTTTTTCTTTGACGCGTTTCCCCATTTACAGAGGGCTCGCGGCCGGGTGGCGCGCGCAACCTATGCTAGTATGGAAATGCTTCGGGGCGCATGATTTGTTAAACGCTGGTTGCTATTGCGCCGTTCGAGGTTAAAGATCGCACCATGCAAGGGCGATATTTAGCTGCCGGATCATTCACCGCGCGCGCGGTCCTCGCGTTCGTATGTTTTTACTTGCTGATTCCCGGCGGCGGGATCGCGAGGGCAAGATCTTTTGCGGAGATAGTCGAGAGCCGGTTGGGAGGAAAGTTCATTGCCAACGCCCGGGCCGGAGATTTGCTTCGGGCGGTAAGGGACTCGGTGGCCGCCGACCGGGGAAACGCGGCGGCGATTCTAACCGATGTGCTGGCCGTCACGAGGGGCGACGAGAGAGAGCTGGCGGGGCAGCTTGCGGCGGCGGCGATCACGGGGCTGGGACGCGCTCCTTCCCCGGTGACGCTGGCGGAACTTGTGCGAGTCGCGGTCTATCTCGAACCGGCAGCCGCACCGAGCGTCGTTAGGGAAGCGGTCCGCGTATCCTCCCGGGAGAACGCGACCTTGATCGTGAACGCGGCGGCGCTTGGTTCCGCGGATACTTCAATCGAGAACCGGCGGGCGATCGTGCGCGCCGCGGTGGAAGCGAGACCGGATTACTTCCTCAATCCGCTAATTCTCCAAGCCGCCCTGGATCGAACCTTTAGCACGAATCCCAGACGCGGGGCTGCGAGTGAAGTGGGCGCCGGGGGCGACAACCTGGAGGGGTTTCTCGAGGACACCGAGATGGTGATGGAGCCCGGGATGGGGGGCAACCTGGGAGGTTTTCCCCTCGAGCCTCCCACTCCCCAGCCGGCCAGCCCATAAAAGAAGCGCTATTCGCCGGGCGGCGCGCTATTCGCCGGGCGGCTCAGCACGCGGGCGCGCGATGGAGCAGGTGACGATCGTTCCCCGCTGCCCTTTTTGAATGTGGAACTCGCCAAGAATAGCGCGCGCGCGATAGCGCATCGTGTGAACTCCCATGCCGTGTTTCCCGGAGGCGGACGGCTTGAAGCCGATGCCGTCGTCCTGCACGGTGAGTGTGATTGCCTGGCTGCTTCCAAGAAGGGTGATGAGAATCTCCTTTGCGAAAGCGTGCCGGATGGCGTTGGAAAGCGCCTCCTGGGCGATGCGGTAGAGATGCGCCGCCACTGCGCCGTCGGCGACCGAGACAGGTCCTGCCTTTGAGAAGCTGCATTTGATATTCGGCAGGGTCCCCGCATGCAGCGCCAACTCCTCGAGGGCGCCGGCCAGGCCGCCATTTTCGATCCCGACGGGGACAAGGCCGCGGGCAACCAGTTTGCTCTGTTGCAACACGTCCCGAAGCCATTCGGAGATCCTCGCCGCGGCGGCGGCTTCCGGGCGGGAGGCGTGGACAAGTTCATCCTCCAAGGCCGAGGCGGCAAGGCAGGCGGCGGTAATGTCCTGGCAGATGCCGTCGTGCAGATCCCGCCCGATGCGCTGCCGCTCGCGTTCGGCGATCTCGATAACCTGGAGTTCGAGACGCTTGCGCTTTGCCATATCCGCCAGGAAAACAAGGGCGCTGATGGTGACGCCTCCGTGCTCGACAGGCAATATGCTGGCCTGGTACTCGGCCACACCGCCTCCGGGGGCGGGACCGACTGTGCCAAGGAACTCCGGCGCGCCGCCGGCCAAGACGCGCTGGACGGCGGCGTTTATCATGGGACGATGCTTGGCGCTCCAATAGAAAGAGGCCGGTTTCACAAGGGAAACCCGGCCTCCGGATTCCAGAAGGACGAGGAGATCGTCCGGGTTCCAGCCCTTCGCGGGCGATTCGCCTGCCGAAAAACCGGGCGTTTCCATGGCCTGCCCCTTGGCGCAGCCGTGCAAGGAAACCGGTTTGGCACGGTTGCCATCCATACCTTGCGCTTCCCGCCTTAAATTTATATCCCCCCGCTTTCAAGCAACTGCAAGGCGCGCTGGTGCAACTGGGTGGCGCTGCACAGTTCGAGCTTGGACTTGATGCGTCCACGATAGGTCTCGACGGTCTTCGGATCGAGATGAAGCTCCTGCGCGATTTGCCGGCTCGTCCGTCCGCGCGCGATGGACTGGAAAACCTCGAGCTCGCGATCCGTCAAACGTTCGACCGGGGAAAGCGCCCTGGTCTGCGCGCCGCGAAGGAATTGGCGGACCATCGAGGCGGACATCGTCGAGCTGACGTAGATATCCCCGTCCATGATGCTATGGAGCGCCTCGATGATTTTTTTCGCGGGCTCGCCCTTGTGCACGTAACCGCGCGCGCCCGCCCTCAGAACGCGCTCGGCGTATATCGACTCGTCATACGTGGAAAGTATGAGGACGGGCATCCGGGGAAAACGGACGCCAATTTCCTTGAGGAGTTCGATCCCGTTCCGGCCGCGTTGAAGGGAGATGTCCGCGATTACCGCCGCGGGCAGGGTGCCATCGGCATTGGCGGCCTCGAGCCAGGCAAGGGCATCGGAGACATTATCGGCTTCGCCGCAAACCTCGAAAGCAGGATTCTTGTTCAGCAGTTGGACCAGGCTTTCTCGAATGAGCGGATGGTCATCCACCAAAAAGATACGTCGCTTGTTTTTCACTCCGTGCCACTTCCGGTTGCTATCCCGGACTCCTTCCCGCCGTTGAAAAGATAAATACGGCCAAAGCGCGAATCTTGTCGAGGGAAAAATGAGGTTCCACCGTCATTTTCATCCATGAGAAGCCCCAACGAACAAACCTCGGGGAAAACCCCCGGTTCCTTGCGAGGCCGGCGGGCGCAATGCGGCGGTCCCGTTGACAATGCCGGAGGCGCGGCTTACTTACGGGACTGTCCGCATCCAACTTAACGTCTCCCCAAGTTTGCCTCACCAGATGTCGCACCGCCCATCCCGCGTCCACCGCGCCCGGCAAAGCCCCGGCGGTCCGCGCCTGATGCCGTCCGGCGGCACGCAGCGTCGATGAAAACCGCCGGTCTTTGCTGGATCGCGGCTCTGGCCGCTCCGCTTTTGGCGGCGGGAGGGGCAGCTTTTACACCCGGGCAGATCCTGACGCTGGAGCAGGCTTACGACCGGACTTTGGCGACGGATCAGAGCATCCGGATCGCGTGGCTGGAGCTTCGGAAGGCGAACTTGCTGCCGTGGAGCGCGCTCACGCGGCTGGGGCCGCAACTGACGGGCAACGTGGTTCACGACAATAATTACAGCCGGTCCTTCGAGACGATCGTTGACCCGACGGGACCGGTGATCGCCGCCGGGAACAGCACGACAAGCAACATCACCTTGCAGCAGCCGCTCTTCGACCTGACCGTGTTTCCGGCTTACCGGGTGGGATCGCTCACCGCGAGAGCGACCCGGCTCCAGTATGTATTCACGGTGCGGCAGACGCTGTTCGGTGTGGCGAGCGCGTATTACGAGGTGCTCAAGCAGGAGAGCGTCGTCGCCGTGAACCAGGAGACGTTCGATCTCGCGGGCCAGCAGTTGCATCTCGCCCAGGAACGCCACGACGTGGGCGACGCGGCGCGCAGCGACGTGCTGCGGGCGCAGGCGACGCTCGAGGGGGCGCGGCAAACGCTCATCACGGCACAGAATGCGCTGGATGTGGATCGCAACACTTTGAGCAATATTTTGAATCTCGGCGGCGACACTTCCTTCCACCTGGCCGAACCCCCGGACGCGCCCACGGTGGTCGTGCCGCTGGAAACCGCGCTGGCGCTGGCGTTCTCGCGGCGTGAAGACTACAAGGCGAGCGCCATCGCGGTCGAGGAGGATGTCCAGCGGCGCAAGGAAATCCTCGCCGAATACGCGCCGAAGATCGTGGCGCAAACCAGCGCCGATTCAGGACGCGCGACGCAAACCGAGGGAGGAACCGGTTCGACGAACACCTCCTCCTGGGACGCGAATGTCGCGGTGCAGATCCCCTTTCTCACGGGCGGCCAGCGCGAGATCGACCTGCGGACGGCGGGGCATCAAATCAATGAGACGCGCTTGAATTACGAGACCGCGGGAAAAAATCTCCAGGAAGAAGTCAAGAACGCGTGGCTGGAAGTGCGGACCTTGAGCGAGACATTGAAGGCGGCCCGGGCGCAGGTCGAGGCGTCCAGCCAGACGTACATCGATGTCGAGAACCAATACAAGGAGGGATCGGCAACGAGCCTGGACGCACAGAGCGCGTTGATCGATCTCAATAACTCGCGGACGACGCTGAGCACGGAGACATCCGATTACCAGGTGGCGTTGCGCGATCTCCAGCGCTCGATGGCGCTCTTCGAGGAAACCCGCGTCGAAAACGCGATGGCCGCAAAATGAAAAGAGCATGGATCCTCATCCTTGTGGTCGCGGGCATCGCCGGGGTAGGTTGGTATTGGGAACACCGGCAGGATGACGAAGCGACCTATGTGACGGCGGTGGTGACTCGCGGCGACCTGACGGAGACGGTGACCGCGACCGGGCAGTTGAACCCCGTGCTCAACGTGCAGGTCGGCAGCCAGGTTTCGGGGAACATCTCGAAACTCTTCGCGGACTGGAACTCGCCCGTCAAGGCCGGCCAGGTGGTGGCGCAGATCGACCCGGCGGATTTTCAAGCGGACGTGTTGCAGGCGGAGGGCGACCTGGAAAACGCGAAGGCGGCGCTGGAACTGGCGCGCGTCGTCGCGAAGCGGACGCAGGATTTGCGGGCCAAGGACGGGACGCCGCAATCGACGCTCGACTCGGCGCTGGCGAGCCTTCATCAAGCCGAAGCGATGATCATGGTCAAGCAGGGCGCGCTGGACAAGGCGAAGGTCGATCTCGAGCACTGCACGATCTACTCGCCGATAAACGGGATCGTCATTTCGCGCAGTGTCGATGTCGGACAAACCGTGGCGGCGAGCATGAGCGCGCCGATCATCTTCCTCATCGCCAACGACCTGGCCAACATGCAGATCGACTCGAGCGTGGCGGAGGCCGATGTGGGCAACGTCGAGGAGGGCCAGGATGTCGATTTCACCGTGGACGCCTACCCGTACCGGACGTTTCACGGGAAAGTGACCCAGGTCCGCAACTCGCCGACGACGGTCAATAACGTGGTGACTTACGACGTGGTGATCAGCGTCAAGAACGCCGACCTGAAGTTGAAGCCGGGCATGACCGCGAATCTCTCGATCATCATCGACCGCCGCAATAACGTGCTGACTTTAGGCAACCCCGCGCTCCGGTACCGTCCGCCGGAAGCCGCGATTGCCAGCGGCTCGGCGGCCACCTCCCTGCCAACGATCCGCGATGGCGGGAGGAAATCCGAACGGCGTTTCGAGAGAACAGTCTATGTCCTGGCCGATGGCAAGGGGGCGCAGCCGCGGCCCGCGCAGATAAAGGTGGGGATAAGCGACGGCACGGCGACCGAAGTCGAGAGCGGATTGAACGAGGGGGACAAAGTCGTCGTGGCGCGCCAGGACGCGGGCGCGGACCAGGTGGTCAACCCATTTGGAGGGCAGAGACGGTTTTAGAGGCTGTGAAAAACGCAGAAGAGGTCGCGGTTGTAAAGCTGGCCGATGTCCATAAGACGTATCACACCGGCGAAGTCGAGGTGCACGCGGTGCAGGGAGTTTCGCTCGAGATCGGCAAGGGGGAATTCGTTGCTTTCATGGGCTCGAGCGGCTCGGGGAAATCGACGCTCATGAACGTGCTCGGCTGCCTGGACCGCCCGACACAGGGGCACTACTATCTGGATGGGGCGGATGTGTCCCAACTCGACCGCAACGAACTCGCCGACATCCGGAACCGCAAACTCGGGTTCGTCTTCCAAAGCTTCAATCTGCTCTCGCGGACTTCCGCGCTGGAAAACGTCGAGCTGCCCCTGCTCTACTCGCACCGGCATTTCTCGGCGCGCGAGCTTCGCGAGAAAGCGCAGCGCGCCCTCGAGATCGTGGGCCTGGCGGGCCGGGCGGCTCACCACCCGAGCCAGCTTTCCGGCGGCCAGCAGCAGCGGGTCGCCGTGGCGCGGGCATTGATCAACAACCCCGAGGTGCTGCTCGCCGACGAACCGACCGGAAACCTCGACAGCCGGACGAGCGTGGAAATCATGGGCGTATTTCAGCAACTGAACGAGGAGGGGATCACCATCATCATGGTCACCCACGAACTGGATATCGCCTCGTATGGGAAACGCAACATCATCATGCGCGACGGAAAAATCCTGAGCGACATTCCTGTCGCCAAACGGCTCGATTCCAAGGAGGAAATGCGAAAACTCGACGAGGCCCGAAAGCATGCGTGATGCGAATAAAGACCCGCTTGCCGTATGAGAATCCTTTCCACCAATAAGATCGCCCTGCGCGCGCTGCGCCGGAACAAGATGCGCTCGATCCTCACGGCGCTCGGAATCATCATCGGCGTCGGGGCGGTGATCGCGATGGTCAGCGTGGGCAACGGCGCAAAATCGCAGGTGGAAGCCCAGATTGCCAGCCTCGGCCAGAACGTCATCCTCGTCTTTGCCGGAAGCACGAACCCCGGCGGCGTGCATACCGGGTGGGGCGGCGCGGGAACTCTGAAACTTCAGGATTGCCAGGCCATTCAGCGGGAGATTCAACAGGTCACGGTGGCCAGCCCCGAGGTGCGCGGCGGCCAGCAAATCTCCGCCGGCAACCAGAACTGGTTTACAACGGTCCTGGGCGAGTCGGCGGAATATCTGGATTTGCGCCAATGGCCGCTCGCGGCGGGCGCGAATTTCACCGATGAGGACGTGCGCGGCTCGAAAAAAGTGGCCGTCATCGGGCAGACCGTGGCGGCGCAGCTCTACGGCAACGACAATCCGCTTGCAACGGGTCTTGAACGGTCTTGGGGTCAACTCTGCACACTTGACGGATTCACGAAGCTCGCGATCTCAATGAACGGTCTTGGGGTCAACTCTGCACACTTGACGGATTCACGAAGCTCGCGATCTCAATCCGCGTTCCAGGAACCGCGTTGGCGGAAAGAAGAAATTGAATCCTGAAGGAAAGTCCTGTAACCTCATCGTCAGGGAAATTACCGAAGCTGGCCATGACAAAGCCGAAGCCAAAAAAAGCCGAATACCCGCAGGTGACCGCCGGCGGCAAGCTGGCCGCCGAGATTCGCAAGAAGGCAAATTCGTTGAACGAAGAAGAGCGCGAGGAATTGTTCAAACGCGGTATGCAGATCATCTATGGCGGCACTCCCAAAGCGCCTCGCGCTAGACACTAACGTTCCCCTCGACCTCGCCGACGACAAGGATTTCGCGCACGATTTCCGGGAGACATTTCAGGAACGCGGCTATGGGCTCGTCGTCCCTCCCACTGTCGTCACCGAACTGACGCACATGGCGTTTGAAACGGCGGATGAAAAGCAAAAGCTCGCGATGAAGGCTCTGAAGCACTTCCGCGAGTGGGGAATCCAGCCCTACGACTTGAAAGCCGTCGGGCATGGAATCACGGCGGAATTCGCACGGCACTTGATTCAAAAAGGGCTGCTCCCACCGGACGAATTCAACGACGGCTTGATTCTCGCGGAAACGGCGCTTGCGGGAATCCCCATCCTCGCTACCAGCGACAAACATCTGCTAGACATCGACGAAACCGATTTGAAAGTCACCTTCGACGAGCGCGACTTGTTCCAAGTGAGTCCCCGTCACCCCCGGCTGCTGCTTCGCGCCTTGCAAAAATAGCCATAAACTGGGCTATGAGAATCCTTTCCACCAATAAGATCGCCCTGCGCGCGCTGCGCCGGAACAAGATGCGCTCGATCCTCACGGCGCTCGGAATCATCATCGGCGTCGGGGCGGTGATCGCGATGGTCAGCGTGGGC
>Ga0302324_100003325_pt1 | contig 36334 bp, 35 predicted proteins | sample Palsa_T0_1_FD_201949 | JGI IMG/M metagenome (GOLD analysis project Ga0302324, IMG submission 201949) | Peat permafrost microbial communities from Stordalen Mire near Abisko, Sweden - Palsa_T0_1 | ecosystem: Environmental > Terrestrial > Soil > Palsa > Peat permafrost | place: Sweden: Abisko... | reverse complement strand
CCGGACTGCGCTTTAGCGGCGCCGACCGCGGCCGCCGCCAGCGCGCCTCCACGAATGAATGCCCGCCTGTTTGAGTTGCTCATATTTCTCCAGTCACACGTCGAGAATTTACCTTGCGATTTCCGCAAGGCCAGCGTTGAGTATAACTTGGCGCGAACTGTGTATGTTCGACGGGGCTTCCGCGTGCGGCGTCTCGGTTAAACTGAAGGCGTTAGATGTTGTTTGTTCGGATAATCGTTTGGATCCTTTCCCCCGGGCTCGTTCTGAGCCCGGGGTTTTTTCTTCGACGAGGCAAAAATGTTTGTTCGGAAGCTTGTATCGGCCGCGCTGGCCGTCTGTTTGGCTGCCCCGCTGCTGGCCGGCCCGGTCCTGACCACGATTCAGGACGTCATCTATAACGCCAATGGCACCCCTTACAACGGGTTTGCCGTGATTACGTGGACGCCCTTCGTGGCGGGGGACGCGTCCCCGATCGGCATGCAGTCGGTAACCGTGAATATCACCGCCGGCAATCTATTCGTGCAGCTTGTGCCCACCACCAACGCCACGCCGCCGGGATACTATACGGTCGCCTTCACCAGCGCCGGCAACGACCAATTTACCCAGACCTGGGCGGTTCCCCCGAGCACCGTCCCGCTGCGCGTGCTGGCTGTGCTGATGTCTCAGGGCGCGGGCTCATCGCCGCTGATCACCGGAGGTTCTCCCATACCCGAGTCGAGTGTGATCGGGTTGTTGGCGGATCTCGCCGTGCGGCCTGTGGAAGGCGCTAACTATGCGGTTGGCGGCGTGGCCATGATCGACCAGACGGGCGCGCTGGAGTCCATCTTGGGCAATGTTTCGGATTGCGTGCATGTGGACGGTTCGTCCGGACCTTGCGGCACCGCCGGCTCCGGCGCAACCGGACCAAACTTCACGGATGCGGAGGTGCCCGCGGGCGCGGTGAACGGCGCGAACGTGTCCTTTACGGTGAGCGCGGTGCCCATCCCCACCTCCAGCTTGTACCTGTATCGGAACGGCGTGCTGCAGAAGGCGGGTCAGGATTACACGCTCGCGGGCAACAGCATTCAGTTCCTGGCGGGATCCACGCCGCAGATCGGCGATACGCTGCTGGCGTCTTACCGTGTGACTCCCACGGGCGCGCCCCAGGGCCCACCCGGACCGCAAATCTTGTGCGCGGGCATGGGCTCAGCGACTTCTTCGACGGCGCTTACCGCCCTGGCCACCTGCGCGATCCCGGCCGGAACGGTGCAGCCGGGCGATCGCGTCAAGATCGACTTCGACTATTCGCATGAAGGCTCGCTCACGGGTTTCACGTTCGCCGTCAACTGGGGGCTTACGGTTTTGGTGCAGAGGAATGGGGTAGTGGGCGACGCGTTCATATCCGGGTGGGCCGAAGCGGGCGCCAACACGGCAGCCTGCCAGATGTCGGTCCAGACGTGGGGTACGGTGCTGGGCTTCGCCCCCGGCGTGTTGAATGCGTACGACTCGTTGTCGTTCCCGCTCACGCTCGCTTTCCAGGGCCAGATGGCCGCCACGACAACGGATACGGTGACGTTGCGAAATTTCAGCGTGGTTCGGTACCCGGCGACGCAATAGCTCTGGCCCGCCAACCACCGGCAGCATCCTAAAGTTGGGTTAGAGGGAAAACCAATAAGCGCTCCTTTTGTAATACTGTAGAGGTATGGTCCCCGCAGATGATTTTGAAGGCGCTTCGGATATTATTTCGTGGGCGCGTCTTATGCTTAGGACGACCACGCTTCGGGAGGGCCGGTCTGGGCCCGCCTGCGAACATCTCGATACTGCTACGCATTTGGCGCCGGGAACTTTGGAGAAGATCGGGACAGTCAATGCCAGCCGCCATGCAAAGAGTGGCCTGGGAAGGGCAAAAACGGGGTCTGGAGCGCTTCCGTCAACTCGCTGCAAGACGGAAGAATTGGACCGGAGGACGGCACCGCAAGGCAGCATAATAACCGGAGTGGCCATAACCGGAGTGGCCAAAGAAGAAAGGACTGCTTATGCCATGCGAAGCCGAAATTTCTAGGGACTCCGACGAATACACCCAAGCAGTCGCGTCTTGCTCGGAAGCGACGGCCCTAGTCGTGGATAAGGATGCGGTGGAACAGGTCAAACTTGCAGCGGACCAAATCAAGTTTTTGAAACTGGTGGCGCGGTGGAAAATCGAAACCAGCGCCCTGTCTTCGATTACCGAAATCGTGCTACACCTCGCGTACCAGAACATTATCGGCATGGGGGACGCCGCCGTACCATTCATCCTCACACAGATCGAAACCGAAGGCGACGATCCCGATCAGTGGTTTTGGGCGTTGCAATCCATTACTGGTTCAGATCCGGTTCCGGAGGAAGACGCGGGAAATTACCGAGCAATGGCTCAGGCCTGGCTGAACTGGGGCAAAGGCGTAGGTTATGCGTGGTAGTTGGCCCCCGCAAGACCTACCGTACCTAACGCCAGAAAACCACCGAATAACAAGCAAACTGGCAAACGCTTACAACTGCATCGTATGGGCTGCTGGAGAAAACTTCCGCGTTTGGTGGCCCGGTCCCAGAAACAGCGGGTAATGGCCCGCTGGCGTGCCACGATCAGTTACGCTCCCAGCCTTCATGTAAGCCTACGGTACCCGTGGATTTTTCGCATGCAAGGACGGTTCGCTTGAGCCCGGAATGGAAAAGATAGCGATATACGGCACTGGCGATTCCGGCCGAGAAGAGCCTACCCATGCGGCCCTTCAATTGGCCTCTGGACAATGGACAAGCAAACTCGGAAAGTGCGAGGACATCATTCACAATGATCTTGAGGACGTGAACGGCCCGGTCTACGGAAGGGTTATCGCGTTCATGGCGCGGGCACGCGTTGAGCGCGCGATTGCTTCATCTCCACGCTAAAGCACCACTACCGGGGGCGCCGGGACCGGCGCCATCCGCATCAATCGCCCATCGCCGCGCCCGAATTGCCCGCGCCACTCGCTATGATGGTCATTCCGCGTGTCGAGTCATCCTCGTCACTGACGCGTGCCGGAGACAGAAAGGTATATTAAGCGATGCCCAAGCAACCCCAGCCCGTATCCATCATGAAGGATCCCGTCACTTGGCTTTACCCCCCGATTGAGCCCTACAACGTGGGCCGGCTGCAGGTCTCGCCCCTCCACGAGCTCTACATCGAGGAAAGCGGCAACCCCTCCGGCAAGCCGGCAATCTTTCTGCATGGCGGTCCCGGCGGCGGTTCCGATCCGAAACAGCGCCGCTTCTTCCATCCCGAAAAATACCGTATCGTGAACTTCGATCAGCGCGGCTGCGGCAAGAGCACGCCCTACGCGTCTCTCGAAGCCAACACCACCTGGGACCTCGTCGCCGATATCGAGAAGATCCGCGAGCGCCTCGGCATCGAGCGCTGGCAGGTGTTCGGCGGATCGTGGGGTTCCACCCTGGCCCTCGCCTATTCCCAAACTCATCCCGAGCGCGTTACCGAACTCGTCCTGCGTGGCATCTTCCTCCTCCGCAAACAGGAAATCGATTGGTTCTACCAGCGCGGCGCGTCGGTCCTCTATCCCGACGCGTGGGAGCCCTATCTCGCCCACATCCCGGAGGGGGAGCGCGGCGATCTGCTCTCGGCCTACTATCGCCGTCTGACCAGCGACGATCCGGCCGTGCGGCTCGCGGCTGCGAAGATCTGGAGCGGGTGGGAGGGCGCCACCTCCAAGCTGCTGCCCGACCCCGACTTCGCCGGCCATTACGAAGAGGATGAGTTCGCCCTGGCCTTCGCGCGCATTGAGGTCCACTACTTCTACCACAAGAGTTTTTTCGAAACCGACGACCAGTTGCTGCGCAACGCAGCGCGCATCCGCCACATCCCCGGCGTGATTGTACAGGGACGTTACGACGTCGTTTGCCCCATGGAAAGCGCGTGGGCGCTTCACCGTGAGTGGCCCGAAGCCGACCTCATCGTGACCCCCGACAGCGGCCATAGCGCCCTCGACCCCCCGAACAGCCGTGCTCTCGTCGCGGCGACGGACAAATTCGCCATCGCGAAGTAGGTCGCGGGACGCGAGAGGCTTGGGATTTCAGGCAGTGGGTCAGGCCGGCTCAGCGAAGATCGGCAGCCCTCCAAAGTGCTGCGCTGTGCGCGAACATGGAAGCATGCACTATCGACAATTAGGCCAAAGCGGCCTGCGCGTATCGGAGTTGTGCCTGGGCACCATGACGTTCGGCTCGGGTTTCTTCAACATTGCCGTGGTGGACCAGGAGGGAGCAAACCAGATCGTGGCGCGATCGCTCGAAGCCGGCATCAACTTCTTCGATACCGCCGACGTGTATTCGTATGGCCAGTCGGAAGAGACATTGGGCCGCGCCCTGCAGCATTGCGGGGCGCCGCGCGAATCGGTGGTGCTGGCCACCAAGGTCTTCGCGCCAACCACCCGCGCAGCCGCCGAACGCAAGGGCGACGTGAACCATTACGGCCTCTCGCGCCAGCACATCATGGCCGGGTGCGAGGCCAGCCTGCGGCGTCTGGGCATGGATTACATCGACCTGTACCAGGTGCACGGCTTCGACTTGCTGACGCCGATGGAGGAGACGCTGCGCGCTCTCGACGACCTGGTGCGGCAGGGCAAGGTCCGCTATTTGGGCTGTTCGAACTGGCCCGCGCGCCACCTGATGAAGGCGCTGTGCATGGCCGAAGCCAGGGATTGGGAGCGCTTTGTATCGCTGCAAGCCTATTACTCGCTGGCGGGCCGCGACCTGGAACATGAGTTGCTGCCGCTCTGCCGCGAGCAGGGGCTCGGCGTACTGCCGTGGTCTCCTCTCTCGGGCGGATTCCTGACGGGGAAATACCGGCGCGGCCAGGATTCGCCGGCCGGCGCGCGCCGCAGCGGATTCGATTTCCCGCCCATCGACGAAGAGCGCGGGTTCGACGCCGTGGAGGCCCTCGACGCGCTGGCCAAGGAGAAAGGCGCGACGATTCCGCAACTGGCGCTGGCGTGGCTGCTGGCGCAGCCCGGCGTGAGCTCGGTAATCGTCGGAGCTAATAAGATGACGCAGTTGGAGGACAATCTGAAGGCGGCCGAAGTGCAACTGACGGCGACGGAGGCGGAACGCCTGTCGATAACCACACAGCCGCCCGCACTTTATCCGCAGTGGATGGTGGAGCGGCAGAACAGCCGCTGGCGGTAGTGGGCCTACACCGCCGCCAGCACCTCCTCCGCATGCCCCGCCGGCTTAACCTTCGAAAATACCTTCGCTATCTTCCCTCGCTCGTCGATTATGAAGGTGGTGCGCTCCACCCCCATCACCTTCTTGCCATACATATTCTTCTCCTTCCAAACGCCGTAAGCCTCAACCACTTTCTTATCCACGTCGCAAAGCAGCGTGTATGGCAGCTTCTGTTTCACTTTGAAAGTAGTCTGCGCCTTGGACGTATCCTTCGATATACCCAGCACTACTACACCCTTTTTCTCAAACTTCTTGAAGGTGTCGCGAAATTCGCAAGCCTCCACGGTGCAACCGGGAGTGCTGGCTTTCGGATAAAAGAACAGTACCACCTTCTTACCGCGCACACTCTTCAAATCGAACGCCTCACCCGTATCCGTCTGTAACTGAATCGCAGGAGCGATATCGCCTTCTTTTAACATATATTTTCCAATTTCTTCTTGAGCAGCTCATTCACAACCCCGGGATTCGCTTGCCCCCGAGACGCCTTCATCACCTGCCCGACCAAGAATCCAAGCACCCAAGTCTTCCCGCTCTTGTATTGCTCCACCTGCTTGCTATTCTGTTGCAGCACTTGATCGACGATCTGCTCCAAAGCGCCAGTATCGCTAATCTGCCGCAGCCCTTCCCGCTCGACGATCGCCGCCGGCGCCTCGCCGCTCGAAAACATCTTCCCGAATACATCCTTGGCGATCTTACCCGAAATCTCGCCCTTCCGGATCAAAACCACCAACTCCCCCAGCCGCTCCGGCGCGACCGGCGAATCCCCAATCTCTTTGCCGCCGGCGTTGAGAGCGCCCATCAAGTCGCCCATCACCCAATTGGCGGCGGCCTTGGGATCTCCGGCCGTCACCGCCACCCGCTCGTAATACTCGGCGATTGCGCGGCTGGCGGTCAGCACATCCGCGTCGTATTCGCTCAGCCCGTAGCTCTCCATAAACCGGGCCCGCTTGCGCGCCGGCAGCTCCGGCATGCGCGACCGGATCTCGTCGAGCCACTCATCCGCGATCCGCAGCGGCGCCAGGTCCGGCTCCGGAAAATAACGGTAATCGTGCGCGTGTTCCTTGCTGCGCATGCTGGCGGTTTCACCCGTTTCGGAATTGAACAGGCGCGTCTCCTGCGCGACAGCGCCGCCGCTCTCCAGAATCCCGACTTGCCGCGCAATCTCATAGTCCAGCGCCAGCTTCAGAAAGCGGAACGAATTTAGATTCTTCACCTCAGCCTTGGTGCCGAACTGCTCCGCGCCCTTCAGCCGGACCGATACGTTGGCGTCGCACCGCAAGTGCCCCTTCTCCATATCGCAGGTGGAGACATTCAGGAATTCGAGCGTCTGCTTTAACCCGGTCAGGAAGTCATAGGCCTCCTGGGAACCGCGCATATCCGGCTCAGTGACGATCTCGATCAGCGGCGTGCCGGAACGATTCAGATCCACATAGGTGTAGCGGTCGGAATCCCGAAAGCCGTCGTGGATGCTCTTGCCCGCATCGTCTTCCATGTGGACCCGGGTGATCCCGATGCGCTTCGGCGCGCGATCCACGGAGATTTCGACCCAGCCATGCTCCGCCAGCGGCTCCTCGTATTGCGAGATCTGGTAACCCTTGGGCAGGTCGGGATAGAAGTAGTTCTTGCGCGCGAAGCGGGAAACCGGACGCACGCGGCAGTTCAGCGCCAGAGCCGCCTGCACGGCCAGTTCGACGGCTGGGCCGTTCAGCACCGGCAGCGCCCCCGGCAATCCCAGGCAGACCGGGCAAACGTTGCTGTTCGGCTGCGCGCCAAAGCTGGTGGGACACCCGCAGAAGATCTTCGTCGCCGTAGCCAGTTGGACGTGCACTTCCAGGCCGATCACCGGCTCATATTTGGCGATCGACTCGGTCCCCGCGAAATCCACGAACGCCGATGACATGATCCTTCATTATAGGTGAGGCGGACAGGCTGTAAGGACTGTCCCACTGTGGTAGCCTGACGGTGTGAACGTCGGCATCACTTGCTATCCTACCTACGGCGGCAGCGGCATCGTGGCCACCGAGTTGGGCCTGGAACTGGCCAACCGCGGACACGAGGTCCACTTCATCACCTACGCGAATCCGATTCGCCTGGACCCCGGCATCCCTCGCATTCACTACCACGAGGTGGAGGTTTCCACTTATCCGCTGTTTCAATATCCGCCGTATTGCCTGGCGTTGGCCTCGCGCATGGCGGAAGTGGCGGAGCTGCATAACCTGGACCTGCTGCACGTACACTACGCCATCCCGCACTCCATCTCGGCGATGCTCGCCAAGGACATGCTGGCGCCTGTACGGCGGTTGCCCTTCATCACCACTCTGCACGGCACCGACATTACGCTGGTGGGCGCGGACCGTTCGTACTTTCCCATCACCAAGTTCTCCATCGAGAAGTCGGATGGCATCACGTCCATCAGCGAGTATTTGCGGCGGCAGACGGTGGACGTGTTCGGCGTGCAAAACGACATCCGGGTGATTACGAACTTCGTCAATTGCGACGTTTATAAGCCGGACCGTGAGAAGGCCATGGCGAAATGCTATGCGCCGGCGGAAGGGAAGCTGCTCATCCACGTGTCGAATTTCCGGCCGGTGAAGCGCGTGCAGGATTGCGTGCGCATCCTGGCGGAGGTGGTCAAGCGCGCCCCCTCACACTTGCTGATGGTGGGCGATGGGCCGGAGCGGGGTCCGGCGGAGTATCTCGCGCGCGAGTTGGGCGTGGAGCGGCACGTTTCATTTCTCGGAAAGCAGAACCACGTGGAGCGCATCATTCCGCTGGCGCACGTGCTGCTGATGCCCAGCGAGCTGGAGTCGTTCGGTCTGGCCGCGCTGGAGGGTATGGCCTGCGGCGTGCCTGCCGTGAGCACGCGTGTGGGCGGCGTGCCCGAGTTGATCGCCGACGGCGTGGACGGCTACCTGGAGGCGGTGGGCGACATCGCCGCGCAGGCGGCGCGCGTGACCGCGCTGGTGACGGACGACGCGCTGCACGACCGCATGTCGCAGGCGGCGCGGAAGACAGCGACAGAGCGGTTCTGCGCGGATAAGATTATCCCGCTGTATGAGCGGTATTACGAAGAGGTCTGCGGGCGCGGGGGGTAAAGGATGTGGATATGGCCCGCCTGGAATCCCACACGTCGCCAATCGGCAAAAATCCAGTTGCGCTTTGTGGGCATATGATTAGATTTGGGCTGGGGGTGCAACATGAATTCGATAATAGAAACCGAGGAGTCATCCATCCAACCGGGGATACTCGTGGATAGAGACATCGTTGACGCGCTGAAGCTCAACTACATGAGAATCGATCCGTTCGACGAATCTGCGCTCGAACCCGCTACGTACGATCTCTCTCTTGGCAGCATGGCGGTGGTAACGACATCGAGCGAACCGGTGGATCTGGCGAAGGACGGGCTACTTAGGATTCCGCCGTATGCCGCGGCGCTCGTACAAACCGAGGAAGTTTTGAGGCTGTCGTCCCGGATTGCCGGCCGCCTCGGCGCCCGGAGTAATCTGTTACAGAATGGAATAATTGCATCCACCGGCCCCCAGATTGACCCAGGATTTTACGGGAGGATATTCGTCAACCTGGTGAACATTTCAGATCGGCCATTTTCGATTCGCAGGAAATCGAAGTTCCTTTCGGCCGAATTCCACCTGCTGGCGCGAGAGCCCCTTCGAACATACGAGGGACCGAACCAAAACAAGACCCAGTTGTCCGATGAAGACATTAACAGAATGGTCGCGCGCAGCGGGCCCACCTTGAAAGACGTCCATCACGATTTGCTGGAGATCCGCGAGTATCTAAAGGACGCCGCGATGTTTGGGCGAGAACTGCCGGGCGTGTCGGCGGAGATCAAGTCATATATCGACCAGAAAATGGCTCCCACCGCGGCCCCGGCGGAGGTCGTCCCGATGAGGACGCTGGCGGTTGTGGGCTTGGCTGTGACGCGCGATATTCCAGTGACCATTCAATGGCTGGACGAGAGCTACACAGCCACCTTCTTTGACGCCAACATAAGCATGTCCGGGGACACGAAAGAGGAGGCCTTTTCGAATCTGCGCGGCATGATCGCCGATCTGTTCATCGATCTGGATGCCGAACCCGCCGACCGATTAGGGCCGGGGCCCCGCCTCCAACTACAAGTGCTGCGCTCATTCGTTGCGAGAATTTGAGGCCATGCTGACCAGAGAACATGCAACCCAAATTGCGGCGAAACTCCGCGCTGCGATTCGCCGGGGTGCCATGCGGGGCAGTTAATCTTTCCGGAAGCTTTGAAGTTTTCAACCTTCTGGCTCGATTAGGCCCTTTTCGCGCAGCACCGCAATCCAGCAGAGGTACAAGGGTGACCGCGAGAGGCCCAGTCGGCAGTACCGTTTTACTCGAATCTGCCGACCTTCTCCATCAAACTTTTCAGCCTGTCCGCCATTGTCGCGAAACGGATATCGCCTATTGAAGTAGGCTCGTAGTGGTCGTTCCTGGGGCCTTTCCGAGTGAACTCAGACCTGTACGGCTCTTGCTCGCGGAAAGTCTTTTTTAGACGGTCGTCCCATGAACCCAGCAGTAGTGTGCCTACGATTGTGGAATCGTCGGCATCCTTCTGCAAGCGCTGCGGGTCCAGCCAGATCTCGATTCGCGGGGCCAGTGCAAATGCCTTCACGGAATGGACTTCCCTCAGCGCGTCATGCAAGCGAAAGCGAGCGGCATCGCTAGAGAAGTCCCGCACTAGGGCCTCAAAATACGGCGGTCCCTGCATGTTCTTTTCATAGATCCACCGGGTATTCTGGCCGTTTTCCTCCTGCTCTTTGTAGCCGTACGTGCCGAAAACCAAGGGCACGGCCTTCGGGCCGGGGCGCCCTTAGGCATGGCACGGCTGAGTGACTGGTTCTTCTCTTCGCCCGCCGAGGTTTACGCCCTGGCCTCATCGGTGGCGACTTAGCCTTAGCTGCATAAAAGGTGCCGAACGCGGCCTAGGAGATCCGATCGTGGGCGCGCCGCGAACGCCGCCATCCAGCCTACGAAATCGGGCCGGGGACCAAACACCGCGAGTACAATTCCGTCCCGTTCCGCGGCGGGCCGCAACCCTCCGTCGACCTTCCAGCCCCTCGCGCCGCCAGGAAGCAAAGCGGCCGAAGGCGCGCGCAACGCCTTCGCACCTTTGGCACGCAAACGGCGCGCCTCCTTCCGGCACTCTTCGTAGGTCGCGATTCCGCCGGTCAGCACCGGCGCGGATAGACGGGGTGCGGCGGCGGGCAAGTCGTCCGGCGCCTCGACCGCCCACATGGCGCGCCGCACGTTCACCACCTAGGACTCTTCGACGATGCCTTCGTGGCGCAGGAACTCCGCCCGCGCTCCATCGGGTGTGTCCGCGAAGTATTGAACCGGTCCCTCGCCAGGGCCATGCCAGCGTGCGGGCGGCTGACTGGCGCCTTCCCACAGGAAAGGAAAGCGCGCATCGGCGTGCCGGTAAACGATCATGTGGCGGGCGACGCGGTCAACGCGCGCGCCAGATCCCGCACCAGCCGCGGCCCGGGCTGGCTGGGCTTCCACGGTGCTTTGAGGCGGTCGAGCGGCGTGCGCCCGTCCCGTTGTGCACGCTTCCGCCCGAACCACTGCCGGATGCCAATCTCGTTGTAGGCGCCGCTCAGGTCGCCCACGATCAAGCTCAAGAAGTGCAGCCGGTCCGCTACATCGTCTGGGGTGCTTCGTGCGGCCGCCTTGTATCTGCGAGCGCTGGTCGCCGAAATGCCGAGCAGCCCGGGCAGCAGTTCCAGGCCGAGCACTTCCATCAAGCGATTCCATTCGAACTCCGGCACCTGCGACTCCTCGAGTCCTTCACCCGAATTCATAAGGTCGTCCCCGCGCGGTGAATGTGACGAAGGGCCTTCCTAAAGGACTGCTGCTCCAGCGTCTGGATGTGCTCGTCCGGGGGCAATAGGATTTGGATCATGCTACTGTTCCGGAATTGTATCCGATCTGTTGCTAGCCTAGTGGGGCGGCGCCATGCGCTGCCACCGGCTGAATCCTATCCCACTTCCAACAACGCCCACCCCGGCAGCGACGCCGGCTTATTATTCAAAAACACAATCCGCCGCGTCTTCGGAAAAGGCAAATTCGAACCCAGCCCCTTGCCATAAACCGACACCTGCTGCAAAATCTGACGATACGTTGGGTCGCTTGTATCGAGCCACGCGCTCTTACTCAACAGCCCGCCGCCCCAGCCGAGCGAGAGCAGGCACTGCCCAGCCCCGCGCGCATCGGCCAGCCGCTGCTCCAACTCGTCGACCTGCCGCGCGAGCAGATCCAGACCCGTCCAAACCGCGTATTGCTTGTGCGCCGCCAGCAGCTTCGCGGCATAATCGTTGGCCGCGTCAAAGATCCGGCCACGATCGAACGATTCCGGCCAATGCACCACCCGGCGGATCTCAGGCTGGGTGAAGAACGTCTTCTCCTGCCAATCGCCTTCGAAAGTGAAGCCGGGCGGCGCCATCTCGGCGAAGACCGGCGTGCTGTCGTCCGGACGCGCGCCATCCACCGCGCCGCGCGGAATCTGCTTCCAGCCCAGCGCGTAAGAGCCGCCGCGAGGCTGCAACGTGGAGACGCGCAGCAGATACACTTTGAATCCCGCGTGGGTCACCGGCGCGGAATCCGCCACGCTCACCAGGCGCATGCGGCTGATGCCCGCGTGGCCGAGAGCCTGCTCTTCCGGCCCTTCCGCCAGCCGCCGCGGCACGCGGTCGCCCTGCGTCCGTGCGGCGAGGTCGTTCAACATGCCGCTCTTCCAATGCGCGGAAACCATCCCCGTACGTAGCGCGCCCTTGATGGCCGTTCCCGGCAGATACGGCCCCGACGCTCCCATGGCGAACGTCGGGATGTGCAGGCTCTCGCCGCTCGCCCGATTCCAATACGCGGAATAAGCCGGCGATTCGAATGGAATGCGGCGGCCCGCGAAGTTCTGAGCGAACCCGCCCCACGAGGCGAAATCCAGCTTGTCGGCGCGCTTCAGTTGCGCGAGGTAGCCATCCAGGCGCGGCCCCTTCGCCAGCAGACGGAAGATGCGCCACTGGTCGAGCACATTCACCTGGTCCTTCCAGACCATGTAATCGATCGGCGAGAGCTTGCGGCCATCGCCCACCAGCAGCGGCGTCAGGCAGGTCAGGCGATATCTCATACCGCTCCCTCACGTTCGCGGCTCGGATGAACCAGCGGAATCGACAACGCGAAGCCGGCGCGAAACACGGGATGCGCGAAACCGTCGGGCGCCACGTCGGGCGCCGCGCCGCGGATCGTGTCGCCCGCCACCAGCACGGAGCCTTCCGTCACCATCTGCAATTGCTTCTTGCGCTCGCCGAATCCGGCCGGGCTGTCGATCCGGCCGCCGCGCGCAACCAGGGTGTAGTGGCCGCGCTTCCAATCTACGGCATCGTCCGCGGCCGGCGTGAATAACGACAACAGCCAATGTAACGTGGGGGGGGCTTCGGCCTCCGATAGTTCCTGAGCGGGCGCGGGGGCGAGGGGGGGAGCGGGCGAGTCCGTCGGGGGAGGAGCGGGCGCTTCGGGGAGGATCAAGTCCGGCAGCATGCCTTCAATGAATTCCGGCTGCGCGCTCCGTCCCCAGCCGCGCGAGCGCTCTCCGCCGAACCCGGAATCCGCCAACAGCTTGAGCCCACCACGCACCGGTTCGGACCAGCGCGCGTGCGCCGCGTCATCCGTGAACGACACGAGCGCCCACAACCCGGCATCGCGGCGGAATTCGATACACGCCGTCGCGTGCCGCTCCGCGTTGCCGGTCAGCCGGTCGATAGCCGCGCTCCATCGCACGTTGTTGCGGAATGGTCCCGCTTGTCCCGCGGGCAACAGACATTCGCTCGCGCCATCCACCGTCCACCGGTCTTCCTGCAAGGGCTGCCCGCCCAGCACGGCCGCGACCAAGTGCAGCGGGATGAATCGCGCGCCCTTCCAGCGCGTCTTCGCAGCGCCGACGCCGCCCACCGGAGGCCAGATGCTGCGCGGCGGCACGATGAAGGCCGTCTCGCCCAGAAACGGGAAACAGGAACTGAACCGTACCGCGGGCCCCTCCGAGTTGCGCGCGGTCGCATCCAGCCACGCGTCGCGCATGCCCAAGGTGGACATGGCCGCCGTCACCGCCGCATACATCGAGTCGCTGTGATAGATCGGATCGACGCGATTGCGCGCGCCCGAGTCCGGTCCCGAGCGCCAGGGTCCGGCGGGACGCAGCTTCACAATCAAGCCGGGATTTAAACGAGGATTTGACCGAGGATGCATTACTCCTCGTGCAGGAACGCGAAAGCCGCCTCCTGGAAGCCGGTCTGCAAGGCGGCCAAATCCACTCCGGCGCCCAGATCCTTCTGCGCCGCGCCGGACGCGTAGTAGTTCTTGCCGCGCCAAGTCAGCTTCAGGTTCCCGAGCCGCACACGGCCGCTGCCGCGCGCGCCACCGCCACCCAGGCTATCGTCCTCCAGCATGCGCAGGCCTTCCAAAACGCGCAGGAACAGCGGCGCATCTTCCTCGCACAGCACATCCATTACCAGGCGGACGCGGAAACGCGCACCCGCCGGCACGCGCTCCAACGTGCGCGGATTCGCCTGCGAAGTGATGCGGTCGATAGCGTTCTCGCTCTTCACCTCGGTCAGTTCGTCGTCCAGGTTTTCGCGCATCTGCGCGGTAATGCTCTCCGGATCGAGCGGCGCGTCGTACACCGCCAGGCGCGCCGGCGTGGCCTGCGTTCCTTCGAGGGCTTCGCCGCCGGCACGATCCATACGGCCCGGGCTGCGGCCGAAGATAAGGCAGATCTCGTCGTCGGGACGGTCGCTCTGGTGGATGCGCACTTCCTGTCCCTTGCGCTTGGAAAGATACACCAGTTCGGAAGGCACCGCCAGCCCGGAAGACTGCTCCAATAAGGACCGCAGCTTGCCGCGCAGGGAACTGCCCGGCACGTAGGGGCGGCCGAAGGCGTCCTTCACCACCGGATTGTCCGATCCGCCGATCTCCAGCGAACCTTTGCCGGCACCCACGTGGAGTCCGGTTTCGCAGTGCAACTCGCCTTCCAGGATCAACTTGCCCAAAAATTTCAGTTCGGTTTGCGTCGTGTGCGCGCTCATGTCGATTTACTCGTTGTAGGCCACGATGGCCTCGAATAGGTCCCGAAAACGTTCGTAACCGCGGATGTCGTTCTTGCGCGTAACCTGCAAAAGCAGCTTCTCCAACTGGTCGAGGCTGCGCAAGCCGTGCCGCGCGATGGTGTAAGCCAGGCGCGCGCGCAGCATCACGAATTCATGCTGGCGTTCGCTATCGGGCGCGCGCACGGCGCGCCGCACGGCGCTATATAGCCGCCGCAACTGGCTCTTGGTGCCGGAGTCCATATCGCGCATGCGGCTGACGATGCCGTGCGCGTGGTTGTCCAGATAGAGGCTGTCCGCCATCAGTTTTTCCAGCTCGATCTCGGGCGGTCCCTCGGGGCGTCCGCGGTCGCGATCGTCACGCCGATCGTCGCGGCGCCCGCCGCGATCCGGTCCGCGCCCGCCTTCGCCCGGCCCGCGCCCACCTTCGCGCGGCAGACGGTTTTCCCTTCTCTGCTCTTGTTCTGGCATGTTTTAAACCTCGGTGGTCAATCTGGCCCACTCCAGGGCTACCAATCCGGCGGGCCGCAGTTTCACCTCGCCGGACTTGCGTCCCACGATTTCATTAGTCAAATGCGTCCGCAGTTTCTGGAACTCGCGGTCGCGTGTGCCGCTTAGAATACGGGTCAACCGGCGCTGAAAACGCCAGGTTCGTGTGGGGCCGCCTTCACCCTCTGCGCCATCGCCCAATGCCTGCTTCTGGTAGAAGCTGCGCAACCCCATCAGAAGCTGGCGCGACATCCGGGAGTCGCCCGCCAGCTTCACCACGGTGTCTTTCAGATCCGCCGCGTCGGTCAGTTGCTTCCATTCCAGAATGCGGCCCAACACATAAATGCAGTCTTTGTCCGCGGCCTTGGCCAGTTCCAGGTTGCGCCCGGCATCCTGATAGACGGCCGTAATGGGATAGTGCATCTCCGGCGCCAGCGCCACCGCCATGGAAATGGTCTTGCCTTCCGGCCCCGGAAAATCCTTCAAGTTCTCTTCGGCGAAGCGGTGGAACAGGCGTTGCACCTCGCGCGCCAGCAGCAGCAAAGCGTCCCAGCTTCCATAGACCGCGAAATCGTCGCCGCCGGAATACAAGACCGTAACCTTGCGCCAGAATTCCGGCATGGAGCACAACACTTCCAGTTCGCCCGCGAAGAACTGTTTGTAAAGCACGGAAAGCTGCACGTGCTCTTCAATTGTAGTCAGGCGCCGCAACCGTACGCCGAAGCTATCTACGTCGCCGCGCAACACGCCCCACAGCGAGCGGCCCTGCGCGCGCCGCGCCAGCGTGGCCACGGTCGCCGCCGAGCGGCCGTCCTCGCTGGGGGCGGCGTGCCGCGCCAGCGTGATGCCGTCGAGGGACAGGTTGGGAGTGACGTTCCAAGTATGCTTGCCCGCGCCCGGTTGCACCATGGCGGGCGTCTCCGGCGACCAGCCGATGGCTGCGGCCTCGCGCACGTTCAGCCCCAATTCCTTCGCGAAGTAGGCGTCCACGTCCGCCGGCGCAGCCGGGGTGAAGGGTAGGAAAGCCTGCGCGCCGCCGCCTGCCAGCGGGGTGGCCCGCTTGTGACGCAATTCTTCGTTCAGGCGCTTGCGCACCACGGTCCAATCGCCGAGGTTTTCAGTGACGCTCCACAGCAACGTGAGGCAGCCGCCGCTCAGCTCGCCGAGTTGCCGCGCCGCGCCGCGCAGGAACTCCTCCGCCGGGCCGCGCGATTCGCCTGGCAGGACCAGCAGGAACTGTCCGCCGCCGCTCGAACCGAGCAGGATGCGCGCCAAGCCGAATTCGGCCAGCAGCGCCCGTGGCAGCACCTCGCACAGCAACGTGATCCATTGCGAACGTCCGGCGAGCAGTTCCTCGCCGTTCGACCGCACGGGTATAGCTCCGCCGGGCGGGGACAGAAGGAACTCTTCTATGCCCAGGATTTTCCCTTGCAGAAGGATCTGTTCGGACATCTAGAAGACAGGCCTTAAGAATTCCCCACTGTAGCACAGGGCGACCTTGGGGGGGCGGGCTTCAGCCCGCTTGGGACTTTAGCGTGTGCCCTAAAGGGCAGATTACCCAAGCCTGTACATGAACCGGATGTTGAAGGGCTGGCGGCAGACCCGGCGGGGAGCACAGTTTCAGGCTTACATCGCCAACGACGCGGACGACTTCGCGATCGTCAGCCGCCATTGGGCGGAGGAGGCACTGGAGTGGACGCGTGCGGTGCCGGAGCGGACGCTTAACGAAATATACATTCGGACCGCACGGTAAACCCGCGCGGCGGCGATAGGTATATCGGAGACAGTCCGTCGAAGAAGAGTGTGAGCCGGATCAAGCAGGGGGTGGGTGAACTGCTGGATCGCCGGAACGGGGCGCGCTGAGAGGAGGTTTGTGTCCAACCGAATCAGAAGTTGCAAGGCTGGCGGCAATACTTCAGCGTAACGAGTGCGTGTATGATCGGGCACGGAACTTTCTGAGAAGGCGGCGCACGGTGTCTTCGCAAGGCACCCGCCAGTTCCCTGCGGAACGGGTGTATGGACCCTTGGGGGCATTTCGGCTTCAAGGGCCACGGGCCGCGCGTGCGTGAGTCTACGATGAAGCCAGTCGGAAAGCCGGATGCTCGAAATGGGCATGTCCGGTTTGATGAGCGTCGCCCATCCTCGACTCTACCCCGCTTATGCCATGCAGTACAATTGCATCAGTGCATTCCAAACTAGCTCTACTAATCCTTCTGATCCCGCCCCTGCTCTCCGCCGCCTTGGAAGGCGTAGTCAAGGACCCCAGCGGGGCCGCGGTCCCCGGCGCCGGCGTCATTCTGAAAAACTCCGATACAGCCCTGGCCGAGAACGCCCTCACCGATAACGAAGGTCACTTCGCTTTTGCGGACGTTGCGCCGGGTAAGTACACCATAACCATCCAGCACGATGGCTTTGAAGACGCCGAAAAGGAGGTCAAAGTCGCCGACGCTGCCTTAACTCTCGCGTTCACCATGAAAATCGCTGCGCAGCAGACGGCTGTGGAGGTCACCGGAAAACGCTCCCCATTTGCGAATTCGGATCCGAACTATGTCGCGCTGCGCAACGCCAATCCCGGCGCGTCGTTCCGCGTAGCTAACCTGACACTGCAGCGCGACAACGCCAAGTTTACTTTCACTGCTGGGCAATTGGGCTTTCTGCCGCCCGTGCTCGGCCGCGTGGTAGCGGGCGTCTTCACCGGCGAAGGAACGTTTCACCTGGAACCCGCCACCACCTCCGAACGAACTTACCTGCGTCGGATTTCCGGCGAGCAAACAGTCGACGAATCCTTCCGTTCAGTCGTGTTCTGGTTCACCGACGATACCTTCGACGAGATCAAGCGCCAGGCGCAGGCTACCGATGAAGCGTCCCAGGCGGGCAGCGCGTGGCACGAGTTCAGGGGCCGCGCCCGCCACCGCACGGAAACGCCGCGCAGCACGCTGGAATACTGGCTGCAGGATGAAGACATACCGAACCATGAGGCTGAAATGCTGGCCGAGCTCTATGACCCGAAAGAGGCCGGATCGTTTCGCGCCTTCATTCACGGGAATAAGCATTCCGATCTGCGGTTCATCGTCAATCCCCGCGGCGCGATGCCCTATATGCCCTCCCCGGAGGAGGTGGCGCTGATCAATTTCGATCCCGGCGGGTCGCAGGATGGCATCTGGTATCTCACGCATTTTGCCGCGGAGTGGAAGGCCGGCATCGCCCGTTCCACGGAGAATCGCCACACCGTGGCGGCCGCGCATTATCGCATTGAAACCGTCATCGGCAAGAACGATCACTTGTCCGCTACATCCGTGGTGGAATTCAAAGCGCTGCTCTCGGGCGTGCGCGTCGTCGGCTTCGGCTTGTTACCCAGGCTGCGCGTCACGCGCGTCACTTACAAAGACAAGGAAATTTCGTTCGTTCAGGAAAGCCGCAAAGAGGACGGGTCGTTCTATGTAATTATGCCGGAAGCGCTCGCCGCGGGCCAGAGTTACAGCGTCGGAATCGAATACGAAGGCGACAAAGTCGTCGAGAAAGAGGGGTCCGGCAACTTTTCGGTGGGATCCCGCACGAGCTGGTATCCCAGCTTGAACGCGTTCGCCGACCGCGCGACTTATGATCTGACATTCAAAGTGCCCAAGCAGTACACCCTCATCGGCGTCGGCAAGCTGGAGAAAGAATGGCGGGAAGACGACTACGCGGCGTCGCACTGGGTCTCGGACGTTCCCATGGCGGTCGCCGGTTTCAATTACGGCCTGTTCAAGAAGAAGTCTGTCTACGACGAAAAGTCTCACTACCAAATCGAGGCTTATGCCACCAGCGAGGTGCCCGACTTTCTGCGCCACAACAATATGAATTTGATGCCGTATAACCCGTACGCGCAAGGTCACCAGCAACAGTCGGAGCAAAACCTGAGCCCCAGCGCCATGGCCGAGAGCGCCATGGTCGATGCGCAAAACGCCATCCGCTTGTTTCAGGTGTGGTTCGGGGACGCGCCCTACGGACGCATCGCCATCACCCAGCAACCGGCGTTCAATTTCGGCCAGTCGTGGCCCACGCTCGTCTATCTGCCGGTGAGCGCATTCCTCGACAGCACGCAACGCTGGATGCTGATGGGAGCCGGCGCATTCCGATTCGCGGAGTTCATTCAGGAGGTCACCCCGCACGAGGTGTCGCATCAGTGGTGGGGCCACATGGTGGGCTGGGCGTCCTATCACGATCAGTGGTTATCGGAAGGCTTCGCGGATTTCTCCGCCGGCCTGTTCCTGCAACAGACCGATCCCAAGCCCGATAGATACCTGAAGTATTGGGAACGGGCGCAGGAGACCATCATGGCGAAGAATAGCTTCGGATTCCGCCCGAACGACGCCGGTCCTCTCTGGATGGGCCTCCGTCTCGACACCTTCAAGACCGGCAGAGCTTACTCCCGCCTGGTCTACCCCAAGGGCGGCTATGTGCTGCACATGTTGCGTTACTTGATGTACGATCGCGAAACCGGCGACAAGGACTTTATCGCCATGATGCACGACTATGTGGCGACTTATATGAACCAAAACGCCTCCACGGAGTCGTTCAAATTCGTGGTCGAAAAGCACATGAAGCCGTCGCTCGATCTGGAAAGAAACGGCAAGATGGACTGGTTTTTCAACGAGTGGGTTTATGGCACGGAGGTGCCCAGTTACCGCATGGAGTATTCGCTCGCCCCGGAGCCGGACGGCAAGTGCGTGTTTACCGGGAAAGTGACCCAGAGCGGCGTCTCTTCCAGGTTTGTGATGGGAGTACCGATCTATTTCGACTTTGACGGACACGTCGTATGGGCAGGAGCGGTGGCGCTTCTCGGAAATATGACTTCGAACGAGATCAAGTTGCGCCTGCCCAAAAAGCCCAAGCGTGTCTTGCTGAATGCCAATCACGATGTGCTGGCCGCGGAAACAGTCGTAAAGGCCATGTGACCGTCATGCTTACCCGAAGAGAACTCCTTCATCTCGCCGCCGTATCTCCGGCGATGGCAGCCGCCGGCGGCCCCGCGGCTCTCTCCGTTTTCGATTATTCCCAGGTCGGACTGCTCGACGGCCCCTTGCGCCGCCAGTTCGAAACGAATCACGCCTTCTTCCTGCACCTGGACGAAGACCGGATGTTGAAGATCTACCGGCAGCGGGCCGGCCTGCCCGCTCCCGGCCCGGACATGGGCGGCTGGTACGACGACTTTTGTCCTGGCGCGCACTTTGGCCAGTACCTCTCCGCGCTGGCCCGATTCGCCGGCGCGGCTAACTCCCAAGCCACCCGCGCCAAGGTGCAGCGCCTCGTTCGCGGCCTCGCCGAAACCATGGACCCGTCCGGCAAGTTCTTCGTGGATCACCGCTATCCGGGATATACGTACGACAAGCTGGTCCTCGGGCTGATCGATGCGCACTCCTATGCCGGCGACACTACCGCGCTGGACGTGCTTGCCGCCACGACCCGCGCCGCTATCCCGCACATGGCCGACCGGGCTTTGACTTCCGAAGAGATGCATCAACGTCCCCACAAGGACGAGACTTACACGTGGGACGAAACCTACACGTTCGCCGAGAATCTGTTTCTGGCTTATGAGCGGACCGGCGACCGCAAGTATTACGACTTAGGCAAGCGGTACCTATTGGACAAGGGCTTCTTCGATCCGCTGGCCGAGGGCCGCAACGTGCTGCCCGGGTTGCACGCGTATAGTCACGTCAACGCCCTCAGTTCCGGCATACAGGGATACTTGAAGCTCGGAGACGCGAAGTATTTCCGCGCGGTCTCGAACGCGGTGGACATGATCTTGAAAGATCAGAGCTACGCGACCGGCGGCTGGGGCCCGAACGAAGCCTTCGTGCAGCCCGGCAAGGGCGAACTGGGCGCCAGCCTGCGCGACAGTCACCGGCATTTCGAGTCGGGCTGCGGCGGTTATGCGCATTTCAAGCTTATGCGGTACTTGCTGGCGCTGACGCGCGAGTCGCGCTACGGCGACAGCATGGAGCGGGTGCTTTACAACGTGGCGTTGGGTATCCAGCCGATCCTGGAGGATGGCTCGACGTTTTACTACTCCGACTATCACCCTTCCGCCCGCAAGAGTTACATTCGCATCATCCCCGACGCACAGTATCGCTGGGATAAGGACGACAAGTGGCCATGCTGCTCCGGCACTTTTCCGCAGCTTACCGCGGATTACGGGGTCAGCTCGTATTTGCGTGCCCCAGACGGCATCTATGTCAATCTTTATGTCCCATCGCGAGTGAGATCTAAGGAGTACACCATTCTGCAAGAGACAAACTACCCGGCAGGCAACGGGATTACGTTAACCCTGACCTCCCCGCCGTCACATGACTTCACGGTGCATCTCCGCATCCCGGCCTGGGCCGGAAAGGGCACGACGGTCTCTGTTAACGGCAATCACGTCCGCGTTGAAGTTGCGCCCGGCTTTTTCCCGGTTCGCCGAACTTGGAAAACCGGCGACAAGATTGAGCTGGAGATCGACCAAACCGTGCGTTACGAGCCGGTCGACGCCCAACACTCCAACCAAGTCGCCCTGCTGCGCGGCCCCCAAGTAATGTTCGCCCTCGCGGACACGCAGCCCAAGCTTTCCCGCCGCCAGTTGAACTCCGCGCCGGCTGGTCTCCAACTGCGCCCTTTCGGCGAGATCGGCGACGAGGTATATCAGACTTATTGGGATGCCTCGGTGGTATAACGGTACAGGGTCGCGGCAACTGCGACCAGGAGGTCGAAAAATGGGAACCGGGTTGCTCCATAGGTATGAAGAGGAGTGGAATGCGCTGCTGAGAAACCAATCGGCCAAGAGCGTTGGTGGCGAAGAGCCGACAAACCCGCTGTTGCTGAATGTGCCATCTGCCTATTGTTCGGCGGATTACAGGGTCATGATATTTGGGCAGGAGACGAATGATTGGTGGGGTATATTTCCGCACGACGGCGGGGTCGATCATATGTTGAATGCCTACCAGAAGTTTTACACCGAAGGCGAGTGCTATTCCTACGGCGGACAATTCTGGAACGGAGTGTCGAGGCTTATTGACGCCCTGAGGGCGAAACTTGAGCCCGCTGGAAAGACCATGGCCGTCGCGTGGGATAATTTGATCAAGATCGGCAAAGCAAACGGCAAAGGTCTGCCAAATAGGGCCATTCTAGATTGGGAGGACCGATGGTTCGATGTCGTCCCACTCGAAGTCAATGAGCTGAATCCCGATCTCGTAATCTTCTTTTCCGGCCCCAATTACGATAGATTCATTATCAGGGCTTTTCATGATGCCGTATTTGAAGGCATCAATGCGAGACCTGTAAGGCACCTCGCTCGTGTTAAGTCGGCCCGGCTGCCGACTAATTCCATAAGGACGTATCACCCCAATTATTCGTGGCGCCATGGGTTTTACGAATACCTGACCGAGATTGTCGGCGCCATCGATTTCTGACGATGCAATAGGCGGGATCGAAGATAACATCGCTTCCGCGGCAGTCAGCGCAATGATTGTTCGGCCTGAAGCGCAAGCTTTTCGGGATCCAGGTCCGTCCGGTTCGACAACACCACAATCGTCAGCCGCTCGCCGGTAAATCGCTCGATCACGGTGCGGAATCCCATAGTGCTGCCGGTATGCCACATGCGCGTGCGGCCGGTCGTACCGCAGCTTCCCATCGTTTGCCAGCAGCATGACGGCCATCGCCGTGAACTGTTTGGTGAAGGATGCCAGCCGGAAGTCCGTCTTGGCGTCGATGCGCGCCAATGTCCGCAGGTCGCGCACGCCATAGCCGCGGGCGAAGACAGTGCGCCCGTTCTGGCGCGCCAGAACCGCCAAGCCGGGAGACTTGGCGTCAGCCAAAGGCGCGAAGATCGCATCGATATCGGCGGCGGACGCCACGCCCGCGCCCAAAGCCAGAGCCAGTAATAGAAGCCGCCTCATAGTCCCGCCACCAGCTTCGCCAGCAGCGCCGTGCGATCCGCGATGCGGTCTACCAAAATGCTCTCGTTCAGCGCGTGCGCGCCTTCTCCCACCGCGCCCAGCCCATCCAGCGTGGGCACGCCCAGCGCGGCGGTGAAGTTGCCATCCGAGCCGCCGCCGACCGTCGATTCTTCCAGCTCCACGCCCATCTCGCGCGCCAGCACCTGCGCCACTCGGAAAAGCTGAACGATGGCGGGCGAGCGCTCCAGCGGCGGGCGATTCAGTCCGCCGGTCACTGCAATGCTGCAACGCTTATTCACCGGCCGCAGCGCGCGGAACTTACGGTCCACCGCCGCCGCATCCTTCAGCCGCAAGACGCGCATATCCACCTCGACCATGGCTTCGGCCGCCACTACGTTGACGCGCGTGCCGCCCGAAATCACGCCGGGATTCACCGTGATGCCCCGCCGCAAATCGGTGAACCCGGCAATCTTTTCGATCTGGCGCGCAAGTTCCAGAACCGCACTGGCGCCCCCCGCGAAATCCAGTCCGGAATGAGTGGCCTTGCCGCGCACCGTCACCGTATAATCGCCGATGCCTTTGCGCGCCGTCTTCAGTTTGCCTTCCAAGCCGCTGGCCGGCTCCAGCACCAGCACGGCCTTGCTGCGCTTGGCATTCTTCTCCGTCAGCGCGCGGGACGACTCGCTACCCACCTCTTCGTCGGAATTGATCTGCATCGCCACCTTGTGCGCCACCGGCACTTCCAGATCCCGCAGAATGCGCATCGCGTATATGAAGAAAGCGATACCGGCCTTCATATCGAGCACGCCCGGTCCCCACAGCCGGCCATCCTTCCGACGGAAAGGCATGGCGGCCAGCGTTCCGAGCGGCCACACCGTATCCGAGTGGCCCAGCGCCAGAATCTGTCCCTGTTTCTTCTTCCCGAACAGGTCGAACTCACACACGACGTGGCGGCCGAATCGTCCGCCTGGAACCGCCTTCAGGCGGGCGAAAGAGGGCGCCACATCGCCGAGCAAATCGACGAAGCGGTTCACCGCCGCCGGATCGTCGCTGGGCGATTCGCATTCCACCATTTCCCGGATCAGCGCCACGATCTGTTTCTGCCGGGCGCGGGCTTCAAAGAGAATAGAATCCACGGCTGTTATAATAGCGGCTTCCATGCCCGTTTTGGATATCAACGAAATCCGCGACATACTTCCGCACCGCTACCCCATGCTGCTGGTCGATCGAATCGTCGAGCTGGAAGCCGAGCGGATCGTGGGCATCAAGTGCGTCACGCAGAACGAACCCTTCTTTCAGGGCCATTTTCCGGGCTTTCCAGTGATGCCCGGCGTGCTCATCGTGGAAGCTCTGGCGCAGACCGCCGGCGTGCTGGTGCTCAAACACGTGGAGGATCGCCACCGCAAACTGGTGCTGCTGGCCTCCATCACCAGCGCCAAGTTTCGCCGTCCGGTGGTGCCTGGCGACACGCTGCGCCTGGAAATGAAGATCCTGAAGCGCAAGGCCAGCGTGGCCGTCATGGTAGGCACCGCCACCGTGGATGGGCTGGTGGTGGCCGAGGCCGAAATGATGTGTACGCTGACCGACAAGGCGGAAGCGGAAGCGCTTTCCTGACCGATGTCCGTTCATCCCACTGCGATTGTCTCTCCCGCCGCGCGCATCGCCGAAACCGCCGAAATCGGCCCTTATTCGATCGTCGATGGCGAGGTCGAGATCGGCGCCGGCACGCGCCTGATGGCGCACGTCTACATGGAAGGTCCGCTGCGCATCGGTGAGGACAACGTTTTCTTCCCATACAGCACGGTCGGGTTGGTTTCGCAGGATTTGAAATACCGCGGTGAGCGCGCCGAAACCCGCATCGGAAACCGGAACAAGATCCGTGAATTTGTCACCATTCACCGCGGTACCGAAGGGGGCGGGCTGATTACCAGCATCGGCGACGACAATCTGCTGATGGCTTACGTACACGTGGCGCACGACGTGCACGTCGGTAACCGCGTCGTGCTAGCTAACGCCGTCACCCTGGGCGGGCATGTGACGGTAGGCGATTGGACGGTGATCGGAGCTTCCACGGGGGTGCATCAGTTTTGCCGCGTGGGCCGTCACTCGATTATTGGCGGATACAGCGTGGTGACGCAGGATGTGCTGCCGTTTTCAAATACGGTGAGCGAGCGCGGGATCAAGGTGTTCGGCGCCAACGGGACCGGCCTGGAGCGGCGCGGATTCGAGCGCGCCACCATCGAGAAGCTGCAGACCGCCTTCCGGCTTTTGACGCGCGCCAGTTTGAATACCTCGCAGGCCGTGGAACGCATCCGCGCCGAAATCCCCGAGTGCGCCGAAGTAGAAGAGTTGCTGGCATTCATCGCAGAATCCGCGCGCGGAGTAATCAAGTAAGAGCAGAATGAAATACGGTCTCATAGCCGGCAACGGCCGCTTTCCCCTCCTAGCGCTCGAAAACGCCAACCGCTTGGGCCACGAAGTCGTAGTCCTAGCCATCCATGAAGAAGCCTCGCCGGAAGTCGAAAGCCTGGCCGCAAAATGCCACTGGCTCTCGCTGGGCCAACTTAGCCGGCTGATCGAGATCCTGAAAGAAGAGGGCATCACCGAAGTCGTGATGGCCGGGCAGGTCAAGCACGCCAAAATCTTTTCGTCCATCCGGCCGGATTGGCGGCTCATCAAGCTGCTGGCCTCGCTGCCTTCTAAAAACACCGACGGGCTGATCGGCGGCGTCGCGCAAGTGCTCGCCGCAGAAGGCATCCAACTCCGCGATTCGACCGCGCTGCTGAAACCGCTTCTGGCCGATCCAGGCGCCATGACGCGGCGCAAGCCGGACGCTCGCGAGGAAGCCGATATCGCCTACGGGCGGAAGGTGGCTGCCGCGCTGGCCGGCTTCGACGTGGGCCAAAGCGTGGCCATCTGCGAGCGCGCATGCGTCGCACTCGAAGCCATGGAAGGCACCGACGCCCTGCTGCGGCGTGCTGCCACACTAGTGAACGGACGACCCTTGACGCTGGTGAAAGTTTCGAATCGCCGGAGACATTTGCTGTTTGACGTGCCCGTAGCCGGACTGGACACTATCGCCGTGATGCGCGAAACCGGGACTACCGCGATGGCGGTGGATGCCGGCCGTACGCTGCTGCTGGATCGCGCGGAGATGCTGGCGCGCGCCGATGAAGCCGGCATCGCCGTGGTAGGGCAGGCGCCCGATGCATAGAATTGCGGTAATCGGCGCCGGCCAATTCGGACAGAACCATTGCCGCATCGTGCGGCAATCCACACGCGCCGAACTGACCGCCGTGGTCGATATCGACCCCGCCCGCGCCACCGTCTCCGATTACCGTGAACTGGCCGGCAAAGTCGAAGCGGCGATCATAGCCACGCCCACTTCGGCGCACGCGGAAATCGGCTGCTGGCTGCTCGAGCACGGCATCGACGTTTTGGTGGAGAAGCCCATCGCGCCCGATCTGGAATCCGCCGACCGGATCGTCGCGGCCGCCGAATGCCACGGCCGCGTCCTCCAAGTGGGCCACCTGGAGCGCTTCAATCCCGCGGTGATCGCGCTGGAAGGCCATGTAACTCTGCCGTTGTTCTTCGAGATCCACCGGCTCAGCGTGTTCAGCCCGCGCAGCCTGGACGTGGACGTGATCCTGGACCTGATGATCCACGATATCGACATCGTGCTGAGCCTGACGCGTGCGGAACCTGAGGAAATCCGCGGCGCGGGCGTGTCGATCCTGTCTCCCAAAGTGGATATCGCGAACGTCCGGCTGCAGTTTCCGAACGGCTGCGTGGCCAACCTGACGGCCAGCCGCGTCTCCACCGAGCGCGTGCGCAAGCTGCGCCTTTTCCAGCCGCAACAGTATTGCTCGCTCGATTACGCGCGCCAGGAATTGCTGATCTTCTCGGTGGGCGGCGACCGCCAGGTCGCCTTCGAGCCGGTTCCCGTTACGAAATCCGAGCCATTGCAGTTGCAGTTCGACGCCTTTCTGGACAGCGTCGAAACTCGAAATTCGCCGAAAACTTCGGGCTTGGCGGCGCGTCAAACATTACAGATCGCTTTGGCTATTCTTGATAAAATTAAGGAACACTCGGAGATAGTCTCTAAGTCGTTGGCAAGCGGATGGAAACTCTAGTTCGTTCCTCGGTCGAAGATCCGGGGGAATTGCATCTGCTGACCAGTTGGGGGCAGGACCGCGGGCGTGTCCGCCAGGCGCGCCTCCTTTCCGTGGCGGCGCACGCGGCGGCCGTCGTGGCGCTATTCCTGATGCCGCGCAGCTTGATGACACCGCCGCGGCGCGTGGAACAAATCACTCCGCTGATTGAACCGCCCACGGAATTAACCCAGAAGGCGCCCAACAAAGCTCCCATCGCCAAGGAAGTGACGGTGGAGGCGTTGGAGCCGCGCCCCCGCATTCAGATTCCGAATTCGCCGCCTTCCACCACACGGCCCCAGGCCAAAGCCACCGCACCGCCCCAGCCGCCACCGACGCCATTGCCGGAGCCGCCGCAGATTCAAGCCGGCAATCGCCAAGTGCAGCCGCCCACGGGTCTACCCGTGGGACCTCCGAGCCAGGCTCCGCCGCCGCAGATCCTGGAGCAGGAGAAACCGAAGCTGGCTTTCGAGACTCCCACTGCGCCGCCGCCATCGGGTGGAGTGGGCAGGATCACGCGTCCCGACACATCCGTCGAGGGAGCTATCCGGGAACTCACGCACGGCGGCGCGGAAGGCGGCCTTGCGGTGGGCGACGACACCAGCGACGTGGGTGTGGGCGGGATCGGCAGCGGTTTGAACCTGCCCCCATCGCCGGGACGCCAAGCCAGCCGGCTCGAGCTGCTCAGCGATCCCAAAGGCGTCGACTTCCGCCCATACCTGCTGCAGGTGCTGGCGTCCGTCCGCCGCAACTGGTTCGCCGTTTATCCGGAAAGCGCCCGGATGGGGTTGCGCGGAAAGGTTGAGACCCAGTTCGTGATCGCCAAGGACGGCAGCGTGCCGAAGCTGGTGATCGTGCTGCATTCCATCCCGGCACTGGAGCGCGCGGCGGTGGCCGGCATCGACGCGTCGCACCCGTTTCCGCCGTTCCCAGCGGACTACTCCGGCGATCGCATCGTGCTGAAGCTGACGTTCAGCTATAACATGCCGCACAAATAAGGGATCAGGGGTCGGGGGCTGGGGGTTAGGGGTTAGTTCCGGCATCCAGAATCGTATACCACAGGAATTCGACCAGCTTGTACAGCGACGCCTCGGCGAGTCTTTCGTCGTTGGCGTGGGCTTCGCCGGGGTCGCCGGCTTCCACAATGGGGCCGAAGCCGTAGGCTTCCACGCCTTTGGCGCGCAACTGCGCCATGTCTGTGGCGCCGGTCAGCATCAAGGGCAGCGTGATGGCGTTCGGAAACATTTTGTGCTGGGCATGTTCCAGCGCGCGAAACATGGCCGTGTCCGTGCGGGAAGCCGAAGTAGCCGGACGGTCCGGCTTACGCGGCTCGATCTCCACATCCGGATCGGCGATCAGCGCGCGCATTTCATCGTAGAAGCGCGGCATGTCTTCATCGGGCAGGGCGCGGATGTCGATGTAGGCTTCGGCCTCCGACGGAATCACATTAAAGGCGAAGCCGGCCTTGAGCATGGTCGGCGCGAGCGTGGTGCGCACCATGGCGTAGTGCGCGGGCTCGTAGCGTTCAAAGTAACGGTCGATCTCCGGGCCGCGCGCGGGATCGCCTACGTGCCGGTAGCGGTCCGCGTCGGCGGGCGCGCTGATGGACGCCAGGCGCTCAAAATACGCCCGCGTGGTTTCATTCAAGCGCATCGGTGTATGCCACTCGCCCAGTTTGGCAACGGCCTCCGCCAAGCGCAGCACGGCGTTGTTGGCGGAGGGCCGCGAGCCGTGTCCGGAGGGCCCGCGGGCGATCAGACGGACGCCCCGCGGCACCTTCTCCGCGGTAGTGACGGCCACGTAGCGCACGTTGCCTGCCTGCGCCACGGCCGACCCACCCTCGGCCAGCGCGTACTCCGCCGCGATTTCGTCCCAGTGGCGGCTCACCAGGAAATCGATGCCCACGCCGGGCGTGCCTTCTTCGCCGGCTTCGGCAATGAAGATCACGTCGCGATTCAGCTTGATGTGCTGGCGCTGGAGGAGCAGCATCACCATGAGGCCGGCGGTGACTATCTCCTTGTCGTCGACCGCGCCGCGGGCATAGATGAAGCCGTTCTTGCGGACGGCCCCAAATGGATCGACCGACCACTTGGAGCGTTGCGCAGGGACGACGTCGGTGTGACCGAGGATGGCGATGGGGCGGGCGGAGCCGTTGCCCTGGATGCGCGCGACCAGGTTGGCCCGGGCGGGATCGAGGGCTAGCAGCTTCGCGGAGATGCCTTCGCGTTCGAGGATGCTTGCGAGATATTTGGCGACTTCGGTTTCGTTGCCCGGCGGATTAGAGGTATCGATGCGCAAGAGGGCAGTGAAGTGGCGGAGGGTTTCGGCGTTGAGTTTGCGCGGGTGGACGAGGTTGCGTGGGGCGGCGAAGGCAACCGAGGCGCACAAGACTAACAGGAGGTTATAAGGGGATGTTGCCATGCTTTTTGCGAGGCGTGGTGTCCACCTTATTCTCCAACATGCGAAAGGCGCGGATGACGCGCGGGCGGGTTTCGCGCGGCTCGATCACATCGTCGATAAACCCGCGCTCGGCGGCGATGAACGGATTGGCGAAGCGCTCGCGGAACTCTTCGGTCTTCTGCGCGCGCATAGCATCGCGGTCGGCGGCGGCCGAGAGTTCGCGCCGGTAGACGATATTCACCGCGCCCTCCGGACCCATCACGGCGATTTCGGCGCTGGGCCACGCCAGGTTGATATCCGTGCGAATGTGCTTCGATCCCATCACGCAATACGCGCCGCCATAAGCCTTGCGCGTGATGACAGTGACTTTCGGCACGGTGGCTTCGGCGTAGGCGTAGAGCAGCTTCGCGCCATGGCGGATGATGCCGCCGAATTCCTGCTCGGTGCCCGGCAGGAAACCGGGAACGTCCTCGAAAGTCAGAATCGGAATGTTGAACGCGTCGCAGAAGCGTACGAAGCGCGCGCCCTTCACCGACGAATTGATATCCAGGCAGCCGGCCAGATATGCGGGCTGATTGGCGACGATGCCCACGGAGCGCCCGTCCAACCGCGCGAATCCGACCACGATGTTGCGCGCGAAGTGCTCATGCACTTCGAAGAATTCGCCGTCGTCGGCCACGCGATGAATGGCATCCTTAATGTCGTAGGGCTGGTTGGATGCGGGCGGCACCAACGTATCGAGCGACGGGTCCATGCGGTCCGCGGGATCGGCGGAGGGGCGGCGCGGCGGATCGTCGCGATTATTTTGCGGCAGGTAGGAAAGCAGCTCGCGGATCATGCGCAGGCACTCGGCGTCGTCGGGCGCGATGAAATGGCCGACGCCGCTGACGGAATTGTGCGTCATCGATCCGCCGAGACGCTCCTTGGTGACATCTTCGTGGGTGACGGTCTTGATGACGTCCGGGCCGGTGACGAACATGTAGCTGGTGGAATCCACCATGAAGACGAAATCGGTGATGGCGGGCGAGTAGACGGCGCCGCCGGCGCACGGTCCCATGATGGCGGAGATTTGCGGGACGACGCCCGAGGCCAGCGTGTTGCGCAGGAAGATATCGGCATAGCCGCCCAGCGACAGCACGCCTTCCTGAATGCGCGCGCCGCCGGAATCGTTGAGGCCGATGAGGGGCGCGCCGTTCTTCATGGCGTGGTCCATGATCTTGCATATTTTCTGCGCGTTGGATTCCGAGAGCGAGCCGCCGAAGACGGTGAAATCCTGCGCGAAGACGTAGACCAGGCGGCCATTGACGTAGCCGTAGCCGGTGACGAAGCCGTCGCCGGGGACGATTTGCTCATCCATGCCGAAGTCGCGGCCGCGGTGGGTGACGAGCTTGTCCAGCTCTTCGAAAGTGCCGTCATCGAGGAGCAATGCGATGCGTTCGCGGGCGGAGAGCTTGCCTTCTTTGTGCTGGCGGTTGCGGCGGTCGTCGCCACCGCCTTGTTCGGCGGCGGCGTGGCGGCGGCGCAGCTCTTGGAGCTTGTCCATGCTTTTGATTGTAGCTGGGCGAGCGTCGCGCGCCGTGGCTGGTGGCTGGTGGCTAGTGGCTGGTGGTTGTGCGGAATGTGCCTGATTGTGCATGGGGCGGGATTGGGGCGCGAGAGCTTTTCTGTCGGAACAAAGCCAATAGGTGCTTTGGAATCAATTGCTTGTAAAAAGCCACGAAGCCAATTTGGCGGTTCCATGCGGAAAGGTTCGGTCTCGGGCGCTGGCGAAATGGACGGGCCGGAGGCGCGTGGGGAGGGGATGGCCGAATTGGGCGGGATGTGCATAAATTTCGTGGTGGGGCGCGCAGAGCGCTGGCTGGCGCGTGCAAAGGACCTTCTAAGCGAGTTATATCACGGCGGTGTTGGCTGTTCAGGTTATGGATTGGGCTTGCGTATTTGTTTTCATGGGGGTGGAGAGGTGGCGAGGTGTGTCATCGAACACCGGGGGGTTGGCGAGAGATTTCGTTTCCGGACACTTTCCGAGTGGCCGACGATAGGGCCGGGGGCAGTTGGGCTGACGCAAGCGCGTTTCTCATTCATAATGTTGACACTTGATCGATCCGAGACAATCCTGCCCGGGCGACTGTACACGGACCCTGCATCCCGTTTCCCTGCAAGAAAGGTGCAAGCGGCGCCACGAAGGGGCTGCAAACTGCAATCGGCCCCATGGCGCTCAGGCCTTTGATATACGACGAGATCTGGAAATCGACGGTTCCGATTTGGGCTGCTGTGGTCCTTGACGAGTACGCTTCTGCGACGAGGGCCGCGATGGACGTTTCAGTTCGAACTGCGCCATCATGGCTTCGAGCCGCTCCCCTTCTGTAACTCGGCCGTGCGTTTTTAGTAGGATAACCGTTACGAGTATGGCCACCATAGTCGTCGTTGCTAAATTCGCAGCGATCATTTCGTCGGGATAGGCGGACTGGAGGTCATCCCGGGTCAGCCTTGAATTAACCTGCATGCGTCCGCTGTGGGTGAAGTCGTTTTGGTCTTTCCAACTATTTGATTTGAAGTTCTGGAAGAACGTTTGCCCCATGGCGTTGTCGATGCCGGTAACCATTGCTCCCATCGGCGGAAAGCGGAACTTGCCCTTCTTGATCTTTTCGATCTGATTGGGCTTGGCGCAGTGATGAATCCATGCGGCGCGGTAGAAAATCTCGAAGACAGGGCGGATCAGAGCAACAGCAGACCCACGCAGGCCGCGGCGAATCAGCAGAGTAATCGCCTCCTGATGTTCAAGGGCGATGCTGGCGTATGCGAGAAAAAGCTGGGAGCGAGTGTCCTTTATCGTGAACGGGCCTTCGATGGCCTCCCATGCGGCTCGCATGGCAGCATCGGCACGGTCGAGGTGTTCGTTTAGGGTCACGAGGAAAGCATAGCAACAATCCAGTGCGCCGTGGCAGAGTTCTTGTTCTGCTGAATGTCGTCGGGTTGCGGTCCAAACGGCGATATCGATTCGAGGCAGGAGCGGCGCCAAGTGGTCGAAGAGACCTTGCAGCCCGGAAAATCGGTCGCCGTGATAGCTCGACAGCATGGCGTCAATGCCCGCCAGGTGTTCCACTGGCGATAGCCGTGTCGCGAAGGACGGCTCGACAGTTCATTCCGCTCGAGCGGGATCGTCAGACGCGTCAATGACCTGTTGCGCGATGTCTGTGATGCTGCCGGGCTTGCGTTCGAGGTTCAGTTCGGGCCAGCTGTCTTTGAGCCACTTTCGGAGTCGTTCTACGGCTTCTTGCCCTCGGTACTCTAAGCCAAAGTATTGGCGAAACGTTCCCTCGATTGTTTCGATGATAACGCGTTCGCCATCCTGCTCTCGGATGCACCATGAATGGTGATACCACTTCCCATCGTTATCGAGTGCGAAACCGCTTGCGACGACGTTTGCAGGGTCCTTATCAAAGAGGTCGATGCTGTTCTGGTGACACCTGTTCGGTTCATCGGCCTTCTTTGGGCGAATCTCCGGATTCGATTTCAACTTGAATATGCCGCCGTTCTTGATTTGTTCGTCCAGGTCTAGGACGGGTAAACACCCGCCGCGAAGATCGCCGGTGAGCGCGATGTCAGGGTCTCCCCCGAAGTTAGTGAGTATGTCTTCCAACTCATGCAAGCGTGGCTGCCGCTTGAACGCCACGGCCAGCGTCATCTGTTCCATATCTCTCTTGTCGCACACCGTCGTCCTGATTGCGATGACCGATAACGTCTTCTGGCTCCCGCCAGGTCGTGCGAGTGACAGACTTGGGACCGAAACATCGGCTGGTGTCTGGCAATTCTAACCGCTCCGGGCGGATCACGCGCCACTCGGAAATTAGTGGCGGAGTTCATGCATGTGGCTGCGCGGTTGGCCAGGTAGTCCGGTTGTGGGATGTTGGCTGGCACCGGGAAATGCCGGAAGATCTTGGCTCGGCAGGGTCGCGTGACCGTGCCCGTTCCAAAAGATCCGCGGTGCCGATCGGGTTGAATGCAGGCGCGCCGAGCGTTGGCGGAAATGCCGAACGAGCGGCGAGTTGCCAAGGTGCATCGGAGTGAGGCATTCTGATGATATATGCCTCACACCGAAACGACAACCAAGCGCGCCCGGCGCGGCGACCGGAAGTCGGGGAATCGCAGGACCAAGGCCGAATCGCGGTATACCGTCGGACTGGCTCCCAACCTCGCCAATCAGGTGGCGCGGTACGCCCAGACGGTCGATACGAGCATGAGCAAGGCAATTGCCGCGCTGGTTCGCGTCGGCCTGGAAAGCCAGGAGGATCGCAAGCGGGATTTCTTTAGAAGGTTGAAGGAAAACCTTGCCAACGACGATTCGAATGAGCAGGATCGGCTGGTCGATGAGTTCCGAACGCTGATCCTGGGCCGTTGAAGCATGCCCAAGATTCAGTGGGAGCGGCTGCCGCGGGAAAAGTGGTCGCATCTACGCGAGCGCGCCAAAGAGCGACAGATTTCCGAAAAAGATCTGTTCGAATTGGCGGAGTGGAAATCGCAGGATCCCGACGTGCCGGATGGCGACTGGTACAAGGATTTCGGAACGTTCAAGCTGTGCGGCACCGGCAGATTTCCGAGCACGTTCTTGCTGGCCGGGCAGGCCGCGCGGGGCCGACGGTTATGAACGTTTACTTGGCCATTACGCCGAGGCCCGCTCCTTAGGAAATCCGTCGCTTCCCGCTCCTAATCCGGCGCTTCTTGCGCGGAGCGAATTTGTCCCGATCTGGAGATGGCACGAGCACGATGACGCCCTGCCGGCATGCTTCCAACCCGGTTCGCTCGGCCAGTGGAAGGTGAGTCCGCGGGTCGTGAGAATCCCAGGGGTTGCCCTCGCCTGGAGTGCTGACCGCGCAGTTGCCGGTGAAAAGTTCGCCGGTCTCCGATCGCCCCTCCGCCCATACCTCCCAGTCGCCCAGCGGAACCGCTTCGGTCGAGAACGCCCCGCCGGGATCCGGGCGGGCAGCCGCAACCTCACGAGCGATCCATTTGCTCCCGAAGGGCTCGAGGTGAACTACGACGTCGGCGGGCCGAACCTCCTCGGGAATGACAACTCGTCCCTTGATTTTCGTTTTGGTGTCTGGGGTAATCGTGTCGCCGGCCGCGCGATCCAGCGTGTCCAGGCGGATCGTTACCTGATGATCGCGCGAGAGCGACGCGATTCGGATTGAGACCATATTGCCAAATGGCACGGGCGCCCACCTGTGAGAGAAAAGAATAGCGGCCTGCGCATCGATGTCGTCGGCCGAGCGCCGGCGACGCCGCCAGGGTCTGGTCGAAGGCCACGCCCTTGCCGTCAAAACGCACAGTGAACCGTTCGAAGTCCGGACGGCCAAACGTAGTGTAGCCAGGGAAGGCCGGGGTGTTCTGCATCTCGGGAACGGGCGGAGCGTTGCCGGCTGCGGACGTAAAGAACTTGGGAATTCCGGTGCCCTGCGTCCCAGGTCCGTCTTGGCCGACGGAGTCCGCTGCCGCGAAGAAGTTGTCAATGCGCAAGGTGGCACCGCTGCTGTCCAGGGCCGAGATCCGCAGGCCAGATCCGCTTTCCTTTAAGAACATGATGCCTTCCAACTGGAAGGCTCGGAAGTAGGTCTTTGGGGGAGCGTCGTAGCGCAGTTCGAGGCCTGGCGGCAGATCGATCAACGCGATCCTTCTGCCGGCCTGTACGCGGCAAGGGTTCACGCCATGCTGCTTGAGGTCTTCAATGTTCGATGGCGCACAGAGGTTCACGGACCCCGCAACGGCGCTCCACGGCGGATTGAAGTGATCGATGATGAGGCGTGCGACACCGTCCGCTAGGGGCACGAACAACATCACCAAGAGGATGGTGAGGATACCGCGGGCAGGCCCAACGCGTTTCTCGATCTGCTCAAGGAGATGTAGGTAGCCTTCCACGGCAGCCGCCCGTAGAACCATGGTATATCATATATGTTTCGATAGTACTAGATTAACACATTTTAATGTATTCGCTTTAGCTTTGCTGCTGCCAGCCAGTTGCAAAATTCATCCGCTCGTGAGATGATTCATTTTCATGTCTGTAGCAATCTCGTCGTGTACTGAATTGATTCATCGCGCCCTGCGAATGGTTGGCGAGGAAGGGTTACCTCTAGCCGACTCCGTCGCGGTTCCAGCAAGGGATCTCATTCGATTCATAGTTCCCGACGACGTACCGCCTAATGCGATTGATCTCTTCACTCTCGGGTTGGATCTGGCCCGCAACGCGATGGGTATCAGCGACAGGATTCAAGTGCAAGTAGTTCCCCGGAGCGTGTGCGAGGAGGCGCGGGTGATGCTCAGCGCGAGCCCAAGGGGTGCAGACGACGGGTCGAGGGAGTGCGCCATCAACCCGCGCGTGGCTGAGTGGCTGGTATCCGACTCCAGAAATCTGCCCCTGTTGGAGATCATCGGTCCGGACACGATCGATGCCCGGGAGCAACTGACGCGGACACTCCATGCGCATGGGATCGAGTATCGCGACGGAGGCTTGGTCTATCTTCCCGCGCCGGAAGCCGCCAGGCTCTTGCGGGAGCAGCCGGAGTCCGAAGAAGCCAAAGCGATGAAGCTTTGCCGCTGCCTGGTGCTGCAGGGCTTGGGCGAGGCCGAATCCGACTGGAAGGTGCTGATCCGGCATCTGGCTCTGCGCGCCGGATTCGGCAAGTGGACGATCCTCATGGACCGGAAGGAGCCGGAGTGGTTGCACAACTCCTACTATGGCGACATGCTGCGCCCGGCGACCGAGGTGTTCTTTACGAGCGCCGACGGCAAATCGCGCAGCCAGGAGGCCCGCGGGCAGGCTCGTGAAGAGGCTGCGGCGGCCGACTCGGATCGGGAGTTGATTTTGGTAGCGGCTTCCGTGGTGGCGAGAAGCTTTGGCGTGAACGGGCAATCGCTATTGAATCGCCGTTCCAATAGCGACGAGCTCAAGGCGCGGCAGGCGGCGATCTTTGTCGTCAGAAAATGGAAGAAATTCGAGTTCAGCCTGATTGGCAGAGTGCTCGGAGAGCGCACG
>Ga0302324_100003323_pt1 | contig 36346 bp, 33 predicted proteins | sample Palsa_T0_1_FD_201949 | JGI IMG/M metagenome (GOLD analysis project Ga0302324, IMG submission 201949) | Peat permafrost microbial communities from Stordalen Mire near Abisko, Sweden - Palsa_T0_1 | ecosystem: Environmental > Terrestrial > Soil > Palsa > Peat permafrost | place: Sweden: Abisko... | reverse complement strand
AGGTGGAGGTGACGATGACGGTCAACGGTCGCTCGCGCTCGGTCACCGTCGAGACCCGCCGCTTGCTCTGTGATGTCCTGCGCGACGAGCTCGGGCTGACTGGGGTGCGCATCGGCTGCGCCCAGGGACCGTGCGGCAGCTGCACCGTCCAGCTCGACGGGGAGCCCGTCCGCAGCTGCCTCCTCTTCGCCGCGCAGGCCGACGGGCACACTGTCCGCACGGTCGAAGCGCTCGCCCTCGAAGACGGCGAGCTCCACCCCCTGCAGCGCGCCTTCGCCGCCGAGGGTGCGCTCCAGTGCGGCTTCTGCACGCCCGGCTTCCTGATGCTGCTCGAGCCGCTCCTCGACGCTCCCGAGCCGCTCACCGACGGCGAGATCCGCCGCGCCGCCTCGGCCAACCTGTGCCGCTGCACGGGCTACGAGGGAATTGTCCGCGCGGTTCGCCGCGCCCAGGCCGAGCGAGCGTGACGATGCGGCGCGAGGATCCCGGCCTGCTCACCGGCCGCACCCGCTTCGCGAGCGACATCGCGCCGCCGGGCTCGCTTCACCTCGTGTTCGTGCGCAGCCGCGTCGCCCACGGCACGATCGACGAGCTCGACCTCGCGGGCGCCCGCGACCTCCCGGGCGTTGTCGGCGTCTACGGCCCGGACGATCTCGCGTCGCTCGGAATTCGTCCGATGCCGTGCAGCTGGCTCACCGAGGGTCAGGCGATGACGTCGATCCCGCCGCTCGCCGAGTCGGTCATCGCCTACGCCGGTCAGCCCCTCGCGGCCGTCGTGGCCGAGGACCTCTACCTGGCCGAGGATGCAGCCGCCGCGATCATCCCGCGGATCACGCCGCACGAGGCCGTCCTCGACGCCACCGCCGGCGCCACGGTGACCGAGATCGAGGTTGGCGGCGGGGACACCGCCGCCCGCCTCGCCGGCTCCGAGGTCACGATCACGGCCCGGCTGCACGTCCAGCGCCACGCTGCCGCCCCGATGGAGGGCCGGGCCACCGTCGCGCAGCCCGACCCCGAGACCGGTCGCGTCACCGTGTGGCTCTCCACCCAGGCCGCCCACCACGCCCGCGCCGCGATCGCCGCCACCTGCGGCTGGTCCGAGGACCGCCTCCGCGCCATCTGCCCCGCGGTCGGCGGCAGCTTCGGCCTCAAGGAGCACGTCTACCCCGAGGACGCCGTCGTCTGCCTCCTGGCTGCGCATCTCGGCCGGCCGGTCCGCTGGGTCGAGGACCGCCGCGAGAACCTCACCGGCGCCTGCCACGCCCGCGAGTCGATCATCGAGCTCGAGCTTGGCGCCGACGCACACGGTCGCGTACAGGCGATCGAGGGCACCTGGCTGTGGGACATGGGAGGTCATCCCTCCACCCACGGCCTCGGACCGGCCCGCTGTGGCGCCGCGGTGATCACCGGTCCGTACCGGATCGACGCGTGCCGGATCCGCGTCCGTGGCGTGCTGACGAACAAGACGCCGATCGGCGGCTACCGTGGATACGGAGGGCCTCAGGCTCATCTCGCGATGGAGCGGGCGCTCGACGTCCTCGCCGCCGGCCTCGGGCTCTCGCCCGCTGAGATCCGCCGCCGAAACCTGCTCACCGCCGATGAGCTCCCGCGCTCGATGCCATCCGGCGTCGAGCTCGACAGCGGCGACTACCTCGGCGCTTTCGAGGAGATGCTCGCGGCCACCGAGGCGGCGGCCGCGGAGACCGGGCCGAGCGACGGCGGCCGGATCGGGCACGGTGTCGCTCCTTACGTGATGATTTCAGGGATGGGGCCATCGAAGGGGGCGGTCGGCTCGGGGCTCGACCACGGCAGCTACGAGATCGCCCACGTGCGGATGCAGCACGACGGGACCGCGCTCGTCCACGTCGGCACGAGCGCACAGGGCCAGGGTCACCAGACGCTGCTCGCCGCAGTCGCGGCACAGGCGCTTGGCCTGCACCCCGAACAGGTCCGGGTGCTCACGGGCGACACCGACCTGACGCCGTACTCGCCGGTCTCGGCGATCGGAAGCCGGACCGCCGCGGTGGTCGCCGCGACCGTGCGAGCGGCCTGCGCGCCGCTCGCAGACAAGCTCCGACGCCAGGCGGCGCACCGATTCGGCGGCACCGCCGACGACATCGACCTGCACGCGGTGCCGGTCCCCGTCCTGGCCCGCGAGGTGCTCGCCGGGCTCGACGTCCCCGACGGGCTCGAGCCCGGGCTCGACAGCGTCGCCACCTTGGATCCACCCGCCACCACGATGACCTACGGCGTCCACGGAGTGGTCACCGAGGTCGATCCCGAGCTCGGCACGGTCCGCCTGCGGCGCTATCTGGCCCTCGACGACTGCGGCCCCCGGCTGCAGCCGGCGATCGTCGAGGGGCAGCTCCGCGGTGCGATCGCCCAGGGGGTCGGCTCGGCCCTGCTCGAGGAGCTGCGCTACGACCAGGACGGGACGCCGCTCACGACGGGCTTCGACACGTACCTGATGCCGCTCGCCGATACCGTGGTGCCGATCGAGTTCCGGATCAGGGAGACGCCGAGCGCCGTCCCGCGCGGCGGCGCCAAGGGAGTCGGCGAGGCGGGCGTGTTCGGTCCGCCGGCGGTGATCGCCCAGGCAGTCGACGATGCTCTCGGCCGGCCCGCCGATCCGAGTACGCAGCTGCCGTTCACCCCGGAGCGCGTGATCGCGCTCGCCCGCGACGTGGCGCTGCGGTGAGGCCGGCCCCGTTCACCCTCGCTCGGCCCGGCACGGTGCCGGAGGCGCTCGCCCTTCTCGCCGATGGTGGCCGCCCGCTCGCCGGGGGGCAGAGCCTGGTCCCGCAGCTCACGCGTCGCGAGCTTGCCGTCGAGCGGCTTGTCGACCTTGGCGGGATCACCGAGCTGCGCAGGCTCGATGTCACCGACGCGGAGATCCGGATCGGCGCGATGGTCACCCTCGCAACCCTGGAGGATGACCCGCGGATCGCCGCGCGGTGGCCGCTGCTCGCCGAGGCAGTTCGTCACGTTGGACATCGGCCGATTCGCGTGCGCTCGACCGTCGGCGGGACGCTTGCCTTCGGGGACCCGCCGGCCGAGGTGCCGCTCGCCCTTGCCGTGCTCGGCGCGCGCACGGAGACCGCAGGTCCGCTGATCACAGCGGTGACAGCTCCCGCTCAGCCGACCCGTGGCTGGGGGTTCCACGAGACCGCTCGCCGCCTCAACGACCGGGCGACGGCCGTCGCCGCGGCGCTCCTGCTCGACCCCGACACGGTCAGGCTCGGCACGGCGACCGCGGCGACGACGCCCCAGGTCGTCGAGCTGACGCTCGCCGATGCGGCAGCGCACCCTGACCCGATCGCGCGGCGTGCCGTCCAGCAGGCGATCGAACGGGCGGGCGCCGATGCTTGACCGCCGCGCGTTCGAGGTCGCGCTTGGCCGGCTCCCCGCAGACCGCCTGATCACCGGCGGCCGGGTCGTGAACGTGTACACCGGGGAGATCCTCCAGGCCCAGGTCGCGATCTCGGGCGAGATGTTCGCCGCGGTCGGCGACGTCGCGCACCTGGCCGGTCCGGAGACTGAGATCGTCGACGTCGGCGGCGCCTACATCGTGCCGGGCCTGATCGACACCCACGTCCACATCGAGGTGGGCAAGCTCACCGTCGCCTCCTACGCCGACGCCGTCCTTCCGCACGGCACGACCGCCGTCTACACCGCGCTTGACCATATTGCGTGCGTGCTCGGGCTTGGTGGCGTGCGGATGCTGCTCGACCAGGCCGCCGCGGTCCCGCTGCGCATCCTCAACCCGCTGCCCTGCCGCGTGCCGCACACAATCCCGCCCTCGACGATCGGTGGCGCGGTCGGTCTCGCCGATCAGCTCGCCGCCTTCGAGTGGCCGGAGGCGCGGGGGATCGCCGAGGTGTCGATGGACTTCCTGCGCCGTGGGGAGGAGCCGCTGTTCGCCGCGATCGAGGCGTGCGCCGAGCGGCGCCTGCTCGTCCACGGCGACGCCCCCGCGCTCCGCGGCTCGGATGTCAACGCGTTCATGTGCGCGGGCTGCCGGGACGACCACGAGATGACCGGGCCCGAGGAGATGGCCGAGAAGCTGCGCGCGGGCTTCTACTGCATGATCCGCGAGTGCCCGGCCGGCTCGGACCTTGCCGAGTGCATCAAGGTGGTCACCGAGCTCGGGCTCCCGACCCGCCGGATCGCCTTCTGCACCGACGACGTGGACGCGCGAACGCTCGTCGAGCTGGGTCACATGGACCACATCGTCCGCTCGGCGATCGGCTACGGCGTCGACCCTGTGACGGCGATCCAGATGGCCACGCTCAACGCCGCCGAGGGCCTCCGGCTCGACCAGGAGATCGGCGCCGTCGGCCCCGGGCTCTACGCCGACTTCCTGCTCGTCGAGGACCTCGCCGAGTTCGTCGTCGCCGAGACCTGGGCGGGTGGCGTCAAGGTCGCAGCGCGCGGCGTCATGCTCCCGCAGAGCGGTCGGCCGGAGATCGCCCGCGCGCTGCTCGAGACCTTTCGACTGCCACCGCTGACCCCCGCTGACCTCGCCGTCCGCACCGACCTGCCGGATGGGCGCGCGTCAGTGCTCGCGATGGCCTCCGACGAGGGGACGGTGCGCTACCGGGTCGACGTCGAGCTCGAGGTCCGGGACGGCCGCGTCCTCGCCGATCCCGAGCGGGATGTCGCCTACATCGGCGTACGCGAGCGCTACAGCGGCAAGGGCGGCGGCAGTACCGCCTTCATGGCCGGGATGGGCCTGCGCGAAGGAGCCCTCGCGACATCGAACTGCCCGGACGACCAGAACGTCCTCTGCGTCGCGGCCGACCTCGAGAGCATGGCCACCGCGATCAACCGCCTCTCCGAGCTTGGCGGCGGCCAGGTCGTGGCGAACGGGACCGAGGTGCTCGCCGAGCTCCCGCTACCCGTCGGCGGGATGCTCAGCGACATCAGCGTCGACGCAATGGTCGAGGCCGAGGTGGCGCTCGAGGCCGCCGCTCACACCCTCGGCGAGCTGCCCGAGCGGCCGTTCGCGCGCTTCCTGTTCACGCAGATCACGACGCTCCCCGACTGGTCGCTCACCGACCGCGGGCTCGTCGAGTACGCGTCGCTCTCCTACGTCGACCCCGTGCTCGGATCGGCGTGATGGGTGTGATGACCGTGCTCGGCGAGGTCGACGCCGGGGAGCTCGGCACCGTGCTCCCGCACGAGCACCTGATCTCCCAGGTGGCCGCCCAGTGGGAGGTGCCGGCCGGCGACGATGAGCTCCGCGAGGCGCTGGCGCCGCTCACCCCGGCGCTGTACGCCCGTGCCCAGGCCAGCCCGAACCATTACCGCTCCGTCTACGGAGTCCACGATCCGCTCGTGGCTGTAGAGGAGCTCGCGCCGTTCGTCGCCGCCGGTGGCCGGACCGTCGTCGACCTCACCCCGCCGGCTCTCGGTCGCGACCCGGTCGCACTCGCGGCGATCTCGCGCCTCGCCGGGGTGCACGTCGTGATGGGCTGCGGTGAGTACGTCGAGCGCTCACACTCGGGCTACGTGCGAGTCGCGTCGGCCGAGCAGATCCGCGACGTAATCCTCGCCGAGATCGAGCTCGGTGTGGGGCAGACCGGGATCCGCCCCGGAGTGATCGGCGAGATCGGCTCGGGCAACCCGCTCACCGACGCCGAACGCAAGGTCCTCCGCGGCGCGGCGATGGCCCAGCGGGAGACCGGGCTCGCACTCAATATCCACCGCACCGTCTTCCCTGACCTGCTGGCGGCGATCGAGGCGCTCGACCTAGTGCTCGCCGAGGGCGTCGACCCTACGCGCGTCGTCATCAGCCACTGCGACGAGCGCCCCGAGCCCGAGTTCGCGCTCGCCGTCGGCCAGCGCGGAGCCTGGATCGAGCTCGACACCTTCGGGATGGAGCATTGGGCAGCCAATTGGCGTCACCCGAGCGGACCGGTGCGCCGCTCCTACGACCCCGAGCGGGTCGAGATCCTGATGCGGTGCCTCGACGCGGGGCACCTCGACCGGATCCTGATCAGCCACGATGTGTGCATGCAGACGATGCTCCGCCGCAACGGCGGCGGAGGCTACGCCCACATCGACACAGCGATCGTCGACCGCCTCCACGCGAAGGGTGTGCCGGCGGACGACATCGCCCGCATCCGCGTCACGAACCCGCGGCGGATGCTGACCGGCGAGGAGATCCCGGCATGACCTTGCCGCGCGAGGACACGCGGCCGCTCTACGTCCGGGCGTCCGAGCGGCTCCGCCGGTTGATCGCCGAAGGCGAGCTCGGCGACGGGGACCGCCTGCCACCGGAGTCCGAGCTGGCCGCGCTGCTCGGCGTGTCGCGGAGCACGATCCGGGAGGGCCTGCGCGAGCTCGAGCTGAAGGGCCTCGTCGACCGGGTCCACGGCCGCGGCACGACCGTCCGCGCGCCGCGGGTGGTGACCGGGCTTGGGCGGCTCGAGAGCCTCGAGGCGCTCGCCGCCGCGCAGGGATGGAGCTGCGGGACGACGGCCGTCGAGATCGTCGAGCGGCCCATCCCCGCGCCGGTCGCCGCTGCGCTCGAAGTGGTCGAGGGTGACCCCGGCGTCAGGCTCTCCCGGGTCAAGACCCGCGACGGCTCCCCAATCTGCGAAATGGTGAGCTGGCTGCCAGGGAGCACGTACACGGCCAAGTCGCTCCGTCGCGTGTTCGTGCGCTCGATCACCGAGCTGCTCGCCGGCAGGACCGAATCGGCACTGGCGGCGGTGTCCGCCGTGGCCGCCTCGCCGCAGGAGGCCTCAAGGCTCGGCGTCGAGCCCGGCGCTCCGCTCGTAGTCCTGTTCGAGACCTTCCTCGACGGCGATGAGCGGCCGATCTGCTGGTCGCGCAACGTGTTCGTCCCCGACACGGTCAGCCTCGAGCTGATCCGCCATCCAGTCGGGGTGTAGGCGTGGACGCCGCCGGTCTACTCACCCGCGCCGCCGTACGGCACGCCGCGGGTGCGTTCGTGATCGACGACGACGGTCAGGTCACCTACGCCGAGGCGCTGCGGGCGTCGCGGGCGATCGCCGGCGGGCTGCTCGCCCGCGGGGTGCAACCGGGCGACACCGTCGGGCTCTGCTCGCGCGACGCGACGCCGCTCGTGCTCCACATCCTCGCCGCGTGGCTCGCCGGCGCGATCCCCGCGCCGATCGACCCGCGGACCTCCGACGCCGACCTGCCGTACTTCCTCGGTGACATCGCGCCGGTGCTGATCGTCGCCACCGACGAGCACGCGGAGCGACTCGCCGCGCACAGCGAGGCGGCCGCGATCGGCTTCGACGTCCTGGCCCGCGAGGGTGGCCGGGGCTTTGGCGAGGGCCTTGGCGCCGTGCCGGACCGTCACGGCCCTCGCGCGCCGCTGTTCTGGTCCTACACGTCGGGATCGACCGGCAAGCCGAAGGCGTGCGTGATCGAGTCGGCCCCTGTCGCCCTCGGCACCGCGTGCATCGCCGAGCGGCTCGGCCTGCGGTCCGCGGACGTCATCATCGCCACGACGCCGACGTCGTCGAGCTTCCAGCTCGTGTCCGCGCTCCTGCCCGCCCTGCACACGGGCGCGGCGGTGCGACTTGTCAGCGGCCGGGACGCCGACGGCATCTGGGACGCCTCCGAGGAGAGTGGCGGCACCGTCCTCGTCGCGTACCCGCTCACCCTCGGCGACGTCGTCAGCTCGGCGCGCGCGCGCTCGGACCACGGTTTCCGGGTCGCCCTGTCGGGCGGCTCGCCGCTGGCTCCGCGGCTGAAGCGGGCCTACGCCGACCGGCTGGGCATCCCGCTCGTCGAGAGCTACGGGCAGAGCGAGTTCGGCGGCTTCATGGCGATGGGTGAGCTCGACGGTGGCGAGCGGGCGCTTGCAGGGTACGTCGGCCGCCCACTCCCGGACCGCCTTGCCTATGTCGGCGATCCGGACTGCGCCGAGCTGCCCGCGGGCACCGTCGGCGAGGTGCTCGTGCCCGAGGGCTTCTTCCCCGGCTACCGCAACAAGCCGGCCGAGACCGAGCGGACGCTCGCCGGTGGCGTCCTGCACTGCGGCGACCTCGCGGTCAGCGACGACCAGGGCTACCTCAAGGTTCTCGGCCGGGTCCAGGAGCGCGACCGGGCGAGCGATCGAGGCGCGTTCCTGCGCGAGCTCGAGGACCGTGCCTACGAGCATCCCGCGGTCAAGCATGCCGCGGTCGTCGAGCTCGCCGGCGGCGCGACGCCTTGCGCCTACGCCGAGCTCCTGCCCGGTGCAGAGCTCGCGGCGGAGGTGCTGCGCGAATTCATCGCCGCGGGCGTCGCGTGCGATGGGATGGACGTCCGTCTGCTCGACGCGATGCCGCGGACGTTCAGCGGCAAGGCCGACCGCCACGGACTCTCCATACTCGATGCGTGACTGTCACGGACTCTCGATACCCGATGCGTGACCTCCGCGGGCTGACGGCGTTCAATGACGCCGGCTACGAGCAGGCGCGCGACTGCCTGCTCGCCTGCTGTGCCGCCCCGCGCTGGGCCGAACACGTCGTCGCCGGGCGCCCGTACGCGTCGCCAGACGCGCTGATCGCCGCCGCCGAGCGCGCGTTCGACGCCCTCACGCGAGAGCAATGGCTCGAGGCCTTCGCGGCCCACGCCCGGATCGGCGAGCCACGGAAAGGTGATCGCCGCGGCGCTGCCGAGCAGGCCGGGGCACGCGACGCCGACGTGGCCACGCGCGCGGCACTGGAACGAGGCAACCAGGCGTACGAGGCCCGCTTCGGCCACGTCTTCCTGGTCTGCGCGAACGGGCTGTCGGCGTCCGAGATGCTCGGCGCGCTCGAGCAGCGGATCGCCCACACGCCCGAGCGGGAGTTCGCCATCGCCACCGATGAGCAACGACGGATCGCCGGGCTACGCCTGCGCGAGGTGGTGCTCGGAGCATGACCGCGATCAGCACCCACGTCCTCGACACCTCCGCCGGGCGTCCAGCCGCCGGGATCACAGTCGCCCTCGAGGCCCGGGACGGGGAGGGGTGGCGTGAGCTCGGCCGCGCGATCACAGACGCGGACGGGCGCGCCCGCGACCTGGCCGGCGCCGTCGGCGCCACGCCCGGGATCCACCGCCTCGTGTTCGGCACCGCCGCCCACCTCGGACCGGGGGCGTTCTTTCCCGAGGTGAGCGTCACCTTCGCCGTCGCCGGCGAGGATCACCTCCACGTGCCGCTTCTGCTGAGCCCGTTCGGCTACTCGACGTACCGGGGCTCCTGATCGACGGCGACCTCCACACCTGGATCGAACGGCTCGCCGAGATCAACACCGAGCGCGAGGGCAGCGGCATCACGCGCGAGGTGTACACGCCGGGCTACAGCGAGGCGACCGAGCTCGTCGCGGCGCTCATGCGCGCGGCCGGACTCGACGTACGTCAAGACTCCGTAGGCAACCTGTTCGGGCGCTGGCCGGGCACGGACCCGGATGCCCCCCGGGTACTCACGGGCTCGCACTTCGACACCACGCTCAACGCCGGCAAGTACGACGGGGTGCTTGGCGTGCTCGGCGCGATCGACGCCGTCCGCCGCCTCCAGGCGCGTGGCGTGCAGCCGCGGCGCACGATCGAGATCGTCGGCTTCGCGGGCGAGGAGCCACGGTTCGGGGCCGGTTGCATCGGCAGCCGCGCAATGGTCGGCCAGCTCACCCGCGAGGACCTCGACACGATGCGCGACCGCGAAGGGATCAGCATCGCCGAGGCGATGCGCGCGGTCGGGCTGGACCCCGACCGGCTCCGCGAGGCGGTACTCGACCACGAGAACGTCCACGTGCTCGTCGAGCTTCACATCGAGCAGGGTGCGGTGCTCGAGCACGACGGCATCACGATCGGCGTCGTCGAGCACATCGCCGCTCCGCACGACCTGCGGGTGACGATCACGGGATCGGCTCGGCACTCAGGCTCGACGCCGATGGGGCTGCGCCGCGACGCGCTCACCGCGGCGAGCGAGGTGGTGCTCGCTGTCGAGCGGCTCGCCAGCGAGTCGCGGAGCGGCGCTACGGTCGGGACGGTCGGCGTCCTCGACGTGCGCCCAGGAGCCGTCAACGTGATCCCCGGCCAGGTGCGGATGGACGTCGACATCCGTGACAGCGACCTCGAAGCTCGCACGGAGGTGGTCGATGCGACGCTCGCCGTGCTCGACGAGGTGGCGAGCCGCCGCGGCCTTGAGTACACGGTCTCGACGATCGCACGCGACGTCCCGGCCGACTGCGATCCGCGGATCGTCGAGGCGGTCCGCGACACCTGCGCCGAGCTCGACCTCCGCTTCCGCGGGATCACCAGCGGCGCCTACCACGACGCGATGGTCCTCGGGGCCAAGGTGCCGATAGGGATGATCTTCGTTCCGAGTGTGAACGGCCTCAGCCATCACCCGGACGAGTACACCGCGCCCGAGGATCTCGACCGCGGCGTCGACGTCCTGTCAGGCACGCTCGCCCGCCTCGCCGCGTGACCGCTTTTCGCCCGCCTCGCCGCGTGACCGCTTTTCGCCCGCCTCGGCGCGTGACCGCTTCCGTTCGGTGAGGCCGAGCCAGACGATGTCGGGGCGAAGCGGAAGACGCGTGAAGCGGACGCTGGTTGCGTCGCGCACCGCGTTTGCCAGTGCGGGGGCGACAGGGTTGAATGGGCCCTCGCTCATCGGCTTGGCGCCGAGCGGGCCGGCGACCCGGTCGCGCGTATTCGCGAAGTGGACCTCGGTGAAGGGGACGCCGGCGAACATAGGCACCGGATAATCGCGCAGCCGCCGCGTCGTCACCGCGCCGTCCGGGCCAATCCGCACCTCCTCCCAGAGCGCCGCCCCGAGCGCCTGGGCGACCCCTCCCTCGATCTGGGCGCGGCACTGCATCGGGTTGATCACAGTGCCGGCGTCGGCGGCGTGGACACTGAACAGGATCCGCACCTCGCCGGTGGACGGCCGCACGGCGACCCGGAAGCCGTGGACGTTGAACGCCACCGAGCGCCGCAGGCCGTCGCAGCGGCCATCGGCCCCAAGCAGCGTGCGCCGCCCATCGGTGGGGGCGCTGGCATCGGTGGGGGCGCGGGCATCGATCAGCGCGCGCAGTGCCCTGGCCGCCTCGAGCGTCGCGGCGCCCGCGATCACGGTCCCGGTCGATCCGTACGCGCCGGTGTCGTGGTCGACCGCATCGGTGTCCGACTGCACGACCGCGATCCGGACGGGCGTCGTGCCGAGCTCGTCGGCGGCTAGCTGGACGAGGACGGTCGTCGTGCCGTTGCCGAACTCCGGCGTGCCGGCGTGGAGGACGTAGCCACCGCCGGCCGCCTCGGCGATCCGCACGTGGGCCCGATGGCCGCCCGGCGGAGTCGTGTCGAGCATCGCGGCGGCGACGCCCTCTCCGACGAGCCACTCTTCTCCGGGCGAAGGCGCTCCGCGGCCGGCCCGCAGCGCCTCCTGGACGGCGTCGAGGCACTGGTCGAGCCCGTAGCTGCCGATCTCCGAGGCGCCGGCCGACCCTTCGACCGAGACGAGCTCGTTGCCGGGCTCGACGACGTTGCGCCGGCGCATCTCGATCGGATCGATGCCCAGCGAGCGGCCGAGCTCGTCGATGGCGGAGTCGATCGCGAAGAACGCCTGGCTCAGTCCGTAGCCGCGCAATGCCCCGGCGGGGACGGTGTTCGTGTAGACGCAGAAGCCGTCGACGCGCTTGTTGGCGCACCGGTACAGGGCGAGTGACTCGCCGCAGGCATGGTGTAGGACGGCGGGGCCGTGGTTGCCGTAGGCGCCGGTGTCCGAGACGATTCTGAGCGCGAGCGCGGTCAGCGTGCCGTCCGCGCGTGCTCCCGCGCGGACGGTGATCCGCATCGCGTGGCGGGTCGTCGCGGCGGTGAACTGCTCTTCGCGGCTGAGCTCGAGCGTGACCGGCCGGCCGAGCCTGAGCGCCGCGAGCGCGACGATGTCCTCGGTGAGCATCTCCTGCTTGCCGCCGAAACCGCCGCCGACGCGGCCGGTGAACACACGCACGTCCTTCCGGGGCAGTTCGAACAGGCGGGCGAGCGCGTCGCGGGTGAGGAACGGGACCTGGCTGCTCGTCCGGACGACGAGCCGTCCCCGCTCGTCGATCCAGGCCGTCGAGGCGTGTGTCTCCAGATGGACGTGCTGGACCCGCTGAATGTCGAACGTCTCCTCGACTGTGGCGTCGGCCTCCGCGAGACCGCGCTCGATATCGCCGATCTCGCTGTGGATCTCCGCCGCGACGTTGGCCTGCGGGTCGCCGATCCGGGCCTCCGCCGGCTTGTCCGCGTGCAGCAGCGGTGCGCCCGGTGCCATCGAATCCTCGGGATCGAACACGGCCGCGAGCTGTTCGTATTCGACGACGACGAGCGCGGCGCCCCGTTCGGCCTCCGCCCGCGTGTCGGCGACGACGGCAGCGACCCGCTGACCGTGAAAGCGGACGATCCGGTCGAGCAGGAGTGTGTCATCGGGATCTTCGGTGTAATGCTCGTGCCGGGCGCTCGAATAGCTGCGCGGCGGGGCGTCGTCCGGCGTCAGGACGAGCCGGACCCCCGGCAGCGCGAGCGCCGCGCCGGCGTCGATGGCGCGGATGCGGGCGTGGGCGAGGGGGGCGCGTACGAGCGCCATGTGGAGGCCACCTTCAGGTGCCTCGTCGAGGGTGAAATGGGCGCTGCCGGTGACGATGGCGGGGCCGGCAGGCGCGCCGACGTCGCCGCCAACCGCGGTGCCGTCGCGGCCAACCGCGGTGCCGTCGCGGCCAACCGCGCCGACGTCGCGGCCAACCGCGGTGCCGTCGCGGCCAACCGCGCCGCCGTCGCCGCCAACCGCGCCGACGTCGCCGCCAACCGCGCCGCTGGGATCCCCCGTGCGGACGTTCCGCACGCCTCGGAACCCGTCGGCGATCGCCCGGTAGCCCGTGCAGCGGCAGATGTTGCCCTTGAGGGCGCGCGGGAGATCGGCGCGGAGATCGTCGCCGCACGCGACTCCGGTCATCAGGAAGCCGGCCGTGCAGAACCCGCACTGGAAGCTCTGCGCGTCGATGAATGCCTGCTGGAGGGGGTGCAGCGTTCCGTCCGTCGCGGCGAGCCCCTCGATCGTCGTCACCTCGCCGTGAACCCTGACCGCGGGGGTGATGCAGCTATGGACCGGAACCCCGTCCACGTGCACGGTGCACGCGCCGCAGTCACCCGCGTCGCAACCCTTCTTCACGCCGGTCCAGCCGAGCTCACGGAGGAACGTGCGCAGGCACTGACCCGGCGCGGGCACACGGCCGGCCTCCACGCCGTTGACCCGCATCAGAGCTCGTCCGCGAGCTCCGCGCGGACCTGTTCTGAGAGCACCGATGTGAGGTGAGCCCGCCAGCGTGGGTCGCCATGGACGTCGTCGTGCCACACCGGCGCGCGCTCCACGATTGCTGCCCCGAGGTCCCCGGCGCTCGGGGGCGCGTCGAAGCGCAGCTGGAGCGGTCGCGGGACCGCCGCGGTGATCGTGATCACGGTCGCCTCGGTGTCGGGGTCACGGCGGCCGATGACGAGCGCGGCGGAGCGCCCGAGCGGCGTGAGGGACGCCCGCCGCATCGCCGTTCGCGCGCGCAGGGCGTGGGCGGGGAGGTGGACGGAGCGCAGCAGCGCGCCAGGGCCGAGCGCCGTCCGCCGGTCGCCGAGGACGAAGTCCACCACACGCACGGTTCGCAGCGACCCGTCGGCCTCCCAGATCGTGCACGCCCCATCGAGCGCCGCGGTAAGCGAGATCATCGGCCCGGCCGGGAGGGCGAGGCAGAGATTGCCTCCGATCGTCGCCGCGTTCCAGACCTTGAACGAGCCGAGCAGCGCATCGCAGCACACGCGCGCGAGGCCGGCGGCCGGCCAGTCCGCTGGTCCGCGCCACGCCGCAAGCTGGGCGAGCGTGCAGGTGGCGGCGATCTCGAGCCCGTCTGCGCCGTCGACGAGCGGCGGCCAGCCGAACTCGGCGAGGTCGATCAGGCGGCTCACCCCGGGCTGGGGCTCGGAGAACAGCCACGTTCCGCCCGCGAGCCACGCGTCGCCGGTCCGCCACTCGCCGGTCCGCCACTCGCCGGCCGCGAAGCGATCGCCCGCAAGCACCGTGGAGACACCGTTCAGGTCCACCGCTCCACTCCCTCGCTGACCCGACTACGCGACCGTGGCGTGGAGCGCCGCGGAGGCGGCGGCCGCCTCGCGTGCGAGCGTCTCCTCGTCGGCGGTGAGCAGGTGGCCGCCGGCGACGATCGCGCGTCCGCCGACGAACAGCCGCTCGAGCCTCGGCGCTCCGAACACAAGCGTGCACACCGGGTCCGCGATTCCCCCGCCGGCGAGGCCATCGACCCGCCACAGGGCGAGGTCGGCGAGCTTGCCCACCTCGAGCGACCCAAGCTCGCGCTCGCGGCCGAGACAGCGGGCCCCGCCCAGGGTGGCCACCGACAGTGCCTCGCGCGCGGTGAGGCCGAGCGGCCCCTCCCGGACGCGTGCGACGAGCATTGCCTGGTGTAGCTCGTCGATCATCCGCCCCGACTCGTTCGAGGCGGCGCCGTCGACCCCGAGGCCGACCGGCGCCCCCGCGGACAGCAGCGACCGCAGCGGCGCCGCGCCGGCGCCGAGCCGCCCGTTCGAGGTCGGGCAATGTGCGACCCCGGTGCCGGTCGCCCCGAACCGCTCGATCGCGGCGTCGGAGAGGTGCACGCAATGGGCCATCCAAACGTCATCGCCGAGCCAGCCGAGCTGCTCGGCGTACTCCGCCGGCGAGCACCCGAACCGCGCGCGGCAGAACTCCTCCTCGTCGCGCGTCTCGGCCAGGTGCGTGTGGAGGCGAACGCCCTTGCTGCGGGCGACGTCGGCCGCCTCGCGCATCAGTTCCTCGGTGACGCTGAACGGCGAGCACGGCGCCACGACCATCCGCAGCATCGAATCCTCGCTCGGGTCGTGCCAGCGGTCGATCGCCTCGGCGGTCGCGGCAAGGATCGCATCGCGGTCCTCAACCACCGAGTCGGGAGGGAGGCCGCCGTCGGACTGCCCGAGGTCCATCGAGCCCCGTGCCGGATGGAAGCGGATCCCGATCCGCTGAGCCGCCTCGATCTCGGCGGCGAGGACGTCCCCGCCCCCGACCGGAAAGACGTAGTGGTGATCGCTGCTCGTCGTCGCGCCGCTCAGCGCCATCCAGCCCAGGTTGGCGGCGGCGGACGCATGGACTGTCTGCTCGTCGATCCGGGCCCACAGCGGGTAGAGCGTCGTAAGCCAGCCGAACAGCGTGGAGTCCTGCGCGAGGCCCCGGGTGATCCACTGGTAGAGGTGGTGGTGGGTGTTGATGAGCCCCGGGGTGAGCAGGCACCCTGAGCCGTCGATCACCGCCGCGTCGCCGTGCTCCTCGGGCACCGGCCCTGAGCCGAGAGCGACGATGCGGGTCCCCTCGAGAACGAGGTGCCCGTCGCCGAACTCGGTACCCGCTCGGTCACAGGTGGCGAGGTGACAGGACGCAATCGCGACCCGGCCGCTCACGGCGCCGGCTGCGTCGGTGGGGTCGCCACGCTCGGGCTTACCGTCGGCACCGCCGGCGGCGGCGTGATCGCCCCCGCCTTGAGCGCTGTCCTCAGGACTCCCGGCTTCGGGGGGAAGTTGACCCAGTGGTTGAACACGAGATTGAGTACGAACACTACGAGCACCGTCGAGGTGATGCTCGAGCCGAAGATGACCTGGAAGTTGGCGGGGAACTTCTCGTAGAAATTCGGCGCCACCGACGGGATCAGGCCGACCGACAGTGACACTGCCACGATCAGGAGGTTGTGGTTGCCGTCGAAGTTCACCCTGGCCAGGGTACGGATCCCGATCGCCGTCACCATCGCGAACATAACGGTGGCCGCGCCGCCGATCACCGGTCCGGGAATGTTGGCGATGATCTGGCTGACCTTGGGGATCAGCCCGAGGATGACGAGGAAGACCCCGCACACGGCGACTACCCAGCGGCTCTTCACCCCGGTCATGCCGACGATGCCGACGTTCTCCGCGTAGGCGGTGTCGGGGAACGAGTTCGTGAAGCTGGCGATGAACGCCGACAGCCCGTCGGTTCGCAGCCCCCGTGCAAGGTCCGACGGGCTCAGGTCTCGTCCGGTCATCTCGCCGACCGCCAGCATGTCCGCCGTCGACTCGGTGTAGGTGACGAGCATGACGATGCAGAGCGAGATGATCGCCGACGCCTTGAACTCCGGCCCGCCGAAGTGGAAGAACTTCGGCCCGCCGAACCAGCCGACGGTGTTGACGCTCGAGAAGTGCAGCAGCCCCAGCGGCCAGGCAACGAGCGTGCCGATGATGATCGCGAGCAGCACGGCGATCTGGCTGATGAAGCCCGTGAACAGCCGCGTGATGACGACGATCGACAGTACGACGAGGCCGGCCAGCCAGACGTGTGAGATCGCCCCGTAGCTGGGCGCGGTCGCGTCCTGGCCCGCGATCAGTCCGACGTCGGCTCCGATCAGCGACAGCCCGATCACTGCGATCACCGTCCCCGTGACGAGCGGCGGGAAGAATCGCAGGATCATCGAGAACGGCTTGGCTACGAGCAGTCCGAAGATCCCTGAGATCAGCAGCGCACCGTAGAACGACCGCAGACCGTAGTGCGAGGCGATCGTGATCATCGGGCTGAGCACGGTGAACGTCGCGCCGGCGACCACCGGCAGGCGGATGCCGAACAGCTTCCCGATGCCAACCGACTGGATCAGCGTGCAGATCCCCGAGACGAGCAGGTCGGCGCCGATCAGGATGCCGATGCTCGCCTTGTCGAGGTGCAGTGCCGGCCCGACGATGAGCGGAACGGCGACCGCGCCGGCGTACATGATGAACAGGTGCTGGAGGCCGAGCGTGACCAATTGCCTCGCCGGCAGAATCTCGTCGACGGGATGGACTCCCGTGTTGGGCGCAGTGCCTCGCGCCTGCTTCGGTGTGACGACGGTGCTCATGCTTGCCCCTCCTCCTGTGCTCGCTCGGCAGCCTCGCGGAAAGCGCCAATCTAAGCGCGGCGAGACGCGGTCACCATGGCCCCGTGGCCAATCCCAGGGAGCCCGATGCACCGTCTCTGGCCAACGCGCGCGGTGCTTTCACCGCTAGCCTCACCCGCGACCCTCGGAGCAAAGGAACGGCCACATGTGCGCGATCATCGGTGCCAACCAGTACGGCAAGGCGGAGGTGCACATGGTCACCGTGCGGCGGCAGGGTGACCGGCACGAGATCTGTGACCTCACCGTCGGTATCACCCTGTCCGGCGACCTCGACGAGGTACACATCTCCGGTGACAACGCCAACGTCGTGCCGACCGACACCCAGAAGAACACCGTGTTCGCGTTCGCCAAGGAGGAGCCGGTCGGAGCGATCGAGGAGTTCGCGCTCCGGCTCGGCCGCCACTTCGTCGCTGATTTCGCTCCGATCACCCAGGCGCGCGTCCACATCGAGTCCGCCGCGTGGGAGCGGATCGTCGTGGCCGGCAAGCCGCATCCGCACGCCTTCCGAAGCCCCGGCGCCGAGGTCAGGACCGCTACGGCCGTCTGCCGCTCGGAAGCCGAGTGGGTGCTGTCCGGACTGCAGGGTCTCGTCGTGCTGAAGAGCGCGGGTTCGGAGTTCACCGGCTACATCACCGACCGCTACACGACCCTCCAGGAGACTCGCGACCGGATCCTCTGCACCGCGGTGACGGCGAGGTGGCGCCACGCCGGCGCCGCGGGTGCGGGCGGCGTCGACGCCGCGAGCGCGGGCGGGTGGGATGCGTCGTTCGACACCGTCCGCTCGACGCTGCTCGAGCGGTTCGCCACTACCCACAGCCTCTCGCTGCAGCAGACCCTTCACGCGATGGCCGCCGGTGCGATCGAGGTGGGCACCGGAGTCGTCGAGATGCGCCTGTCGATGCCGAACCGTCACCACTTCGTTGTCGACCTCGAGCCGTTCGGGCTCGAGAACCCGAACGAGATCTTCCGCGTCGAGGACCGTCCCTACGGCCTCATCGAGGCGGTCATCCTCGCCGAGGACGCCCCGCCCGCCGGCCCGGCATGGGATCCGTATCCGCTGTTGTGAGCGCATCGCGCGTCCTCGGGAGGGGGTCGCGGACGAGCGGGGCCAGGGTGCGGGTTGACAGGGCGTGAATCAGCTACCCTCCTGGGGTCGGTGCTCCCGCGTCACTCGCCAAGTCGTTGCGGGGGCATTGGTTTTGGCGGCCGTCCCAGTCACTCGGGACGGCCGTTTCTTGTTGGTGCTTCAGTCGCCGCCGCCCCGGTCTCGGGCGCGGCTAGGGTTCGTTGCTCAGCTAGGCCTGGAGCTCTCGGAGATCGATGAGATCCTGCCCGCGTCCCGCCGCGCGAAACCACGGTCATGCAGACGCCCGCGCACCGGCTGTATGAAAGCCGCGGCGTACCGCGTGACCGGGCGCGCCGGGCCGGGCCGCCGTGCCGGGCCGCCGGGCCGGGTGTGCCGCCGGGCGCGCCGGGCCGGGCCGCCGGGCGGGCCGCGGTGACCGGGCGCGCCGGGCCGGGCCGCCGTGCCGGGCGCGCCGGGCCGGGCCGCCGGGCGGGCCGCGGGGTGCGCGATTGTCACGCGCGGGTCGCGGTTATGTCTCATGCGTGTGACTTTTAGCCCGATTCGGCCCACACCGGAATCTGGCGTGATGAGAAGTGAACAACAGTTGTGCACAACTCATCTCGACCCCAGCGAAACCGCCGTTGGATGCCGTCGGAGGCGGTCCAGATCGGTTGGGTGTCGGCAGGTGCGGCAGCGGCCGGTCCAGCATGCGGTGGTAGCACCCCAGCCCGGTGGGCTGCTCGTGACCTTCTGAGCACTCGGCGCTCAGTCGGGAACCAGGTAATCCTGGGGCTCGCCGAGGTTGAAGATGCCGACGCGGGGAAGCAGGCTGGGGGCGGGATTCATGTGGTAGACACCGTCGCACGCCTCGTCGAGCAGGTCCTGGCCCAGGTCGCGGCGCCGCTCGAGGAGCGCCTCGAACTCGGCCGGCTGTGGATCTTGCACCAGCGTCGGCACGACATCAAGGCTACCGGCCCGTCCAGGCCGTCGAGCGCCCATCGCTTACGACTCGGGGCGATACTCGTGCTCGCCGCTGATCCGTCGTAGCGCCTCGATCAGCCCGACGCGCACGCCTACTTGTGTGCCAGCGCCAGCCAGCCCGCCGGGGGTTGGTGTCAGCCGCCATCGACGCCGGAGCTAGTCCCGCTTGACAATCACGCTCAAGCTGACTTACCGCATCCAACAGGAGAACGATTTCGATGAGCGCCATTACCACGTTGCCCGAGCTGCTCCGCGCCCAGGCCTTCCGCATCCCTGACCAGCCGTTCGTCCGCTACCTCGGACGAACGGTCAACTACGGCGAGTTCGACGCCCGCACCGACGCCTTGGCGGCCGGCCTTGCCGATCTCGGCGTCAAGCCCGGCGACGTCGTCTCGGTGATGCTGCCGAACTCTCTCGCGTTCCTCGAAGCGTGGTGGGCGATCCTCAAGGCGGGGGCAGTGTTCGGCCCGATCAACCCGGCGTTCACCGCCCCCGAGGCGGCGTACGTCGTCGGTCATTCGCAGGCCGTCGCGATCGTCACCGACGGGAATGGGGTGTCGACGCTCGATGGCGCCTCTGGGGTGCCGGAGCTGGCGGGGCTGCACCACGTGATCTCGGTGGAGGAGGGCGGCAATGTCTCGCTCGAGTGGCTAGCTGGTCGCGGCGGCGAGGTGCCGACGAGTCGCGGGCGTTCTGAGGACCTGGCCACGCTCATGTACACCTCGGGCACTACCGGCAAGCCGAAGGGCGCGATGCTGACGCACGCCAACGTCCTCGCCAACGCGGCCATGGGCGCGGAGCTGCTGCCACTCGTGGCCGGTGAGCGCGTCGGGATGCTGCTGCCGCTGTTCCATGTCAACGCCCAGATCGTCACGTGCGTGATGCCGATGATGGTCGGCTGCGAGGTCGCGATCTGGGAGCGTTTCTCGGCCTCGAAGTTCTGGCGGACGGTCGATGAGCTCGAGCCGGTCGCGCTCTCCGCGGTACCGACGATCCTCTCGGCGGTGCTCCACACCGGCGGCGCCCCGAGCGGGCGCACCTCGCTTCGCTACATCATCTGCGGCGCCGCGCCCCTGTCGCGTGAGCTGCTCGAGGCGTTCGAGGAGCGCTTCGACATCCGCATCCTCGAGGGCTACGGCCTCACCGAGTCGACCTGCGTCTCGTCTCTGAACCCGTATTACGGGGCGCGCAAGGCGGGCTCGATCGGGCTGCCGGTGCGCGGCCAGCAGATGAAGATCGTCGACCCCGACGGCAGCCCGGTCGACGTCGGCGAGGTCGGCGAGATCGTCGTCAAGGGCCCGAACGTGATGGCCGGCTACTTGCACAACGAGGAGGCGACGGCCAAGACGATCCGCGACGGTTGGCTCCACACCGGCGACGTCGGCTACGTCGACTCCGACGGGTACTTCTTCATCGTCGATCGGGCCAAGGACATGATCATCCGCGGCGGCGAGAACATCTACCCGCGCGAGATCGAGGAGGTGCTCTATGGGCACGGCGGCGTATTCGAGTGCGCCGTGATCGGCGTGCCCCACGAGGTACGCGGCGAGGAGGTTCTCGCCGTCGTCGCGCCGAAGCCAGGCGCTCAGCTCGATGGCGAGGAGCTTAGGGAATACGCGGCCGAGCGTCTCGCGGCCTTCAAGGTGCCGGCCCGGTTCGAGATCCGCCCCGAGCTGCCGAAGACCCCCACCGGCAAGATCAGTAAGCCCCCGCTGCGCGAGGAGTTCGGCCACTGGGCGCCCGCGGGCGCGAACCGATGAGCGGCCTCCCCGAGAAGCTTGCGCGGCGAGGTACGGGGCGCCCGCGGATTTGACACGTGAGCGCGCGGCGAGGTTAGACTCACGACAGGATGTCGACGGTCCAGCCGGACGTCGAGGCGGTCGTTGGGCGGCAGCTGGAGGCTGTCCTCGATCGGCTGCGCCCGGGTCCGCTCGCTGAGGAGATGGCCGACCTGCTGATGGCGTCGATCCCGGAGCTTGGGCGCGCCGCCGACGATGATTTCCGCACTGGGTTGCTGCTCAGCTGCGAGGGCAATCTGACCGCGATCTGGGACCAGCTGCTCACGGGCGCGTCGGTCGAATCGATCGCTCCGCCGGCGGAGGCGATCGCCTGGTCGCACGAGCTCGTGCACCGCGGCGTTGAGCTTCCCGCGCTGCTGCGCGCTTACCGGCTCGGTCACGCCCTCGGCGAGCGTCGTCTCGGGGAGACTGCCGGCGAGCTCGAGATCGAGCCGGAGATTCGGTGGCGGGTGCTCGCCCGCATCTCCCATTACTTGTTCGCGTATATCGACGCGATCTGTACCGACCTGGTCGATGAGTACGAGCAGGAGCGTGCTCAGTGGATTCGCGGCGCGGCCGCCGCTCGTGCCGAGCTGGTGGGCGCGATCGTCGAGCGCCTGCCGACTGACGCCGGCGCGGCCAGCGAGAAGCTGCGCTACGACGTGGCGCGATGTCACGTTGCGCTGATCGTGTGGGCCGATCCGGCCCGTGCCGGACAGCCGGCCGGGTCCCTCGAGCGCGAATCGACAGGGCTCGCTGTGGCGCTCGGCGGCGGTCCGGTGTTGACGGTGCCGGTCGGCGAGCGGGTCGTCTGGGCGTGGACTTCGGGGGATCGCCTCACCGACGACATGAATGCTGTTGCGCACAGGATGGGTGAGGGTGTGCGCGCCGCGATCGGAACCTGCCGCGAGGGTCTCGATGGGATGGCCGAGTCGCACGAGGAGGCGCGGGTCGCGCGTAGGGTGGCCGAGCTGCGAGCGGTCCGGCCCGGCGCGGTCGTTGGCTACCGCGCCGCGGATCTGACGGGGTTGCTGACGGCCGATCCGGTCGAGGCGGTCAGGTTCGCCGAGGCCGAGCTCGGAGAGCTTCTCGAGGGCACCGACGTGGCCGCAAGGCTCAGGGCGACGGTTCGGGTCTACCTGGAGGAGAACCTCAGTCCGGCGCGCGCCGCTCGGCGCCTCGGGATCCATCAGAACACGGTTGTGTACCGGGTCAAGCAGACTGAGGAGCTGCTCGGACATCCGATCGAGCAGCGGCGCCTGCAGCTCGAGGTGGCGCTGCGGCTATCGGAAATGATCGACGGTCTGCGCGCCGCCGCCGGTGGCCGGCGGCCCGCGCGCGACTAGCCCCGCTCCCACGCGGGCACAAACCCTGTTTGTGCGCAGGAGCCAGCGATCGCGCCCGTGGCTGGCGCTGGCAACCATAGGACCCTCGCTCGCCCACTGAGATAACTCGTCTCCGCAATTCAACTTTTGAAGGAGGAGATTCAGCGATGGGATTCATCACTGGGAACTTCCCGCCGGTCGACCCGGCGACGTTCATGGACAAGCCTTACCGGGAGCGGCTAAAGACGCTCAGCAAGCACTGGGCCGAGTATGGCTTCGGTTCGCCAAAGGTGATCATGGTGACGTACTTGCTCAAGCTGGTGTTCTTCTACGTGCTTGGTGGCGTGCTCGTCGCCACCTTGACTTCGCATCTGAATCCGCTGCACCCCTCGGCCTGGTTCTTCCAGCCGGTGTTCTATGAGAAGGCGGTGCTGTGGACGGTGCTGCTCGAGTGCCTCGGTTTCGCCGGCTCCTGGGGCCCACTCGCCGGTCACTTCAAGCCGATGAGCGGCGGCGTGCACTACTACGCGCGTCCCCGCACGATCCGGCTGCCGCCGTGGCCTGACAAGGTGCCGTTCACGAGGGGCGATGAGCGCACTCCGTTCGACGTGCTGCTCTACGTCGCGCTGCTCGCCGCTCTGGTCGTGTCGCTCGCGCTCCCGGGCGTCCACACGCATGGGGTCGATCTGGCGCTCGGCTCGAACAAGGGTCTTGTCGCGCCGCCGGCGATCGTCGCGGTGATGGTCCTGCTCGTCACCCTCGGTCTCCGGGACAAGGTGCTGTTCATCGCCGCGCGCTCAGAGCAGTACCTCCCGGCGCTGATCTTCATGGCGTTCTTCCCCTTCGTCGACATGATCGTGGCCGCGAAGCTGCTGATCGTCGCGGTGTGGTTCTGCGCGGGATTCTCCAAGTGCAACCGGCACTTCCCCAACGTCCTCGGACCGATGGTGTCCAACGTGCCATGGCTCCCGTCCAAGAAGGTCAAGCGCATGCACTACGCCAGCTTCCCCGAGGACCTGCGCCCGTCGAAGCTCACCTACCGCATCGCTCACGGTCCGGGCATGTTCGGCGAGCTCGTGCCGCCGCTCGTGCTGCTGTTCTCACACAATCACACGGTGACGCTGATCGCGGCCGTCTTCATGATCGGCTACCACCTGTTCATCATCTCGACCTTCCCGCTCGCGGTGCCGCTGGAATGGAACGTGCTGTTCATGTACATCACCGCGTTTCTTTTCCTCGGCTACCCCGCCGAGGGGGGCTACGGCCTCGGCGACATGGGCACGCCGCTGTTGGTCGTGACGCTCGCGGGCCTTCTGTTCTTCCCCGTGCTTGGAAACCTCCGCCCCGACCTCGTCTCGTTCCTGCCCTCGATGCGCCAGTACGCGGGCAACTGGGCTTCGGCGATGTGGGCATTCGCGCCAGGCGCCGAGCAGAAGCTCAACGAGCGCATCGTCAAGGGCGCACCGACGCAGAAGGACCAGCTTCAGATCAAGGCGCCGCTGCTCGGGTACGACGAGCGGGTGGCCGAGATCCTGCTCAACATGCTCCTCGCGTGGCGCTCGATGCACAGCCAGGCCCGGGGACTCAACTCCGTCATGATGAATCATCTGGGCGATGACATCGACACCTACACCCTCCGCGAGGCGGAGTTCATGTGCAACGCGATCGTCGGCTTCAACTTCGGCGACGGTCACCTGCACGATCAGCGCATGATCGAGGCGATCCAGAAGCGCTGCCAGTTCGCGCCCGGCGAGTTCACCGTTGTCTGGGTCGAGTCCGAGCCCGTGTGGAGCGGACGCCAGCAGTACTGGGTGATGGATGCCGCTGTCGGCGTGGTAGAGCGCGGTAGCTGGGCGGTGCGGGACGCCGTCAAGGAGATCCCGTGGCTGCCGGACGGCCCCATCGCCACGCAAGTCGACTGGCGCCGAGAAGGATATGAGCGCGTCAGCTACTCGGACGCCGTGGATCAGGTGGCCTTCGAAGTGGTACCGACAGCGGAAGCGGCGGTGACGGCATGACCAGCGCAATCGTGGTCGGCAGCGGGCCCAACGGGCTCGCGGCGGCCCTCACCCTCGCCTCCGAAGGCGTCGAGGTGACCGTGCTCGAAGCAGCCGACGCACTTGGCGGCGGTGCCCGCTCGAGCGAGCTGACGCTCACGGGCCTGGTTCACGACGAGTGCTCGGCGGCTCACCCGCTTGCGGTCGACACCCCGTTCAGCCGCCGGTTCGACCTCGAAGCGCACGGACTGCGGTGGCGCTGGCCGGAGGTCCAGTACGCCCATCCGCTGGACGGCGGCGCGGGTGCCGCCGCCTACCGGTCCGTCGAAGAAACCGCTGGCGCGCTCGGCAAGGACGGCCGCGCGTGGCGGTCGGTGTTCGGACCGCTCACCGAGCACTTCGACGACATCACCGCCGACTTCCTGCGCCCGATGCTGCACGTGCCGGAGCACCCCGTCAGCCTGACCCAGTTCGGCCTCTATTCGGCGCTGCCCGCAGCCCTGCTCGCGCGCCGCTGGTCAACCGAACAGGGACGGGCGCTGTTCGCCGGTGTCGCCGCCCATGCCTTCCGGCCGTTCGCCTCGCCGATGTCCTCGGCGATCGGCGTGGCCCTTGGCACCGCGGCACACCGCTACGGCTGGCCTGTCGCCGAGGGCGGCTCGGGCTCGATCAGCGGCGCGATGATCTCGCTGCTCGAGGCGGCCGGCGCGCGGTTCGAGACGGGCGTCCGGGTGCAGTCTCTCGACGAGCTCGACGAAGCGGACATCGTCATGCTCGACGTCGCGCCCGCAGCGGCCGCCCGAATCGCGGGAGACCGGATGCCGCGCCGGATCACGCGGGCCCTTACCCGCTACCGCCACGGCCCCGCGACCTTCAAGGTCGACTTCGCCGTCGAGGGCGGCATCCCGTGGGCCTACGAACCCGCCCGCCACGCCGGCACCGTGCACGTCGGCGGCGGCCTGCAGGAGATCGCCGCGGGCGAGAAGCTCCTGCACGCCGGGCGCATGCCCGAAGCACCGTTCGTGCTCGTCTGCCAGCAGTACCTGGCCGATCCCGCGCGGTCCCGTGGAGACGTGCACCCGGTGTACTCCTACGCCCACGTTCCCGCCGGCTACACCGGTGACGCCACGGCGCAGATCGAGGCTCAGATCGAACGGTTCGCGCCCGGGTTCCGCGAGCGTATTCTCGCCCGCGCCTCAAGGTCGGTCGCGCAGACCGAAGCGCACAACGCCAACTACGTCGGCGGCGACGTGGTCACCGGCAGCAACGACGCACTGCAGCTCGTGTTCCGCCCCCGGATAGCCCTCGACCCCTACACGACCGGTATCCCCGGGACCTACATCTGCTCCGCAGCAACGCCACCCGGGGCCGGCGCCCACGGCATGTGCGGCTACAACGCCGCCCTCTCGGCACTCCGCCGCATCGACCCCCACCGCGACCACTCCGACACGACTGACGTCCATTCATCGGAGCCCGCGCCCGGCTCGGTACCGCTGTCGCGGCACTGAGGTGCTTGCTTGGAGCCGACCCGCTGCCTGACCGTGGACATCGGCGACCGGGAAGCGTAAACAGCGGCTCCCGCCGCCGGACCGTGACCCTGCGTGACGGTGCGCGCGTGGGCCTGCGCCCGATCGCGCCCGAGGACAAGCCGCTGCTGGCGGCCAGTTTCGCGCGGCTGAGCGAGCGGTCACGGTACCGCCGGTTTTTCACCGGCAAGCCCGAGCTTTCCGCAGCGGAGCTCGACTACCTCGTCGACGTCGATCACCGCGACCACGAGGCGATCGTCGCTGTGGACCTCGCGAGCGGAGACGTGCTCGGCGTCGCCCGGTACATTCGCTCGCCCCACGATCCCGAGGTCGCCGAGGTCGCCATCACCGTCGTCGATGACTGGCAAGGGCGCGGCCTCGGGCGCGCGCTCGCAGATCGCGTGACCTATCGCGCCCGACGCGAAGGCGTGCGCCGATTCAGCGCCGTGGTCCAGAGCGACAACGAAGCGTCCCTCGCGCTGCTCAGTGGGGCCGGTGACACCAGGCGCCGGGTCGACAGTCGCGAGGTCGAGCTCGTCATCGAGCTGCCGCCCAAGCGGGGAACGGGAGCGCGGCTCGGCCGCGCGTTGCGCGCGGCCGCCGCAGGAGGGCTGGTGCCCGCGAAGACAATCGTTGACAGCCTGATGCCCTCGTCTCGACCACCGGTCCCACCGCCCCGTCCCATCCAGACCATCGTTGTGGGCGTCGATGGCTCAGAGACAGCGACGGCAGCGCTGGCCGCAGCACTCGAGCTCGCAGCGGTCGCAGGCGCCGCGCTTCATCTCGTCAGTGCATACAGCTCCATCCAGGAGCCGGCCGACGCCGACTCGGTCCTGGCGAGAGCGGCGGGGGCGGCCCGCGCAGCCGGCCTCGCCGCGGTCACCCACAGGCGCAGCGGCGCCGCCGCCGACGCCCTTTTGGCCGTCGCCGGGGAGGAGGACGCCGACCTTCTCGTCGTGGGCAACAGCGGCATGACCGGCGCCTCACGCATCCTTCCGGGCAACCTGGCCGATCGCGTCTCCCACGGCGCGGCGTGCCACGTGCTGATCGTGCGTGCGCGCCGGAGATGAACGGGGTCTTGCTGCGAGCGTCATGGAAGCCGCGACCATTACGCGAACGCCCCGACGCCGGTGATGTCGCGGCCGACGATCAGCGTCTGCATCGTCTCGGTGCCCTCGTAGGTGTGGATCGCCTCGATGTCGGCCATGTGGCGGATGACGTGGTTCTCCAGCAACAGCCCGTTGCCGCCGAGCATGTCGCGCGCCAGCGCGCAGATCTCGCGCGCCTTGCGCGTGTTGTTGAGCTTGGCGAGGCCGGCGATCGTGTCGGTGAGCTGGCCGCGCTGCGCGAGCCGCCCGATCTGCAGGCAGTAGAGCTGCATCGCGGTGACGTCGGCGAGCATCCGCACGAGGCGGTCCTGGACGATTTGGAAGCTGCACAGCGGGCGGCCGAACTGGTGGCGGCGCTTGGAGTACGTGAGCGCGGCCTCGTAGGCGGCGACGGCGTGCCCGAGCGCCGACCAGGCGCACGCGCTGCGGGTGGCCGCGAGGACGCGCCCGGTGTCCTTGAAGCTCGCGGCGCCCGGTAGGCGGTTCTCGACCGGCACGCGGACTTCGTCGAGGATGATGTGCGCCTGCCAGATCGCGCGCAGCGAGCCTTTCCCCTCGATCACCTTTGCGTGGTAGCCCGGAGTGCCCTGATCGACGAGGAACCCCTGTACCTTGCCGTCGTCACCGCGCGCCCACACGACGATGACATCGGCGAGGCTGGCGTTGCCGATCCAGCGCTTCGCGCCGTCGATCACGAACTCGTCGCCGTCGCGGCGCGCCGTCGTCTCGAGCGCGACGGAATCAGAGCCGTGGTCGGGCTCGGTGAGCGCGAACGCGCCGAGCTTCTGCAGCCGCGCCATTCCTGGCAGCCACCGGTCCTTCTGCTCCTCTGAGCCGAACATGGAGATCGACTTCATCGCCAGCCCGGACTGAACCCCGAGAACCGTCCCAAGGCTGCCGTCGCCACGGTTCAGCTCCATCGTCGCCAGCCCGACCGAGATCGGGTCGAGCCCGGGGCAGCCGTACCCTTCGATGTCCTCGCCGACGATCCCGAGCTCGCCGAGACGGTGGATCAGCGGCCAGGGGAGCTCGGCGCGCTCCCAATACCCGCCGATCACGGGCAGGACCTCGTCGTCGACGAACGCGCGCACGCGCCGCAGGACGTCGAGCTGGTCGTCGGTGAGCTGCTCGCGCAGGAAGAAGTAGTCGGTCGCGAGTGCGTGGCCGAGATCCTCGAACAGGGGCGGTACGTCGAGCGTGTCCATCAGGCTTCCTCTCTCATGAGTTCGGGCTGCGCGAGCGCGAGCGCAATCGCGCGGTAGGCCTTGCGGTTGAAGATGAGGCCGACGTGGCTGCCCGTCACCTCGATGCAGTCGGCCTCGGGGACGATCGACTCCTGCCAGCGGACGACGCCGTCGCCCTTGGAGTAGATGCTCGTCAAACGTACGAGCTCGGTCGGGAACGGCTTCCCGTAATCGCGCGCGAACGGGCACGGACAGTCCATGCTCAGGCAGCGGTTGAACCGGGCGCGGCCAGTGGCCCGCATGCCGCGGCGGGCCGCTTTTACCGCGAGCGCGGTGGGAACGCTGATCGAGAGCATCGCGCGGAGGTCGGCGCCGAGCGAGATCGCGTGCGACACACGATCGGGCGTGCGCGCCGCCACCGCGCGGGCGTAATGACCGCCTCGGCTGTGGCCGACGAGCGCGACTCGGCGCCCGTGTTTCTCATACAGCGCCGTGACGAGGCGCTCTACGCGCTCGGCGGCGCGGTCCGAGCAGTCGATGTTGAGAATGAAGCCGCAGACGTGGGGCCGGTAGCCGATCCCCCGGAGCCAGGACGCGATTACGGCGAGCGTCTGGTCGCCGGCCAGGAAGCCGGGCATGAGGATTACCGGCCGCCCGTCCCCGCGCGGGATTCCGTCGCCGCGGAGCACAGGGTCAGCGAGGAGGCGGGCGGCCTCGAGCGTCCATCGCGTCTCGGCGAGCGGGCGGCCCCACCACGCCGGGACGGAGGCAGGCTGTCGCTTAGGCGGCCGTGGCGTCGCTTCGGGATCTGGAGCGTTCGAGGGGGCGGGGGCGCCCACGAGCTCACCTGGCGTGCACGTAGGTGCCGGGCGCTTTGGCCGCCGCCCGGTAGCGCGGGCTGCCAAGCTTCCCGGGGGCGGGTTTGAGGTCGCCTGAGCGCTCGGCGAGCCAGGCGCTGTAGTCGGGCCACCAACTCCCGCGCCTGACGTCGGCCTGCTCGACCCACGCGTCGAGATTCTCGACGCGCTTGTCGGTGACGCGGTAGCTCGAGCGGCTCTCCGGTGAGGGCGGGTTCACGAGCGCTTGGATGTGCCCGCTCGTCGAGAGCACGAAGCGCGAATTGCCACCAAGGAGATTCATGCTGTGCTGTGCGTTCTCCCACGGCACGATGTGGTCCTTCAGCCCCGCGACGATGTAGCTGTCCACGTTGATGGCGCCGAGGTCGACGGGAGTGCCGAGCACTTCGGCCGCCCCGGGGTGGGTGAGTGAGTTCTCCAGCGCGAGCTGGACGAAGTCGCGATGCAGCCCGGCGGCGAGGCGGACGGCGTCCTGGTTCCAGTAGAGAATGTCGAAGGCGGGCGGGGCCTTGCCAAGCAGGTAGTTGTTGACGACGTAGTTCCACACGAGGTCGTTGGGTCGCAGCCAGGCAAACACGCCCGCGAGGGCCTGACCGTCGAGGTAGCCCTTGCGCGCGGACTCGGCCACCGCGGCGGCGGCGACCTCGCGGCTCGTGAAAGCCGCCGTCGTCCCCGCGCGCGCGTTGTCGAGCGCGCACACGAACAGCGTCAGGCTCGCGACGGCGTCCAGCCCGCTGGTCGCGGCGAGGTGAGCGACCGCGCCGGCGCTGATGATCCCGCCCGAGCAAGCCGCGTTGATATGCACCTGTGGGCATTTCGTGATCTCGGCGACGGCGTCGCGCGCCTCGAGCACCGCCTCGGCGTAGGTGTCGAGGTCGAAATGCCCCTGCGCGGCGTCCGGGTTGCGCCAGGAGATGATGAACACCTGCTGGCCCTCGCCCACGAGGTATTCGACCATGCTGCGCCCGGGAGCGATGTCGAGGATGTAGTAGCGGTTGATCGTCGGCGGCGCTAACAGCAGCGGCACCTCCCTGACCTGCTCGGTCGAGGGGCGGTAGTGGATGAGCTCGAACACCTCCGTGCGCAGGACAACCGACCCGGGTGAGACCGCCAGGTTGCCGCCAACCTCGAACTTGCTCACGTCGACGCTGGCGGGCAGCCGCGGCGCGTGCGACATGTCGCGCACGAACCGCCGGCCGCCCTTCACCAGGTTCGAGCCGCCAGTGTCGATGATCTCGCGTAGCACTGCTGGGTTGGACCAGGGGAAGTTGGTGGGGGCGAGCGCGTCGAGGACATTCGTCGCGGCAAAGCGCGCCTGGCGCTCGGTGCGCCAGTCGAGGTCGGAGTCGTCGATCAGGCCGTCCACGGTCTCTTCAGCGGCCAGGTAGGACTGAAGCAGGCGTCGCAGCAGCCAGTTCTGCTTCCAGGCCGGGTCGGCGAAGCGACGGTCGCCCTTCGCCGGTTCAAGCTCCGAGTCGCCGGCCACTACCCGCCCGAGCTCACCGCCGAGATGACCCACACGACGGACCACCCGTCCGGGCTTGACGGCGAGCGCGCCGGCGACCCTCGCGGCCGCGGTCGGCTTGATGAATCGTCCGACGCCGCCGTGATCGACCGCGGCGTCGGTCAGCATCACGTCGAGCGCGGCGCCCGCCGCCGCGCGGGCGCCGACCGAGTTCGAGGTTGCCTTGGTGGTCACCGGGAGCCCTCGAAGACCCGATAGAGGACGTTCGCGACGCAGACCGGCTTCGCTGAGGACTCCGGCTCGAAAGTCAGCGTCACCGCCAGGCTCGCGCCGCCAGGGATGTCCTGCAGCTCGTCTAGGCGCACACGCAGACGCACACGCTCCCCGACGGGCAGGGGCGCGGGGAAACGGAGCTTGTCGAGCCCGTAATTGACTGCCATGGCGAAGCCGTCCAGGGGCAACACCTCGGCGACCATCACCGGCGCGAGCGCGAGCGTGAAGTACCCGTGCACGATCGTCCCGCCGAACGGAGTCTCGCGCGCACGCTCGGGGTCGGTGTGAATCCACTGGCGATCGCCGGTGATCTCGGCGAACTCGTCGACTTCCTCCTGAGTTACCTGGCGGAAGTCGCTTACTCCGAGCTCCTGGCCCGCCATCGCCCTGAGCTCCTCGACTGTCGTTACGGTCAACATCGTCCCCTCACCTTCCACCTTATAGGCCTTCGATCGCTGTCGTGCTCATGCCTGGCAAGCTACGCGTGCGGGTCAGAAGTGGCGATGGTTTCGGGCCACAAGCATCGCCCTTCGCCTTGTCGCTGCTCGCCAAGGACTGGTCTGCGGAGACAACTTGTTTGCGGAGCGCTCCTCGCCGGACGAGAGTGCACAGGGATGTAACTAGTGGCCGCTGGGCATCTGACCATACTTACGGCGTAATTACTGTGATAGCGTTGATGTATGGCGAAGGCAGCCCCGTTTAGCATGCGTCTGTCAGACGACACCGATCGGCTCGTCAGCGACGAGGCAAAACGGACGCGCCGGACGAAAGGCGCGGTCGTCGAAGCGCTCGCCGAGGAAGCGCTCCGGACTCGCCGGTTCCCCGGGATCGCGTTTCGCGGCAGCGATTGGAACCGGCGCCCGTGGGTGATCGGCACGGCACTCGACGTCTGGGAGATCGTGGCGGCCTCACGCTCTTACGGTACGCCCGGCGAGATCGCGGCCGCAACCGATCTGACCGAGCCGCAGATCCGGCTGGCGCTCGCGTACGACGCAGAGTTCCCGGACGAGATAGAAGCAGCCATCGCGGAGAACGAGCGGCCGCTCGCACAGCTCCAGCGCCAGTATCCGACGATCGACACGATCGCCGTCGGCGACTAACAGCACCTGTGAGGCTGTTCCTAGACGCGCACGTCTCCGCGCGCCGGATCGCGACCGCCCTGCGTGACCAACACGACGTCCGTGCCGCCGACGAGGAACGCGAGCTCGACGGGTGGGACGACGAGCGACTGCTCGAGCTCGCCACCGAAGAGAATCGGATCATGGTCACCTTCAACGTCGCGGACTTCGCACGGATCACGACCGAATGGGCAGCAGCGAGCAGATCGCACGCCGGCTGCCTGCTGATCGTCGGCATCGACCACGCAGAGTTCGGCCTCATCCTGCGCCTGATCGAACACGCTTTCTCCACGCGCCCTGCTCAGGAGTCGTGGATCGATTACACCGCTTGGGGCACCCGATCAACAGCCACGTGAGACATCGCGTCGCGCCGACATCCGCTAACACGCCCACACCGAGAACACTGGCGGCAGCCGCGAAGCGATCGTCGACCAGGTCGAGCCGGCATCGCCCGAGCCGAACACCTCCCCTGAGGTGGAGCCGAAGTAGAGCTCCAGCTGTCCGCCCTCTCCAGCGCGGCTGAACGCCTGGCGCAGAACCGTCAGGTAGGCGTGCTCGGCCGGCAGTCCGTCGCCCCGCGCGGCCCAGGTGGAGCCTCGGTCGCGTGTCTCATAGACCCGAACGCGGCCGTCGGGGGTGACGCGATCCACGTCGGCGACGAGCGGGATCACATAAGCGCTGTCAGGATCGGCGGGATCGACCATCAGCGGAAACCCGAAGTTCGACGGGAGCCCACCGCCACCGATATCGCTCCAGCTCATCCCCGCGTCGTCGGAGCGATAGACGCCGCCGTGGAACTGCATGAACATACGTGAGGGTTCTCTAGGCGCGCGCTCGATGTGATGAACGCAGCGCCCTGCGTTCTCATCCTTCAACGCTTCCTCGGGCAGGTACCGCGGGTTGAGCCCCTCGTTGCCCCGCCGCCAGGTCCGCCCGCCATCCTCAGTCAGCCAGATCCCGGCAGCCGAGACGGCGACGGCCAGCTTGTCGGGATCGCCCGGCCAGGTGCAGATCGAGTGCAGGCAGAGTCCACCTCCACCCGGCTGCCAGTCTGAGCGCGACGGCTGCTCCCACAGTCCCGCGTTTATCTCCCAGTTCGCCCCGCCGTCATGGCTCTCAAACAGGACTCCGGGATCTCCCCCGGCGTACAGGATCCCTTCCGCCTCCCCGCGAGCGATGACCCAGATCCGCTCGAGCGCCTGATCCCCACCTTCGGGCAGCGCGATGCCGCCGGCCTGCTCCCACTCTGCGTCCGGATCGCCGTCCGTGTAGAAGATCTTCGGCCCATAGAACGGTGAGGTCACCGTCGCGAGCAGCCGGCCGCTGCGCGGATCGCGCGTCGCGAAATCGACCGGCTCGCCGGCGAACGCGCGCCCCGCGATCTCAAAGCCGGTACCTGGCTCGCCATCAAGCAGAAACAGCCCCTTCTTCGTCCCCACCAGCAACTCGGTCAATTTCTCAGCCTCCTGTTATCGCCGGCACTACCTCGACGCGGTCCCCGGCCCGCACGGCCGTTGAGTCCCCACCACGTTCCCCGTTCACGAACACGTTGATGTGGCGGCGGATCACCCCACGCTCGTCAAGAATCCATCCGCCCAGGCCCGGATGACCGCACTCCAACGCCCGCAGTAACTCGACAACCGTCCCTTCCCCCAGCTCATGCTCCGCACGGCCGCCCGCGAGCTTGCACAACGGGCCCCGGACACAGACAACGGCCATCGGCGGAATCCTACCCACGCACATATAGGCCTCGGCGCCACCGCTTTCCAATCGGCACGCCCTGATCGAGCCGAGCGCGCGGACGCGTCGGCTCAGCCAAGCCCACCGGCGCCGTAGGAGTACTCGCTCGCCAGCTTCTTCAGCGCGGACCCGCGCAGCGTGACGTGCTTGCCGCGCACGCTGTAGACGACCTTCGACACCGCCCCGACCTTGAAGTAGTCCGCGTCGCCGACGAGGTAACCGGCCCGCTGCGCGTTGGCCAGCGGCGCAAGGTCGGCGAGGGTCTCGGGCGCCTTGTCGATCGTTGCCGGCAGGTGCTCGACCAGGTACTTGACGACGATCGCGGCGTGGTCGGAGGCGAGCACACCGTCGTATGCGTTCGGATACCAGACCGAGTCAGAGATCCCGCGCACGAGCATCCACGGCACCCCGAGCTGGGCGTTGGCGAAGGCGAAGCCGCTGCCCTCGTTCTCCTCCGCGTCGGTCTGGTAGAGCATGTTCTGGGCCTCGATCCAGGGGAGCGGCTCGGTCCACACGTCGGCCTGCCCGACGACGCCGGCGAACACCTTGTTGGTGATCGTGCCCTTCGCGTTGCTGTTGCCGGTCGCATCGGCGAGGGTGGTCGTCCCGAGCAGTCCGCTGGCGCCCTGGGCCAACGAGACGAGCTCCTTCGGAGCGGCGAAGGCGCTCACGTCGACGGTCGACTTGTCGAGCGACGACGGCCCGTTGCCATACGTCGAGGCATCGGCCGGGGTCGGGTCCGGGTTCTCGTAGCCCTCGACGATCGCGCCGCGCAGGTCGCTCTGCTTAGTCGTTTTCACCTCGACGCCGGAGTAGGGCCCCTGGTAGCCGCCGAGGTAGTAGTGGATCGCTGACTTGTCCGCGACGAAGCCGCTGGTGACGACGTCGCCGACATGCACAGCGGAGTTCTGCGCCCCGGCCGTCCCGGAGAACAGCGTCGCGCGGGGATGGAACGCCGTATCGAGGATGTAGCTTGCGAGCTCGGCGCTCTCGTCGATCTCACCGCTACAGACATCGACGACCGGATAGCCGCCGATCGTCCCCTCCCAGAAGGTCATGCCATCGATCACGCGGTGGCCGGTGACGTGCATCTCGGCCAGGATCGGCGCCTGCTCGGGGCCAAAGGCGTCGATGATCCCGACCGTCGGCACGTCGTAGCCCGCGCCGCGGGCGACACCGGCGCGCGAACCGAGGATTGCCCACACCAGCCCGGCGCCGGCCAGGAGGGCGACCGCGAGGGCGATGCGAGCACGGCGGCCCCGGGCCTCTTGTGACCAGTACCTTCCCATCACGCAGCCTCCATATCGATCTACCGAAGCCGCAGATCCCGACGGCTCCCGCAAATCTATGCGCCCGTCGGGCTGTGGGACTATGTCCACACGGCCAAGATCGCCCGGCCGACCGTCGGCCGACCGTCGATTTCAATCGACGGGCACGAGCCGGTTCCGGTCCGTCGCTTACTGCGGGCGCCAGAACCCTGCATGCACACCGCGGGCCGGTTCGAGGTCGAACGGGCCGACGACCGTGACAGCGCGACGACCGGCGGCAAAGACGGTCCGGCACGGCAACAGGAGCGTCGGGTTCTGCGGATCGTCGCCGATGATTTCGTAGAGCGCGGTCTCGGCAAGTGCATACACGACAGTGCCGATGCCAGACCAGTAGATGGCTCCCGCGCACATCGCGCACGGCTCGGCACTGCTGTACAAGCTCGTCCGGTTGAGCTCGTCTGCAGAGAAGCAGGCCGTCGCTTGCCGGACGAGATTGGTTTCCGCGTGGCCTGTTGCATCAGATCCGCTGACCACCGTGTTCTCAGCGGTGAGTCGCACGCGGCCTTCGTGATCGACGAGCAGCGCGCCGAATGGATGGTTGCCATGGGAGCGCGCGTCGCTGGCGACCGTGATCGCCTGCAACAGCAACTGCTCATGAAGCGGCGGCTGGCGGGACGCCACTGTGTTCATTGCTACTTGAAATTATTGCAAGTGGCGACAGGTGGGCGGTTAGGGTGGTGGCGGGTGCGGGTGGTCGGGAGCGGGAGGGGTTGGTGGAGGCGCCGTTCGTGGGTCGGGACACGGAGTTACGGTTGGTGAGGGATCTGTTGCACGCGACGGTTGAGCGCCGGGCGACCAGGTTGGTCGCGATCACTGGGGAGGCCGGGGTCGGGAAGTCGAGGCTCAGGCGCGAGTTCTCGAATTACACGGACGGGTTGGCGGATACGTTCTTGTGGCATCTGGGCCGCTGTCTGGCCTATGGGGACGGGATCGCGTATTGGGCGCTGGCCGAGATGGTCCGTCAGCGGTTCGGGATCCCCGAGGACGACGCCATCACAGGAGTTTGGGGGCCCTGTTGGGGGTCGCGGAGCCGGGGCGGGACAGGCCGGAGTTGTTTGCGGGGTGGCGGTTGTTCGCGATAAATGCGTCGGGCGCCTCAACGCGGGAATCCGGGCTGCCGACGCGACTAACCGCCGCTCCTGTCGGTGCTGGGGGAACCTGGTCGAGAAACGCGACTGTGGGTTGCGCTTCTCGACCAGGTTCCCGATCCGGCCGCGCCACCGCCGGACGTGGTGCTCGTCCGCGCCACCGAGGGCCAGCCCGAGCAGGCACTCGCGCACGGCCTTCCCACCCTCCAGACCGTGATCGACACCCAGGGACCGGCCGTCGAAGCGGTCCGCGACTGCTGGCCGCACGTACTCCAGGCCGCGCTTGCGCTCGCCCGCCACCAGGACGCCCACCGGATCGTGAGCGGACCGCCCGCCGGGGCACGTCCCGCCGTCCCTGCGCGCGCACCTCGCCCGCGGCCGCGCGCTCCTCAACGCCGCCGAGGGCCGGCCTGACACCGTCCAGGCCGACCTGCAGACCGCGATCGACGCGTTCGCCAAGCTCGCCTACCCGTACTGGCACGCGGTCACCCAGACCGACCTCGCCGCCTGGCACACCGATCACCACCAGCCCGACCAGGCCGGCCCTCTGCTC
>Ga0302324_100003320_pt1 | contig 36385 bp, 33 predicted proteins | sample Palsa_T0_1_FD_201949 | JGI IMG/M metagenome (GOLD analysis project Ga0302324, IMG submission 201949) | Peat permafrost microbial communities from Stordalen Mire near Abisko, Sweden - Palsa_T0_1 | ecosystem: Environmental > Terrestrial > Soil > Palsa > Peat permafrost | place: Sweden: Abisko... | reverse complement strand
AACGCTTCTTCAACGATGCGGTAGATACCGAGGTCGACTCCCGCAGCGAGCGTTCCGGGGTCGCCCTCGACTGTCAGCTCGATCGGCTGGCCGCGCTCGCGTGCTCGCTGGATCAGCGCGTAGATCTGGTCAACGCCGGGCTGGGGCGCGAGCTCGCTGGGATCGTTGCCGTGGCGCAGGACGCCGAGGATGCGGCGCATCTCCGCGAGACTCTGGCGGCCGGTGTCCTCGATCGCACTCATCGCGCCGGCAGCACGCACGGGATCGCGGTCAAGCAGCGCCAGCGACGCTTCGGTCTGGACGACCATCGTCGCGACGCTGTTTGCGACGACAGCGTGCAGCTCGCGCGCGATCCGCGATCGCTCGCCGGCGACCGCCAATCGGGCGCGGTCCTCACGCTCGAGCTCCAACCGTTCAGATGTGCGCTGCAGCTCTGCGCTGAGCATCCGGATCGCGCGGATCGCGCGGCCCGCGGCCCACCCGGCGCCGAAGGCGAACATGACTCCCGCCCATTCCGCGACCGATGACGATTGGCTGGTCAGCTCGCCGAGCAGCGAGACGCCGAAAAGCAGCGCGATCCCGATGAAGGCCGTACGGCGGTTGGTCCACGCACCGAGCGTGTACGTGGGAATCACGAAAAAGTAGCTCTTGGGTAGCGCCTGGTTGTTCATCGGCGTGAGGACATGGTTCATCACCGCAAGGAACACCCAGCTCGCTGCCACGAACAGCACCGGCCAGCGGCGGCGTTGGACAGCAGCCAGCGCCATTGCCGCCGCGACAACCATGTTCACCGCGAGCGGCCCGCGGCGATCGCTGGCCGTGAGCACGGCGACCACCAGCATTACCAGCAGCATGCCCGCGAGCACGGGGTCAAGCCACGGCCACCGCAGACGATCGGAGTTCGGGATGCCGGCAGGCTCGGGCTCCGGAGAGCGTCGAGTGAGGGGTGGGGACGCGGCGCTCGCCTCGAGCGGGATCCGCGCGCGGACGTCAAATCCTCCGCCCGGACGCGGCCCCGCGCTTAGCTCGCCGCCGTAGAGCGCGACGCGCTCGCTCATCCCGACCAGCCCATGACCCGATCCGTCGCCGGTAGGCTCGCACGTCGGTCCGTCCCCGGTGTCGGATACCTCCAGATTCAGCTCGCCGGGACCGAAGGTCACGGTCACCCGCGCACGGGCGCGACCGGCGTGCTTGATCGCGTTCGTCAGCGCCTCCTGCAGAACCCGATAGGCGACCAGATCCAACCCCGGCGACAACGCCCCGGACTGACCCTCGACGCACAGCTCGACCGCTAGCCCGGCCGCTCGGGAGCGCTCTACCAGCGCGTCCAACTGCGACAGCCCAGGCGCCGCGGACCCAACGAGCTCGTCGCTGCCACGGCGCAACACCCCCACGATCCGCCGCAACTCCACCAACGCCTCACGCCCCGCGCTTTCGACGACCTCAAGCGCATTGCGCGCCGCGTCGAGGTCGCGGCGCGCGACCCGCTGCGCGCCGCTGGCCTGGATCACCATCACACTCACGCTATGCGCGATCACATCGTGCAGCTCACGCGCCATCCGGTTGCGTTCCTCAGCTGCGGCGCGACGAGCCCGAACCTTCTGCTCATCCTCCAACCGGGCCGTGCTCTGCTTGAGCTCGCGAGTCAGCGCGCTGCGGGTCGTGAGCATTCGGCCGAAAACGAACGGTCCGACCCCAGCAGTCCACGTTGCGAACACAACCCCGACCGACCCGCCCGCCGGGACATACCAGATCACGACCGAACCAACCAGCCAGTACGCGAACAGGCCGATCGCGGTAAGCAAGCCCTCGCTCCCGCGCCCACCACGCCCGAGCATGTAGAAGCTCAACGCGATCGCGGCCCCCTCGTACGTGCCGGCCCCGCTGTACCCGCTGAGCAGCACAAGCACTGGATAGCCGGTGACCGCCACCACAGTCGCCAGGACTGCGTTCACGCGGCGCCACGCAATGCTGCCGGTCACGACCGCGCACGCCACGACCTCCACTGCGTTCAAACCGTGGCCCAGGACCGCAGCCGCGTCTCGGAGCGCGCCGACCGTCAACGCCACCGCCAGAACCCAATCGAACACGCGCAGATCGATCCGCCGCACCCGCGCGATCAGCGTCCTCACAGTGCTCACAGGCGCACGCTAGCGCCCCGAACATCGCTACGCATCCCCCCAGACGACGACCCGCGTCCTGCCCAGGTACGACCCGCGCCAACCGCAGATCATTCGATAGTCCACAACAAGTCGATCCCGCGGACGACGACACGGCAATCGGCCGCTGAGAGCCTTGAGCGCGTAACAACAAGAGTCGTCGATGAGCACGGACAACCTCTGCTCCTCGCACTCACCACCTCGAGGAGGAAGCGCAATGCTGAGTCGTTGGAGTCGCTGGGCCCCGTTGACTGGGGTGATCTTTGCGGGCTTGGCTGCCGCCGGCACGGCGGTCGGGACGAGTTGGTCGAACGACACGCCGAGCTCCAATACGAGCGGCGCGCAGGTCATCGCCTTCTACGAGGCGCACAGGTCAGGCCAGCGGACGGGAGACATTCTCGTGGCACTCGCTTTCGTGTTCTTCCTGTTCTTTGTTGGCTCGCTGCGAGCCCACCTGCGGCAGGCAAGGGCGGCGGAGCCTTTGAGCGCCGTCATGCTCGCCGGCGCGGTCGTGTTCACGATAGGAATGACGCTGCTCGCGGGGCTTGACTTCGCGCTCGCCGACGTTCCTCACGATCTCAGCGCCGCGGCTGCCCAGGCGCTGAACGTGCTCAACAACGACCTGGTCTTCCCGTCCCTTGTGGGCCTCGCGGTGTTCGGACTCGCGAGCGGGTTGGCGATCCTGCGTGGGGCGCCGCTGCCGAGGTGGTTGGGCTGGGTGGCGATCGCGATCGGGATCGCCGCAGTGACCCCAGCTACCCCGCTCGCGCGCCTCGCGATCGCCATCTGGACCATAATCGTGAGCGTGCTCATCTGCCTGCGGAGCGACGCCGGTGTCGCCGCGGCATCCGTCGGCGCTGTGGAGCCACGGGCGTGAGCGACTAGAACGCTTGGCACAGCGTGTCCGGCTGTGCCCCGACCGGACGTGTGCGCGACGAGTCAGAGGACCGACACGCCGTGAGATCTGCTCTGGTCCGGTCCGGCGAGCGCTCTGCGCGCTGGCGACAGCCGGCGTTCCAGGATCCTCACGCCCCTACTCGGTGTGGCGACGCGGAACTGCTCGGCGATGGCGCTCTCAGCGCTGCTGCGGACTGTCGGCCTCGCCTATCGAGACGCTCGCTTTGCCCAGTCAAAGGAGTCACGTACGGCGAGGCGCACCGCGTGACCATCTCGCGTGGAAGGCGATCACAAGCGGCCTCGCCACATCGGCGCGAGAAGGGCCTCGGCGCCCAATGGACTGCTCTAAGCCGGTCATCCGAGCATCAGATACGCGCCTGCAGAGTCATTTTTCGCGCCGAATTGCGACAATATTGCGACAACGAAAACGCTACCTATAATTTGCAGGTCTTTCCTCGAAGCGGGATACGGGAATCGAACCCGTCTCTCGAGCTTGGGAAGCTCGCGTTCTACCGATGAACTAATCCCGCCGGATCCACGAAGATCCTAGCCGTCTAGGCTTGCGGGGTGATGCGCAAGCTCGGCCCACTGATCGCGGCCGTCTTCGCCGCGGCGCTGATCGCGCTGCTCGTCTTCGGCCTGACGAGGCAGGGAGCGAGCCGCGCCCTCGACGAGGCATTGGCGGCTGGACGCCAGCCGCCGGCGCCGAACGTGAACCGCCCCCTGCCCGTGCTCGACGACGTCCACGGCTCCACGGCGCAGATCGCACGGTGGCGTGGTGGCGTGGTGATCGTCAACTTCTGGGCGTCGTGGTGCCCCCCATGCGCCGCGGAGGCGCCGCTGCTCGAACGCGTGCAGCGGACGCTGACCGCGGACCACGCCGGCACCGTCGTCGGCATCACCTACAAGGACATCACCGCCAACGCGCTCTCGTCGATCAAATCGTTCGCGCTCTCCTACCCGAACCTGCGAGACATCGACGGCTCCTACGCCGAGGGCTACGGCACGGACAAGATCCCCGAGACGTTTGTGCTCAACCGCAAGCTCGACGTCGTTGCGATCTCACGCGGCGAGATCACGGATCAGGCGTGGCTGACGCGGGCGATCGCCGAGGCAGAGCGGACGTGAGGCGGGCGCCACTGATCGCCGTGCTCACGCTGGCGCTGCTGTTCCCGGCCGGCGCCGCAGCCGTCAAACAGCGCACCTCGATGGAGGTCATCCTGCCGCAGGTGATGTGCGTGACATGCGGGATTCCGCTGCAGGTCGCGGTGTCGCCGCAGGCCGACGCGGAGCGCTCCTACATCCAGCAGCTGATCGACCAGGGCGAGACGACGGCGCAGGTCAAGCATGCGCTTGTCGCCCAGTACGGGCCGACGGTGCTGGCGCTGCCGCAGGCGAGCGGCTTCAACCTCGCCGTCTACATCGTGCCGGTCGTCGTCGTGCTGTTGCTGCTCGCACTGCTCGCGCTGTTACTGCCGCGCTGGCGGCGCAACCAGCGGCGCCTGCGCGCGGCCAGCCCGGGCGGACCGCCACCACTCAGCTCCCAGGATGCGGCGCGCCTCGAGACCGACCTCGCTCGCTTTGACGAGCCACGCCGTTCGCGCTGGCGCTCGCGCTGAACCTCACATCGAGTCGGGCGCACTCACGCCGAGTAGCCCGAGCGCTATTGCGATCGTGCGCTCGCTGGCGAGCGCGATTGCAATTCGCGCCGACTCGGTCGCCCGCGGCTCGGCGCCGACGACGTGGCAGTCACGATAGAAGGCCGTGAACTGCTGGGCGATGTCGAGCACGGCACTGGCTATGCGATGCGGGGCACGCCGCTCCGCGGCATCCTCGAGGTCCCACGGAAAGGTGAGCAGCCGCTTGATCAGCGCGCGCTCCGAGGGATGCAGCGGCTCCGCCGGTGAGATCTCGGCTAGCGCCTCCTCGACGCGCCTCGGGCCGAGCTTGGCCAGCAGCGATGCGATCCGCGCGTGCGCGTACTGCACGTAATAGACCGGGTTGTCGGCGCTTTGGCTGACCGCGAGGTCGCTGTCGAGCTCAACGGTCGTGTCGTGCGAGCGTGCGAGCAAGAAGTAGCGTGCGGCGTCAACGCCGACCTCTTCGACCAGCTCGTCGAGTGTCACGTATTCACCCTCGCGCTTTGACATCGCGACACGCACTCCGTCGCCGACCAGGTGAACGAACTGCAGGGCGATCAGCTCGACCGTGTCGGGATCGCCGCCGAGCGCCGCGCAGGCCGCCTTCATTCGCGATTCGTAGCCGTGATGGTCCGACCCCCAGACGTAGATCATCCGCTGGAACGCGCGCGAACGCTTGTCCTCGAGATAGGCGATATCCGAGGCGAAGTAGGTCGTCTCGCCGCCAGATCGCACGAGCACGCGATCCTTGTCGTCACCGTGGGCGGTCGTGCGCAGCCACAGCGCGCCGTCCGCCGAGTAGCTCTCGCCGAGCGCGGCGAGCTGCGCGAGGACGCGCTCAACCGCACCGCTCTCGTGCAGCGAACGCTCCGAGAACCAGACGTCGAAATGCACACCGAAGCGCTCGAGCGAGGCCCGAATCTGTTCGAGGCAGGCAGCCAGCGCCTCGCGCGAAAGCTCGTCGAGCTCGAGCTCGCGGGCGCGCTCCGCCGGCACGAGCTTGGCGACGTAATCGCCGTGGTAGCCGTCATCTGGGACCGACTCACCGAGCGCGAGGGCCCGCACCGACTCGCCGAGCTTACGCACCTGGCTGCCGAAATCGTTGACGTAGAACTCGCGCGTCACGTCGAAGCCGCGGAACGCGAGCAGCCGCGCGAGCGCGTCACCGTAGGCCGCACCGCGGGCGTGTCCGATGTGCAACGGGCCGGTCGGATTCGCCGAAACGAACTCCACGTTGATCGGCGTCGGCGCCGCGAGCTCGGCCGAGCCGAAGCCATCGCCAGCCGCAAGCACGCCGGCCAGCGCGTCGGCCAGCCACCTATCGCTCAGGTAGAGGTTGAGGAATCCCGGCCCAGCGACTTCGGTCCGCGCGAGCCCACTACCAAGCCGAGCGGCAAGCACGACAGCGAGCTGCTCCGCCACCTCGCGCGGCGCCAGGTCCAGCTTGGGCGCCAGCAGCAGCGCAGCGTTGGTCGAGTAATCGCCGAGTTCTGCGCGCGGCGGTCGCTCCAGTTTGACGGCGCGTGCCACAGCGCGGTCGCCGCCGACAAGCGACGCGGCAGCATCGCGCACGGCCTGATGCAGCTCCTCGAGCGGACCCATCGGCTGAGCCTACCGACGCACTGGGGCTCAGTGATGGTAGGGCTCACCGGCGATGATCTTGTGCGCGCGGTAGAGCTGCTCGAGCAGCACGACCCGCGCCAGCTGATGGGGCAGGGTGAATGGACCGAGCGATAGGCGGTGCGATGCCTGCTCCAGCTCGAGCCCGTGCGCACCGCCGATCACGAACGCGAGATCGCGGGCCGAGCCCCGCCGTTCCTCGATGAATCGCGCAAAAGCGACGCTGGCAAAGGCCTCGCCGTCGCTTGCAAGCAGCGACACGTAAGCCCGCTCGGGGAGGCGTCCCGCGATCCGCTCGCCGTCGCGCACCTCGACCTGCTCGAGCCGTGCGTAGCGCTCGAGAAGCTTCGCGTAGTGGGCAACATCATCGACGTACGGGGCGCGCAACCGCCCGGCCGCGATGACGACGATGCGCACGGCTGCGATACTAAGGCCGGATGAGTTCTGACCCCTCTGGCGGCGACCGCCACATCAACATCCACCTCTCGCCCGAGGTGATGGCGGGGCACTACGCCAACTTCGCCAACATCAGTCACTCCGACTACGAGTTCACGATCACCTTCGCGCGCGTCGACCACGAGGTCGAAACAGGCGAGATCCCAGGCGTCGTGGTCTCGCGCATCAACCTCTCGCCGCGCTTCGCACGTGAGCTGATCACCGCCCTCGAGGACAACTACTCACGCTGGACGGCGCGCGAGGGAATCAAGAACCTGCCCGAGTTCGAAGGCTCCGTCGGCGACGAGGAGTAGTGCGAGCGCCGGCCTTGTAGGCCTGCGCGATCCCGATCCGCTCGACCATCGGCGGGTGCGTGCCGAACAGCAGCGAGTGCCAGCGCGGAGGGTCCGGGTCGGCGAGGTTCGCCACGACGATGCGCTGCTCGAAGGAGACGAACGACTCCGGGTCGTCGGTGAGCTCGAGGGCGAAGCTGTCGGCACGTCGCTCGATCGCGCGTGAGAGCTGCCGCGCGGCGATCCCGAGCAGGCCTGCGACAGCGCCGCCGGCGAGCGCGAGCGCCGGCAGAGTTGTCGCCTCAGTCGCCGTCGAAGCGTCGATTCGCTCGGCGGCGCGCGCCACCGCCCGCGCCGCGGCAGGGGCTACGAGCGCGGTGTAGAGCAGGCCACGCTGCACGTCCAGGTGGCGAGCGTGGGCGAGCTCGTGCGCTACGACGAGCCGCGTCTGTGCCGGGGTGAAGCTGTCTAGCAGCGTGTCGAAGAGCACGACGCGGCGGGTCGCGCCAAGACCGGCGACGTAGGCGTTCACCGCCAGCGAGCGGCGACTGGCGTCGACCTCGAACACATCGCCGATGCGCACGCCGGCACGCTGAGCCATTGCCAGCACGTCGCGGCGCAGCTCGCCGGGCGCCAGCGGCGTGAAGTCGTTGAAGATCGGATCGATCACCACTGGGCCGGCGAAGGTCGCCATGCCGGCGACAGCGACCACACCAGCCGCACCGGGCAACCACCAGCGATCGCCAAAGCGGTGCGTCAGCAAGGACGCGGCCACGGCGCCGCCAGCCGTGAGCGCCGCGCCGAGCGTGGTCGTCCGGATCACGTCAGCGCCCCAGGCCGGCCACGACTGCGTTGCCAGCCCAGCGTCGCGGGCGCGCTTGCGCATCACCGCGCCCAGCGGCAAGGCGACGAGCGCGAGCCTCAGCGAGAGCGCGGCGCCATTGGCCGCGGCCTCCGGCGGGCGTTGGTGCTGCAACGGCGTGCTGGCACTGCGCCGCGCGAGCCAGACCAGCGTTGTGCCCTGTAGCGCGGTGTTCGCCGCACCAAGCGCGTGCTGCGGACGCCCATAGCGCCGAGCCCGAGCGAGGACCTCGGCGCTGAAGTACTGCTCCGTCGCAACCACCTGTGCGGCGATCGTGCCGGCGCGCGGGCGCAGCAAGAGCGCCGCAGCTTGCGCGCTCGCCGCAGCGCACGCGACTGCGGACACCCAGCCACGCTGTAGGCTTTGCGGCACGCCGCGCCAGAGTAGTGCAGCGCGGCCGCTGAAGGATGGCTAGGGGACTGCTGGAGTGCCCCGACTGCACTGGCTGCAAGACTGCGAAGTCGACACACCGGCGACGTCGGCCGGTGTCACACACTCGATGAGGGTCGCAATCATCTCTGACATTCACGGCAACCGGCACGCGTTCGAAGCCGTGCTCGCAGATATCGCCGCCAGCCCGGCCGAGGAGGTCTGGTGCCTCGGCGACCTCGTCGGCTACGGCGCCGAGCCCGACGCGTGCGTCGAGCTCGCACGTCGCCACACGGCCGTGTGCCTGGCCGGCAACCACGACCTGGCGGTCGTCGGCGAGATCCCGCTGGAGGACTTCTCGCGTGGCGCGAGGCTCGCAGTCCGCTGGACACAGGAGGTCATCGAACCCGAGAGCCTCGCGTTTCTAACCACGCTCGAGCCGTCGGGCACGCAGGCGGAAGTCGGCCTTTATCACGCGAGTCCGCGGGACGCCGTGTGGGAGTACGTGCTGTCGGCGCTCCTCGCTGAGCTCTGCCTCGACGCCCAGACAGAGCGCGTTTGTCTGATCGGCCACTCACATGTCGCGCTGTCCTTCGATCGCGTTGCCGGCAGCGTGGCGCGCGGCGAGGTACGGCGAGCCGGGAGCGAGGCGGACATCGGCGACGGTCAGTGGTTGCTGAACCCGGGCAGCGTCGGCCAGCCGCGCGACGGCGACCCGCGAGCGGCGTGGATGCTGCTGGACCTCGATGACGACAGCGCGCACTTCCATCGCTGCGAGTACGACATCGCCGGTGCCGCCGCTGCAATTCGGGCTGCCGACCTGCCCGATTCGCTTGCCGAGCGCCTAGAGTATGGCCAATGAGGCGCGCCGCAGAACTGATCGGCGCAGCCGCTGGCGCAGTCCTGATGCTCACCGCCTGCGGCAGCTCCGGAGGCCTGATCCCCGCGAGCAATGCGAACACAATCTCAAACGATCTGAGCACGCTCGCGACGGCGCTCGAGAACCACGACTGCGACAACACGCGCACGGCGCTCGAGCGCATCGACCTCGACGTCAACGCGCTGCCGTCGAGCGTCAATCCGAAGCTGCGCACCAACATCGTCGAGGGCTACGAGAACCTCGCCGATAACGCGCCGAACCAGTGTCGCTCGCAGAGCACCCACACGAGCACCGGTCCGACGAGCAAGACCGGGACCACCGGCAAGACCGGCCCGACCGGGCCCACGAGCTCGACTGGGCCGACCGAATCGACCAGCCCGATCGGGCCCACTGGAACGACGCTCGGACCGGGTGGCGGCTCACAGGCGCCAACTGGCAACTCGGGCACGGGAACGACCGGCTCCAGCGGCTCCAGCGCAGACAGCGCCGGCGGCGCGGTTAGCGGAGTGTGACGATGAGCGCAACGCTGATCGCCGACCGCTACCGCCTCGAGGGACGTCTCGGGTCGGGTGGCATGTCGACCGTGCACCTCGCGTTCGACGAGCGGCTCGAGCGGCTCGTTGCCGTGAAGCTGCTCGCGGAGCATCTCGCCGACGACCCGGCCTTCGTCTCGCGCTTCCAGCGCGAGGCGCTTGCGGCGGCCCGACTGATCCATGAGAACATCGTCCAGGTCTTCGACTCGGGTCTCGACGAGGACACCGATCAGCACTTCATCGTGATGGAGTACATCGAGGGCCAATCCTGCGCGGAGATCCTGCGGGCGCGCGGCTGGCTGCCGACCGATGAGGCGTTGCCGATCATCGTGGCCGCCTGCGCCGGACTCGACTACGCGCACCGCAAGGGCGTCGTGCACCGCGACGTCAAGCCGGGCAACATCATGCGCGGCAACGACCACCGCGTCAAGATCGCCGACTTCGGGATCGCCAAGGCGACCGAGCAGTCGAGCATCACGCAGGCTGGTTCGGTGCTGGGCACGGCCGCATATCTCGCCCCGGAGCAGGGCCGCGGCGAGGAGGCCGGCCCCCCGGCCGACATCTATGCACTTGGCGTCGTGACCTACCAGCTGCTCTCGGGCCGGCTGCCATTCGAAGGCGCGTCGCTCACGGAGCTCGCGCTCAAGCAGCAGCAGGGCCGACCGGCGCCGCTGGACACGATCGTCGCCGGAGTCAGTCCGGAACTCTCAAGCGCGGTTGCCGTGGCACTGCGAATCGCGCCGCAGCTGCGCTATCCGACCGCGGTCGAGATGGGGCGGGCGCTGCAAGACGGAGCTAAGGGCATCCGCCCGGGTGCCGGCTCGGCGATTGTGCCGCCGCTACCAGGCGCCGTCGGCGCTGCCCCGACCGTCGTCGCCGGCGGCGAGGAGACCCGCATATCCCCGGCTGTCGCCGCACGCGCTCCACGCGCTGGCCCGCCTCGCCGCCCGCCCGCTCAAGCACAGCCGGGACGCGGCGAGCCGGCGCGGCGCCAGCCCGGAGCACCGGCGCGAAACGACACCGCCCGCGTGCTCGCGGTGATCGCCGGCATCGTCGTCGTCGCCGTCATCGCCGCGGTACTGATCCTGTCACTCGGCGGCGGCGGCAACAGCGTCAGCCTACAGAATGGCTGGTCGAGCAGCGCGCCGACGGCCGTTGAGCAGATGCAGTCGCTGGTCGCAAACAACCAGCAGTAGCGCGCGATCAGCCGCCGGGCGCGGCGCCGGCACGCAGAGCGGCAGTGGCCTGTCCGAGGCGCCCGTCGATGACGGCCGATCGCAGGTCGCCAACCAAACCGGCGATGAACGTGAGGTTGTGCAGCGTGAGCAGGCGCGCGCCGGTCAGCTCACCGCCGCGCGCGAGGTAGTGCAGGTAGCCGCGCGACAGTCCGCCCTTGCATGCTGGGCAGGGACAGCCCTCGAGCAGAAGCTCATTACTTGCCCGCCAGCGTGGGCGATCAAGCTCGAGGCGCCAGCGGTTGCTCGGATCGGGCACCAGCGCGACACCATGTCGCGCAAGGCGCGTCGGCATCGCGCAATCAAAGCTGTCGATGCCAAGCTCGACACAACGGATCAGATCATCGACCTCGCCAATCCCGAGCAGGTGACGTGGGCGATCGGCGGCGCTCGCCTCGAGTTCGCGGACACCCCAGTCGACGACCTCATACATCTGCTCCTTGTCCTGCCCGAGCGATCCGCCGATCGCGACGCCATCGCAACCGCTGGCGAGCACGGCGCCGACCGACTGCACACGCAGATCCTCGTAGACGCCGCCCTGCACGATGCCGTAGAACAGCGAGCCGTCGCGGCCCGCCGTGCGAGGTTGAGCGCCAGCGGCCAACGCTTCGCCTGCCGAGTCATGTTGAGCGCGCCAGCGCTGACAGCGCTCGAGCCAGCGATGCGTTCGCTCGGTCGAACGAGCGGTGTAGTCACGATCGACGTTGAACGGCGTGCACTCGTCGAAGGCGAGCACGATGTCCGAACCGAGCTGCGCCTGCACCTGCATCGATGTCTCGGGCCCGATGAAGCGCTCGGCGCCGTCGATGTAGGAGCGAAAGCGCACCCCTTCCTCCTCGATCGAGAGGATCGCGCCGCTGCGCAGGCCACCGCGCCGGCCCTTGATCTCGTCGGCGATCGTCCCGTGACCCATCGAGAAGACCTGAAACCCGCCCGAGTCGGTGATGATCGCCCGTCCCCAGCCCATGAAGCGATGCAGACCCCCGAGCTGCGCGATCAGCTCACCACCGGGGCGCAGGAACAGGTGGAAGGCGTTCCCGAGCACGATGTCGTAGCCGAGCGCCTCGACCTCGCCCGGTCCGAGGCCGCGCACACTGGCGCTGCTGGCGAGCGGGATGAACGCCGGCGTGCGGACCTCGCCGTGTGCCGTTTGCAACAGTCCGGCGCGCGCGCGCGACGCCGGATCGCGGGCGATAATGGAGAATGCGGACACCGCGAGATCCTAGACAGCGGTGGCGTGTGGCCCTCAAATCGTGCTCGCGAGCATTCTCAGCCTCACGCAGCATCTGGGCTACCCGTTGCTCGTGGCGGTCGTCGGCGCGGAGTCGATGGGCGTTCCGCTGCCCGGCGAGACGGCGCTGATCCTCGGCGGTCTGGCGGCGAGCGAAGGCAGGCTCTCGATCGTGCTCGTGATCGTCCTCGGTGCGGCAGCGGCGATCGTCGGCGACAACATCGGCTTCCAGATCGGCCGCCGCGGCGGCCGCGTCTTGCTCGAGCGACCCGGGCGCTTCTACGAGGAGCGTCAACGCGTGCTCGCGGTCGGTGATCCGTTCTTCGAGCGCCATGGCCCCAAGGCGGTGTTCTTCGGCCGCTGGATCGCTGGGCTGCGCGTCTGGGCGTCGTGGCTGGCCGGAGCGAGCGTGATGAGCTGGCGCTCGTTCCTTGTCTGGAACGCGCTCGGCGGGATCACCTGGTCAACGACCGTGGCGCTCGCCGCGTACTACGGCGGCAAGGGCGTGGAGCACGTGCTGGCGCAGATCGGAACCTACGGGCTGATCGCCGCGGCGCTGCTGGTCGTGGCCGGCGCCCTCGTGCTCTGGCGCCGGCACGCGGCGCGCCAAGCGTGAGCTTTTGGCGCGGTCCGTGTAGGCCATCGCGGACTCTTCCCGACGACGGCGGAGAACGTCTGTCGGCAGCGCGATCCGGCTCAAGCGGCCGGCGCCGCGGAGGCTTCGCCGGTCTCCTCCTGGAGGCCTCTGCGCAGACCGACCAGGGCCACAATCGCCGCCACCGCCATGATCGCCGCCATCACGTAAAAAACCGAGCGCGTCGCGTAGGCAAAGTCGAGGCGCACAAAATGGGGGATCGTCGCGGTGCTGCCACTGCCGCCCTGGGACTGCGAGATCTTCGACGCCTCGGCGTGGGCCGGCCCACTCGCGAGGCCCTGTGAGAGCAGCGATGTAACGACCCGCGCGCGCATCTGCGAGACGAGGATCGTGCCGAGAATCGCGAGGCCCAGGCTGGCGGCATAGTTGCGGACCGTCTGGGTGATCCCGGTCGCCTCGCCATAGGACAGCCGCGAGGCGCGGTTGACGGCGTCCGTGCTGGCCGGCCCAAGCATCATCCCCATGCCGGCGCCGGCAAGGATGATGTCCAGCTGCTGCTTGGCGAAGTTGAGATCGGTGACCTTGCCGGCCCAGAGGTAGAAGCCCACGGCCGCCAGCGCGCAGCCGAGCGTGACCGGCGGCTTGGCGCCGCGCTTGTCGAGCATCCGTCCGCCGATCTGCGCCGCGATGACGAAGCCGATGAAGAAAAAGAGGATGTAGAGGCCGGCGTCAGAGGGCGTCTTGCCGAGGCCGAGCTGGGCGTACTCGCTGGCGAAGAAGAAGACCGGAATGAACACCAGCATCGACACGGCGAGCACGAGGTTCTCGACCAGGAACGGCCGGATCTGAAAGATGCTGACCTGGATCAGTGGCGATGCGGTGCGAACCTCGACGAAGTAGAAGACGATCAGGATCGCCGCGCCGGCCGCGATGCAGGCGCCCGTGCCGGGGTTGCTCCAGCCCCAGATCGATGACTCCTGGAAGCCGAACACGCTGAGCGCCACGCCGCCGGCGATCAGCACCAGGCCGCGGTAATCCATTCGCGCCGGACGATGCTCGGTGACCGGCGCCGAGATCGCGATCAGGATCAGCGCGATGATCGCGACGGGGATGTTGACCCAGAAGATCGCGCGCCAGGTCCACTGTGTCAGCACACCGCCGAGGATCGGGCCGACAGCGGTGAGACCGCCGGCGATGCCGAAGAAGATCGCCAGCGCCTTGCCGCGTTCGCGCAGCGCGAACGTCTGCACGACGATCGCCAGCGCCGCCGGAAACATGATCGCGCCGCCGGCGCCCTGAATGACGCGGAAAGTGACGATCCAGGCCTCGGCGATGCTGCCTGTCGGCGTCAGCCCGCACATCGCCGACGCCGTCGCGAACAGGACGACGCCGAGCGTCACCATCCGGCGGTGACCGATCGTGTCGGCGAGCCGGCCGCCGAAGGCGAACAGCGCCGCCAGCGACAGCAGATAGGCGTTGATCGCCCACTGCACACCGGTGCTCGTCAGGTGCAGCTCGCGCTGGATCTTCGGCGCGGCGATCGAGACGATCGTCTGGTCGATGAAGGTCATCGCGACGGCGAAGATCATCGCCGCGAGAATCAGGTTTCGTGGCTGTGTGCCGCCTGCGGGGCCGCTGCTCACGGCGCCACGGTAGCAGCGTTGCCTGTCACGCGACGGGGCTAGCGCAGCAGCGACTGACCGGTCATCTCGGCCGGCTGTTCGATCCCCAGCAGGGCCAGCGCAGTCGGAGCGACGTCGGCGAGGATTCCTTGCGGCGCCAGCGCCACGCCGGTCGCGGTGACGATCAGCGGCACCGGCAACAGCGTGTGCGCCGTGTGCGGCGAGCCGTCGGCCGCGAGCATCTGCTCGGCGTTGCCGTGATCGGCGGTGATGATGCACGCCCCGCCGCTCGCCTGCACCGCAGCGACAACGCGCGCGAGACACTCGTCGACGGTTTCCACCGCGCGCACCGCCGCATCGATGACGCCGGTGTGGCCGACCATGTCGGCGTTGGCGAAGTTGATGATCGCGAACCGCGGCGCCTGCTCAGCCCAGGCCACACAGAACGCCTGGGCGGCTTCGCGCGCGCTCATCTCGGGCTTGTAGTCGTAGGTCGGGACGTCGCGCGGCGAGGGCACCAGCTCGCGCCGCTCGCCCGGCAGTGCCCGCTCCTCGCCGCCGTTGAAGAAGTACGTCACGTGCGGGTATTTCTCGGTCTCGGCGACGTGAAGCTGCGCCGCACCACTGGCGGCGATGACCTCCGCGATCGTGATCGCCGGGCGCTCCGGGCTGAACGCCACCGGGTAGGGCCAGCCCTCCTCATACTCGGTCAGCGTGCTCAGGTCGGCGATCGGCGCCGCCCCTCCGCGGTCTACGTCGCCAAACGCCGGGTCGGCCAGCGCGCTGACGATTTCGCGCATCCGGTCGGGGCGAAAGTTGAAGCAGAGCACACGATCGTCGGGGCGAATCGGCGCCGGGTCACCGACCACGGTGGGCTCGATGAACTCGTCGGTCTCGCCGCGCTCGTAGGCCTCGCGGACAGCCTCGCTGCCGCTGGCGGTGTGGTGCGCGGCGCGCGCGTGGACGAGCAGATCGTAGGCGCGTTGCGTGCGCTCCCAGCGGCCGTCGCGGTCCATCGCGAAGTAGCGCCCGACGACCGAGGCGATCCGCGCGCCGCCGACCGCCTCCAGCTGTTCGAGTGCCGCGATTGCGTCGTGCGGAGCGGTGTCGCGGCCGTCGGTGAAGCAGTGCAGGATGACCTCGGCGTCACCGAGCTCGCCGGCCAGCGCGATCAGCGCCTGCAGGTGCTCGAGCGAGGAGTGCACGCCACCAGCGGATACGAGACCGAGCAGGTGCACGCGACCCGATCCGCCCAGCGCCGCGCGCAGCACCGGGTTGGCGGCGAGCGTCCCGTCGTGTAGCGCGTCATCGATCCGCGTCAGGTCTTGGCGCACGACGGAGCCGGCCCCCAGGTTGAGGTGGCCGACCTCGGAGTTGCCCATCTGGCCGTCCGGGAGTCCGACCGCGCGCCCACAGGTGATCAACTCGGTGTGGGGATAGGTCGCCCAGAGCTCGTCGAACACCGGCGTTCTGGCGAGCGCAACGGCGTTACCAGGACCGGCTGGCGCGGTCCCCCAGCCGTCCAGGACGACCAGACAGACGGCGGCGAACGGCGGCGTCTCTGGTCGCGCGGCGGTCGTCATCGCGGCGACCGCGCCGCCGCCGCGATCGCGGCGAACGAGTCCGGCGTCAGCGACGCGCCGCCGACCAGCGCCCCGTCGACATCGGCCAGCGCGAGCAACTCGGCCGCATTCTCGGCGCTGACCGAGCCACCGTAGAGCACGCGAACGTCGGCGCCACCCGGAGCGAGCCCGGCCAAGACCTCGCGCACGAAGGCGGCCGCCTCCTGGGCCTGCTCGGCGGTCGCCACGCGACCGGTCCCGATCGCCCAGATCGGCTCGTAGGCAACCACGACGTCGGGGTATTGCGCCGGATCGACGGCGGCGAAGGCGGCTTCGAGCTGGACGCGTAGGTGGTCCTCCGTCTCACCAGCCAGGCGTTGCGCCTCGCTCTCGCCAACGCAGAGGATCGGACGCAGGCCGGCGGCCAGGGCGGCCGGCAGCTTGCGCGCCACGGCAGCATCGGTCTCGCCGAACAGCGCCCGACGCTCGGAGTGTCCGATCACGACGCCATCGACTTCGAGCTCGACGAGCATCGCCGTCGATATCTCGCCGGTGAAGGCGCCCTCGGGGGCTTCGTGGACGTTCTGCGCGTACACCGCGACGCGCGAGCCGCGGGCACTGTCGACCATCGCTGCGAGCGCCGTGAACGGCGGGCAGATCGCGATCTCGACGCCCTCGAGCGCCGCCACGCGCGGCAGCAAGGCCTGGATCAGCGCCTCGGCCTGCGCGACCGTCTTGTGCATCTTCCAGTTGCCGGCGATCAGCGGTAGGCGAGTCACGCCAGCCCTCAGCCGAGCGCTGCGACACCCGGAAGCGTGCGGCCCTCGAGCAACTCGAGCGTCGCGCCGCCACCGGTCGAGAGGTGCGTCACCTGGTCCGCGAGACCGAACTGCGTCAGCGCCGCCGCCGAGTCGCCGCCGCCGACGACGGTCGTGCCACTCGCGCGCGCGACCGCTTCGGCGACGGTGCGCGTACCCGCCGCGAAAGCCTCGAACTCAAAAACGCCCATCGGCCCGTTCCAGAAGATCGTCGCGCCGTCCGCGATCAGCTTGCTGTAGATCTCGGCGCTGCGCGGACCGATGTCGAGGCCCATCCAGCCGTTCGGCACATCGACGCCGTCGAGGTCGCGCCGCGGCGCGTCCGCCGCGTAGCGCTCGGCGAGGCCAAGGTCGAGCGGCAGCACGAGCTCGGCACGCGCACCGGCGGCCCGCTCTAGTGCCTCGCGCGCCGGCTCGAGTCCCTCGGGCTCGCACATCGAGGCACCGACGCCATGACCCTCGACGGCAAAGAACGGGAAGCACATCGCACCGCCGATCAGGACCGTGTCGGCGATCTCGAGGAAGCGCTCGATCAACGCGATCTTGTCGGTGACCTTGGCGCCGCCGAGCACGGCGACGAGTGGCTGTTCGGGGTCCGCAAGGATCGCTTCGAGCTGGGCGACCTCGCGCTCGAGCAGCAGTCCGGCCGCCGCGTCCTCGACGTGGTGGGTGATCCCCTCGGTCGAGGAATGAGCGCGGTGGGCCGAGCCGAAGGCGTCATTGACATAGACGTCACAGAGCCCGGCCAGCGCCTTCGCGAGGTCTGGGTCATTCTTCGTCTCGCCGGCCTCGAAGCGGATGTTCTCGAGCAGGACGATCTCACCGGGGGCGAGATCGTCCACGGAGCGGCGCGCGCTCGCGCCAACCACATCTGCTGCGAATTGGACCTCGGTGCCGAGGAGATCGGACAGGCGCTGGGCGACCGGCGCGAGCGAGAGCGCAGCGTCGGCGCCCTTCGGGCGGCCCAGGTGCGAGACCAGGATGATCCGCGCCCCGCGCGCGCGGAGGTCTTCGATCGTCGGTAGCGCGGCACGGATCCGGGTGTCGTCGGTTATCGCGCCGTCGCGCAGCGGAACGTTGAAGTCGACGCGGACGAGGACGCGCTTGCCTTGCACGTCGAGGTCAGCGAGCGACCTCACAGCCGCAGCGCCACATCGACGACGCGGTTGGAGTAGCCCCACTCGTTGTCGTACCAGCTGACGGTCTTGACGAGCGTGCCGTCGATCACGTTCGTCAGCGGGCCATCGACGATCGACGAGAACGCGTTGCCGACGATGTCACTCGAGACGATCGGATCCTCGGTGTAGGCGAGGATGCCCGCGAGCTCGCCCTTGTCGGCGCTGTCGCGCAGGGCGTTGTTGATCTCCTCAACGCTGGTTTCGCGCGCAGCCTCGAAGGTCAGGTCGACGAGCGAGCCGACCGGCACCGGCGCGCGCACGGCAAAGCCGGTGAGCTTGCCGGCAAGCTCCGGTAGCACCAGCCCAACCGCCTTGGCGGCTCCGCTCGAGGCTGGCACGAGGTTGATCGCGGCCGCCCGCGCGCGGCGGAGGTCGTTGTGCGGCATGTCCTGCAGTCGCTGGTCGGCGGTGTAAGCGTGGATCGTCGTCATCAGGCCATGGCGGATGCCGACCTTCTCGTGCAGCACCTTCGCCATCGGGGCCAGGCAGTTCGTCGTGCAGGACGCGTTCGAGATGATGTGATGCTCAGCGGGGTCGTAGCGGTCGAAGTTGACACCGAGCACGACCGTCAGGTCCTCGCCCGTTGCGGGCGCCGAGATCAGGACCTTGCGCGCGCCGCCGTCGAGGTGCTTCGAGGCACCCTCGCGCGAAGTGAAGATCCCGGTCGACTCGATCACCACGTCGACGCCGAGGTCGCCCCACTTGATCGCCGCGGGGTCGCGCTCAGCAAGCACCTTGATCTCCTCGCCGTCGACCACCAGCGCCCCGTCCCTCACCTCGACCTCTCCGGGGTAGCGACCGAAGAGCGAGTCGTAGCGCAGCAGATGCGCGATCGTCTGCGGGTCCATCAGGTCGTTCAGCGCGACCCATTCGATGTCCGCGCCGGATTGCTTGGCCGCCCGAAAGACGCCGCGACCGATCCGGCCGAAGCCGTTTATGCCTACCCGTACGGGCATCAGCGTTCTCCTGCTTGTTGTGGGCCGAATTGGTTGGCGACTGCGAGCCGGTGGCGGCCCCGTGCGGGCCGACAGGCTATCAACGCCTTTGCGATTGGGCGCTATCCCCGATCCACGCCGCGCAGGCGCGTGTTCGGCCGCCCGCCTCAGCGCTCGCGAGCAGGCTTCGCAACATCGCGATGACTGACCTGCGTGAGCAGGTCATCACTCCGCGCGTAGCGCAGCGCAAGATGTTCGGCCACGGCGACCGACCGGTGACGTCCGCCGGTGCAGCCGATCGCGACCAGCAGGTGCGCCTTGCCTTCGAGCACATACTGGGCGAGCAGGAAGTCGAGCAGCGGCTCGAGCAACGCGTAGAGCTCGCTCAGTCGGCCGTCACGATCGATGAAGTCGACGACGCGCTGGTCGCTGCCCGTGAGCTCGCGCAGCTCGGGCTGATAGTGCGGGTTGGCAAGGAAGCGAACGTCAAACAGCAGATCCGCGTCGCGCAACGGGCCGTTCTTGAAGCCGAAGCTCGCAAACGTCACGGCAAGCTTGCGCGCCGCCTGTTGGCCGAGGAAGGCCTCGACGATGCGGATCCGCAACGCTGCCGCCGACAGGCCGGCGGTGTCGATCACGACGTCCGCGCGTCGCTTCAGCGCCTCGAGCTGCTCGCGCTCGGCGGCGATCCCTTCGGCCACCGACCCTTCGGGCGAGAGCGGGTGCCGGCGACGGGTCTCCTGGTAGCGATTGAGCAGCGTCTGGTCGTCGGCGTCGAGGAACAGCACGCGATGGCGCAGATGGAGCCGCTCGAGGTCATCGAGCACGGCTTGCAACGCGTCGAAGTACTCGCCACCGCGAACGTCGGAGACGACGGCGGCACGCTCGACCTTGGATCCAGCGTGCACGAACAGTTCGATCAGGCCGCCGATCAGCCGTGGCGGCAGGTTGTCGACGCAGAAATAGCCAGCGTCCTCGAAGACGTTCATCGCGGTCGATTTGCCCGCGCCCGAGAGCCCGGTGATGATCACGAGGTCCTGCAGCGAAGGCTCGACCTCGAGCGTCGGCTCGCGCTCGGCCTCAGCAGCGTCGATGGGCGGAGCCGGCATCGTTCGTATCGTTGCGCAAACCGCGGACGGGCGTTCGGCCACTCACTCCCGTGCGCCGAGGCGGTGGAGGTGGGCGTGCAGGTCGCGACCGACCTTGGCCGGCAGCCCGGGAACGGACTGGAGCTCCTCGACACTCGCCGCGAGCACCTGCTCGGGTGAACCGAAGTGGCCGATCAGCGCGCGCTTGCGGGCCGCACCGACGCCGGGAATCTCGTCGAGCAGCGACGCGGTCATCGCGCGATCGCGGCGAGCACGGTGATGAGTGATCGCAAATCGGTGCGCCTCGTCGCGGATCCGCTGGAGCAGCTGCAGCTCTGGCGTGTCGTGGGCGAGCACGAGCGGGCTGCGCGCCCCCGGCGTGAACACCTCCTCGAGGCGCTTGGCGAGCGCGATCACCGCGACGCCCCGCGCACGCGCCGCCCCGAGCACGGCGAGGCCGGCCGCAAGCTGCCCCTTGCCGCCGTCGATCACGATCAGATTGGGCAGCGCGGCGAAGCTCGCGTCGTAGCCATCCTCGTGCGGCGAGGTGTCCACCTGGCGCTCCCACGCCGCCATCCGTCGCTCCAAGACCTCCGCCATCGCCGCGAAGTCGTCGGGTCCGTCGAGCGTGCGGATGCGAAATCGCCGATAGTCAGACCGCCGCGGCGCGCCCGCCTCGAACACGACCATCGAAGCGACGGTGTGGGTGCCCTGGAGGTTCGAGATGTCGAAGCACTCGATCCGCACCGGCACCGCTTCCAGGCCGAGCGCGACGCGCAGCCCATCGAGCGCCTGCGCCCGCCGCTCGCGCCGGCGCTCGGCCTTCAGCTGGTCCTCTTCGAGCGCGAGCCGGGCGTTGCGCTGAGCGAGCTCGAGGATGCGACGCTTCTCACCGCGCTCGGCGGCACGAACCTCGACCGGCCCGCCGCGCCGCGCCGACAGGGCATCGACCGCGGCCTTGGACACGGCCCGCTCGACGACGATCTGTGCCGGTACTGCCGCGGCCGTGTCGTAGTACTGGAGCAGGAACTCCTCGATGACCTCCTCATGGGGCCGCGCACCCTCGTTGGCGAGATAGAACGACTGCCGGTCCGAGAGCACGCCGTCGCGGACCTGGAAGACCTGAGCGTTTGCGTCGAGGCCGGCGAGCGCGACGGCGATCGCGTCGAGCGTGCCGACTGCCGTGTTGGCGACACGCTGGCGCTCGAGCAACGAGCGCACCGCGGCGAGCCGATTGCGCTCCACCGCCGCCTGCTCGAAGGCGAGCGACGCCGACGCCGCCTGCATCCGCTCTTCGAGCTCGCGCTCGATGTCCTTGTAGTGACCGCCGAGGAAGTGCGCGACACCATCGATCCCGCGCCGATATTCCTCGCGCGACACGTAGCCGACGCACGGGGCCGCGCAGCGCTTGATGTGGTAATCGAGGCAGGGCGAACCCGATCGCCGTCCCGGCTGGGCCCCGGTACAGGAGCGCACGAGGAAGACGCGACTGAGAACCTCGAGCGTGTCGCGTACGCGCTTGGCGTTGGAGTAGGGACCGAAGTAGGCGCGGTCGCGACGATGACGCTCGCGCGTGAAGTAGACCCGCGGAAATTCCTCGTCGAGCGACACCGCGATGAACGGGTAGGACTTGTCATCGCGCAGGCGGATGTTGAACCGCGGGCGGTACTGCTTGATGAAGGCCTGCTCGGCGAGCAGCGCCTCCCCTTCGCCGCCGAAGACGACGAATTCAATCGTCGCGATCTCGGCGAGCATCGCGTCATGGCCGAGCGCCCCGCGTCCGGAGGCGGCAAAGTGCGACGCGACGCGCTTGCGCACCGAGACCGCCTTGCCGACGTAGATCACCTGCCCCGCCGCGTTGCGAAAGAGATAAACGCCCGGCTCGTCGGGTAGCTCGCGTCGCTGCGCGTCCAGTTCACTCATCGGCTCGCCGCCACGAACAGCAGCCGAGCGACGTCTGCTGGGCGTGTGTCAGATTCAGTAGCTGCGCCAGGCTTGGTAGACCCTGATCAGCGCGCCGGCGCAGACGGCGAGCGCGACAGCCTCGACCAGCGAGCCGCCGGCCGTGTTGAACTCCTGTGCCGCCGCGAGCATCACCAGGATGCCGGCGATCGCAACGTAGAGAATCCCCCGGTTAACGTCGCCGAGTCCGTAGATGTCGACGCGGTGGTCGCGGTAGAGACGTCCGACGAAATAGGCGATCAGTGCGGTCAGCACCAATGAGAGCACGGCTTGGAACAGCGCGGCCACGCGTCCGCCACCGGGGATTGCCAGGATCGCGAGCGCGAGCAGAGCGAGAATGGCGTTGTTGCGCAGGTGCTTCACGGCACTGCAGAATTTAGAGCAGTGTCTCGAGCTGCGCGTATGCCGCCTCAACGGCGCGCGTCGCCGCGGTGTGACGGGCCTGACTCTTGGCCGCGTCGTACTTCGTCGCCCAGGCCGCTGGGTCAGAGAGCTCCAGCTCGAGCGCGGAAAGCGCTGACTCGGCGTCCTCGACCGCCTGGGTGGCGCGCGTCTGCTGCTGCTGGCGGTTCTTCGACGTGACCGCCGTACTGCTGGGCTTCGCCGATCTCCGCTTGGTCGGCTCCTTGGCGAGCGCACGCGGGGTCGGCGCCGCCGCGCGCGGCGTGACCGCCGGCGCCGCCGGGTGGTCGCCGCCAGCCAACCGGCGCTCCTCCCTGACGCGCACGTATTCCGGCCAGCCACCGGTGTAGCTGTGGAGACGGCGGTCCTCGAGCGCCACTGTGCGCGTGCCGACGGCATCGAGCAGTGCGCGGTCGTGGGAGACCAGGATCAGTGCGCCCTGGAAGGTCAGCAGGGCGTCTTCGAGCGCCTCACGCGACTCGAGGTCGAGATGGTTGGTCGGCTCGTCGAGGACCAGCACGTTGGCCCCGCTGCTGACCAGCACGGCGAGCGACAGGCGCCGGCGTTCGCCACCGGAAAGTCCCGCCAGTGGCTTGTCCGCCTGCTCGCCGCTGAACAGGAAGCGACCGAGCAGCGCCCGCGCTTTGCCTGGCGTGAGCCCGGTCGCGCGCCCGGTGGCTTCGAGCACGGTGCCCTCGCTGCCGAACTCCTCGGCGTGCTGGCTGAGGAAGCCAATCTGGACGTTGTGACCACGGCTGAGCTTGCCGGCGGCGAGTGCGCGGCGGTCCGCAAGCGTCTCGATCAGCGTCGTCTTGCCGGCACCGTTGCGCCCGACCAGCGAGATGTGCTCGCCGCGCTCAAGCCAGAGTTCACCGTGCTCGACCAACGTAATCGGCGGGCTGCCGACCTCGATCCGCGCATCCTCCAGCGCGAACACCACGCGCCCGCTGCGCTCGACGCCGCCAAATTCGAACGACAGCGCGGCGCCGTCTGTCGGCGCCCGGCTGACGCGCTCGATCTTGTCCAGCTGCTTTTGGCGTGACTGTGCCTGGCGCGCGCGAGTACCGGCGCTCCAGCGCTCAACGAACCGCTCGAGCCGGGCAATCTCGGCCTGCTGGCGCTCGATCGCGCGTCCCAGCGCCAGCTCGCGCACCGCCTGCTCCTTGCGCCAGGCGTGCCAACTGCCGGCGAAGTAGCGCCCGCGACCCGCCTCGAGCTCGAGCACGGCGGTGCCGACCGTCTCCAAGAACCAGCGGTCGTGTGCCACCAGCACGATCGCCCCGGCGAACGATACGAGCGTCTGCTCGAGCCACTCCAGCGACTCGACGTCGAGATGATTGGTCGGCTCGTCGAGCAGCAGCAGGTCCGGGCGCGTCGCCAGTGCTCGCGCCAGCGCCGCACGCGTCAGCTCGCCGCCCGACAGCGTCGCCAGGCTGCGCTCGAGGTCCGCCTCGGCGAAGCCCAGGCCGCGGGCCACCTCCCAGGCACGATTGCGCCAGAGATAGCCGCCGTGGTGCTCGAGATCGGCCTGGGCGCCAGCGTAACGCTGGAGCGTCGCTTCGTCACTGGCGCCGGCCGCCATCTCGGACTCGAGCCGCGCCAGACGGGCTTCGATCGCCAGCTCGGCGACGCAACCCGAGAGCAGATACTCGCCGAGCGGTCGGCCACGCTCGCGCGGCGGGCGCTGGTCGTGCAGCACGGTTCTGGTGCCCTTGGCGAAGGAAAGCTCGCCGCCATCGATCGACGCCTCGCCAGCGAGCATCCGCAGCAGGGTCGTCTTGCCGGCACCGTTGCGCCCCGCGACGGTCAGCCGGTCGCGCTGCTCGAGCTTGAACGACACGCCGCGAAGCAGCGGTTCGCCGGCGATGTCCTTGGCGAGGTTAGATGCGATGCAAACGGCCATCGCCTGATGGTATGCGCCGGCCGTTTACTCCGGTACGATGCGCGCGATGCGGCGGCTAATCCTCGTCACGACGGCAAACCTGGTCGCATTCCTGCTGCTCGCACCAGTCGCGTTCGCGGGCATCGGCGGCGAAGGCCTGCTCGGCGAGACGAGCGACAGTCAGGTCACGGACGCCGGCTTCATCCTGATCATCTTCTTCCCCACCTTCATTGGCATCGCGAGCCTGATCCAATACCGCCTGGAGAAGCGCAAGCACGCCCGCGACGACGCGCGCAAGGCGCGTGCGCAGAGCCCCGACTGGCGCGGCGGCTGGTAGCGCAGCGCCGCGGCGCTGCGGTGAGATGTTGGCATGATTGGCCGCCATGGCGGCCAATCAGTCGGCGATCGAGGTCAACGACCTGCGTAAGAGCTACGGCGGTCTCGACGCTGTCCGCGGCATCGACTTCCGCGTGCGGCAGGGAGAGATCTACGGCCTGCTCGGCCCAAACGGTGCCGGCAAGACGAGCACAGTCGAGATTCTCGAGGGCTATCGACGGCGCACCTCGGGAGAGGTACGGGTGCTTGGCTTCGACCCGAACGACCGCCCGCGCGAGCTCCGCGCACGCGTCGGCATCGTGCTCCAAAACAGCGGCATCTACAACCACGTCAAGGTCGCCGAGGTTGTGGCTCACTTCGCCCACTTCTACCCGCACCCGCGCGATGTCGACGAGGTCATCGAGCTCGCCGGGCTGGGCGAAAAGCGCGACGAGCGCGCTCGTCACCTCTCGGGCGGTCAGCGCCGCCGTCTCGACCTCGCGCTCGCACTGATCGGCGACCCGGAACTGATCTTCCTCGATGAGCCGACGACCGGCTTTGATCCCGCCGCGCGCCGCAGCGCATGGCAAACGATCCGCTCGCTGCGCGACCTCGGCAAGACCGTTTTACTGACGACCCACTACCTCGACGAGGCCCAGGAGCTCGCCGACCGGGTCGCGATCATCAAGGGCGGGAGGATCCTCGCCGAAGGGTCGCCGGCAGAGCTCGGGGTTGGCGGCGGGTCGCGCTACCGCATCGCCTATGCGAACGGCAACGGCGAGCCGATCGTCGTGCAGACCGACAATCCGACGAGCGTGCTGCACGAGCTGACGACCGCGGCAATCGCTCGCGGTGAACAGCTGCGGTCGCTGTCGGTGACGCGCCCAAGCCTCGAGGACGTCTACCTGGAGCTCACCGCCGATGCCTAGCAGCGCCTCGCTGCTGTGGCGGCAGTACCGCTTCGAGCGGCACCTGTTCTGGCGCAACCCGAGCGCCGCCTTCTTCAACTTCCTGCTGCCGCTGATCTTCCTCGCCCTGTTCGGTGCGATCGTCCACGGCCACCAGAACGAGCTCGACGTGATCGTCCCCGGCATCGCCGGCATGAGCGTGATGGCGACTACGTTCACGGCGCTCGCCTACAACCTCACCTTCTTGCGCGAGCAGGGCGTGCTCAAACGGATCCGCGGCACGCCGCTGCCGAGCGGCATCTACCTCGCCGGGCTCGCGCTCAACGCCGTGACCAACGCGGCGATCCAGATCGCCATCGTCGTGCTCGCCGGCCGCCTGTTCTTCAACCTCGGCTGGCCTCCCCAGCCGGCCACGCTCGTCGTCTTTGTCGTCGCGGGCGTCGGTTGCTTCGCCCTGCTCGGGGTCGCGCTGTCGCACGCGATCCCCAACTTCGACTCCGCGCCGGCAGTCATCAACGGCGTGTTCGTGCCGGTGATCCTCGTCTCAGGCGTGTTCTTCGACGTCAAGCACGTACCGGGGTTTCTCCGCGACATCGCCCAAGCACTACCGCTCGAGCCGCTGATCAACGGGCTGACCGGCGGCCTCGTCCACGCCCACGGCGGTCTGGGCCAACACCTAACGGCGCTCGCCGTGATCGGTCTCTGGGCCCTCGTCGGCGTCGTGCTGGCGACGCGCGGATTCTCCTGGGAGGCCCGCCGCGGCTAGACGACGATCCGCAGCGCCAGCTCGTGCGGACAGCCCGCATCGAGCAGGCGACGTACGTCATCGAGCTCCACGTGCTCGCCGGCGTCTCGCGTCGCGGCGAGCATCAGCGCCTGCGTAGTGTCGAAACCGAGTGCGACGAAGGCCTGCGCCCGCGCCTGCTCAATCGCTGTCGCCGTCGTTGGAGTTATCGGCATCGCCACCTCGAGTGCTTGGACCTGACCGCGCACATCAGACCAGCGCAACCGGACGGAACGGTCCTCGTCGCGGCGGCCTTCGCGGGCCACGCGCGCCGGGCCTTATGCTCCGCCTGCGATGAGCACCACCACCGCGCTCGAGCAGGTCCATTGGGACCTGCGTGATCTCCTCGATGGCGACGGAGTCGAGCGCGTGGAGGTGCTGCTCGATGAGGCGATCGCGCGCGCCGAGCGCTTCGCCGAGCGCTACCGCGATTCGCTCGCGTCGATCGACGCGTCTGGGCTGCGCGAGGCGATGGAGGAGCTGGCTGCGATCAATGACTTGGTTGGCCGTGCCGGCTCGTACGCCGGGCTCCGCTTCTCGACCGATACCGCAGATCCGGAGCGTGGCGCACTCCTGCAGAGCGTGCAGGAGCGGGGCACGAAGCTCGACACGCTGCTGCTGTTCTTCGAGCTCGAATGGGCAGCGCTTGACGATGCCCGCGCGCAGGAGCTGCTGGCCGGCGACGGCCTCGACTTCTGTCGCCACCACCTGCAAACCGTGCGCCGCTACCGACCTCACCTGCTGAGCGAGCCCGAGGAGACGATCCTCGCCGAGAAGGCGATCACCTCAAACGCCGCATGGACGCGCCTGTTCGATGAGCAGACCGGCGCGATCGAGGTCGAGCTCGATGCGCCGGTGACACTCGACATCGCGCTGAGCCGACTCCAGTCACCTTCACGCGACGTCCGGCGGGACGCCGCCGAAGCGGTCACTCGCGCGCTCGAACCGGGACTGCGGACGCGGGCCTCGATCTTCAACGCGCTGCTCGTGGACAAGGCGACCGACGACCGGCTGCGCTCCTACTCGAACTGGCTTGCGGCGCGCAACCTTTCAAACGAGGCAAGCGACGAGTCCGTGGCGGCGCTGGTTGCCGCTGTGCGCGGCCGCTACGAGCTGCCGCGTCGTTGGTACCGGCTGAAGGCAAAGCTGCTCGGGATCGATCGCCTCGCCGACTACGACCGCATGGCGCCGCTAGCCAGCGACGATGTCGAGGTCCCGTGGTCACAGGCGCATGAGCTCGTTCTCGACGCGTACGGCGCCTTCTCACCGGCGCTCGGCGAGCTCGTCGAGCGCTTCTTCGACGAGCGCTGGATCGACGCTCCGCCGGCGCCGGGCAAGCGCGGCGGGGCGTTCTGCTCGGGCACGGTACCGTCGGTTCATCCCTACGTGCTGCTCAACTACACGAGCCGGCGACGCGACGTCCTGACGCTCGCCCACGAGCTCGGCCACGGCGTCCACTTCGCCCTGGCTGCAAGCCAGGGCATCTTCCACCAGGACACGCCACTGACGCTCGCTGAGACCGCGTCGGTGTTCGGCGAGACGCTGACGCTCGGGCGGCTGCTCGACGCCTCCCCGACGCCGGCGGACCGTCTCGCGCTGCTGGGCGCGAGCATCGAGGACGCGATCGCGACGGTTTTCCGCCAGGTGGCGATGAACGGCTTTGAGGACCTCGTCCATCGTGAGCGCCGCGGATCAGGCGAGCTGTCGGTCGCGCGGTTCGGCGAGCTTTGGATCGAGACCCAGGAGGAGCTGCTCGGTGACGCCGTCGAGGTCACCGAGGGCTACCGCAGCTGGTGGTCCTACATCCCGCACTTCATCGCCAGCCCAGGCTACGTCTACGCCTACGCCTACGGTCAGCTGCTCGCGCTGTCGGTCTATGAGCGCTACCTCGAGGAAGGTCCGCGCTTCGAGGAGCGCTACCTCGAGCTGCTATCCAGCGGCGGTTCGCGCAGCCCGGAGGAGCTCGGTGAGATCGTCGGCGTCGACCTGCGCGATCCCGGCTTCTGGGATCGTGGCCTCGACCTGCTCGAGCGGCGCCTCGTCGAGGCGGAGGCGGCCGCGGCCGAGGCCTGAGCGCGCTCTGAGCGCGCCGTATCATGTGCTGATCGTTGACGGTGCAGCGACCCTGAGGGGGGAAGCGATGCGACGCTCAGCACGACTAGGTCCTGCGGCTCTGATCGCGACGGCGGCACTGCTCGCGAGCGCGTTCAGCGCGCAGGCGGCCACGGTCAAGGGCTCGTCGGGGACGCTCGAGGCGAGCATGATCCCCAGCACGCATCATCCGAAGGTCAACGCCAACTGGCCGCTGAAGGTCACTGCGACGCTGGCCGGGAAGCCGGCACACGCGACCGCGGTTTACGAGTTTCTCTTCGCCGGGAGCATCGTCAGCACGCAATATCCGCGCTTCAAGAAGCACTTCAGCTTCACCGGCCACTTCAGCGACGATCTCGTGTTCCCGGGAGCCTCGCTGGGCGAGCCGCTGACGCTGCGCGTGGTGATTGGGGCTGGCGGACACACGGTGAACCTCGACTGGGCGATCACGTCAGTCAACTGAGACGCGGGCGCGCGGTGACCGAGCGAGCGCGGGCCCGCCCCAGCAGCGTTCCCGCCGGCGCCGAGGTCCTCGTCGAGCACGCGAGCCGGCGCTACGGGTCAGTGGACGCGCTGGTCGACGCGAGCCTGCACGCGGCCCCGGGCGAGATGCTGGCTATCACCGGGCGTTCCGGCTCGGGCAAGAGCACGCTGCTGAACCTGATCGGCGGCCTCGAACAGCCGAGCAGCGGACGCATCGTGATCGACGGGCGCGAGGTCTGGCGCGCAGCGGGTACGGCGCGACACCGCCGGGAGCTGGTCGGCTTCGTCTTCCAACAGCACTTCCTCTTGGTCAACCTCGTAGCACGCGCGAATATCGAGGTCGCGCTGCTCGGCAGCGGCATGCGACGCGCAGAGCGCCACAGCCGCGCACTCGAGTTGCTCGATGAGGTCGGCCTCGCGGACCGCGCCGAGCATCTCCCGGAACAACTCTCCGGTGGCGAGCGTCAGCGCGTCGCGCTCGCCCGTGCACTAGGCAATGAACCACGGCTGCTGCTGGCCGACGAGCCGACTGGCGCCGTCGACTCGGCCACCTCACAGCGCATCCTCGACCTGCTCGCCGAAGTTCGCGAGCGACGTGGGATGACGCTGATCATCGTCAGCTACGACGCGCAAGTCGGCGCGCGTGCCGATCGCATGCTGACCGTGACCGACGGCTGCCTGAGCGATAGCGGCTAGCCCGTTAGGCGCGAGCCAGGCCCTTGAGCGGTGGCATCCGGGTCACGCGCCACGCCGGATAAAGGCCACCGAGAACGCCAATCGACACACCGACGAGCAGACCGCGACCGAGGCCCCAAGCGGTGATCGACGGTGACACGTAGGCACCGACGCCGATCGCATCGACGAGCAGTTGACTGCCGATGACGCCGAGCAGCAAGCCGATCGCCGCACCGAGCACGCTCACGCCGATCCCCTCGCCGACGACCAGTGTCGCGACGCGCTGCGGGCTCCAACCCATCGCGCTCAGCAGCGCGAGCTCGCCCTGACGCTCGAGCACCGCCATCGCCATCGTGTTGGTCACGCTGATCGCACCGATGATCAGCGCGATGACGATGATTACGAGCGTTGCGTTGTGGATTAGGACCTCGTTGGCGCCGGCCCGTGCCGCCTCGCCGGCGTCGGCGATCACCAGCGTTCCCGGCAGCTCCGTTTGGATCGAGCGCTTGGCCTGCTCTGGTCCGATGCCGGCCGCGAGCTCGACCGCCACAGTGGTCGTCTCGCCCTGGCGACCGGTGATCCGCTGAGCCACGGCGAGCGGCAGGACCGCGCCGAGATCCTCGTAGAGGATCCCCGAGCGATAGATGCCCGAGACGACGAAGCGGTGGCCGCCCACCACCAGGGTGCCGCCCGGCGCGAGCTTGATCTGCGAGGCCAGGCGATCGCCGACCATCACCTGCGTGCCAGAGCTCGGCTGACCGGCGACGAGCACCAATCGCTGCGCGAAGAAGCCGTGCAGGTCAGCTCCGAAGACGATCGCTGAGGACGAGGACTTCACGCTGTCGACGATCAGCAGCAGCGGCGTCGCCGCCGCGACGTCGGAATTGCGCTGGAGACGCCCGACGACCGCGGTCGGCAGCAGCGATGTGGTTGGATCCTCAACGCCCGCCTGGAAAACGCCGAGGTCCGAGCCTCCGAGGTGCACGAAGCCGGCCGCAGTCTGCGTCAGGCCGGTGCTCAGCGCGAGCAGCGCGACGATCGTCGCCACGCCGACGGCAACTCCGAAAGCGGTGAGGATCGTGCGCCCGCGGCGGCGCGAGAGGTTGGTGATGATCAGTCCGAGCATCGTCTTCCTGGCGAGGCCAAGCGCTGGCCGGCCCGATCAGCCCCGCGCCCGATGATATCCGCGCGCCGCGAGCGTCAGACGTCCGCCGACGCGAGCGCGGCCAGCGCCGCATCCACGCTGCGCTCCACGCCCGGCGCCAGTACCTGACGCGACAGCTCACCCAGCGCAAGCCACCGGCAGTGCAGCTCGGCCGGGCGCCGGCGGCGGGGCGGGTCGACAAGCGCGAACGGCACCAACGTCACGCCCTCGCGAGCCTCTATGCGCACCGCGAGCGCGACGAGCAGCTCGGCCGGCACGACGATTCCCGTCTCTTCGCCAAGCTCGCGAGCCGCCGCCTCACGAGCAGACTCGCCCGGCTCGAGCTTGCCGCCGGGTAGCGCGAGCACCCCTGCGGGTGGCTGGTTGACGAGCAGCAGGCGATCGCCGCGCAGGACGACCACTGTCGCAACCTCGCTGCGCTTCGTGGCCACACGAGCAGCCTAGTCCGGCGCCAGGCTGGGTGACCCTGCACGCGAGCCTGCAAAGCCCAGCGACCGAGAGGGCTAGATTCGGACCAACGCGGCTATCCCAGCCCGCGCCGTGCTTTGCCGCTCCGATTCGCCGCCAGCGGCGTTACGGGTGATTACACGTGAGACGCACTCCTTGGACACACACTCCGCCCGCGCGTCGCCGCCAGATCCGCGGTGCCGTCGCGCTGACGGTCGTCCTGGCACTGCTCGCGCTCGCAGCGGTCGCAGCGAGCGCGGCGGCGCCCCTGTCGTGGACAGCGCCCGTGTCCTCGGCGGTCACCGCACCGACCAGCGTGTCGTGTCCGTCGTTTGGCCTCTGCGTCGCGGTCGGCTCGGAGAGCGCCTCGATTGACACCACCCCCGGGACCGGCGGCAGCTGGTCGGCGGTCGTGACCGGGGCCGCGCACGCGCTGGCGTCCGTGTCCTGCCCGTCGACCGCGTTCTGCGTCGCCGTTGGTGGCGCCGGCGACGTTGTGGTGAGCGGCAACCCGGCCGGCGCCATCTGGGGGGCGCTGAACCCGGCAACGGGATCCGACACCGAGAACCTGTCGAGCGTGTCCTGCCCGTCGACGGTGTTCTGTATCGCCGTCGACAAGGACGGCGGTGCGATCTACAGCACGAACCCGGACGCCACGTGGACGCCGATGACGATCGAGTCGGGCGTCGCGCTCAACAGCGTCTCCTGTTCGACGAGCTCGTTCTGCGCCGCCATCGACGCGAACGGCAACATCCTCACGAGTAGCACGCCGACCAGTGCGGCGTCGTGGCACGTCGTCTGGAGGGACTACTACACGCTCGTCGCAATCTCCTGCGCGGCCAACGGTACGTGCGTCGCCGTCGACAGCGGCGGACACGCGATCGCGAGCCCCGACGCGAGCGCCACCGCGCCGAGCTGGATCTCGACACTGATCGACGGTGTCTCATCGCCGACCCCGACGTCGGTGTCCTGTACACCCGAAGCGTTCTGCCTCGTCGGCGACTCGCAGGGATATGCGCTCGAGAGCGACAACCCGGCTGCGTCGCAGCCAACGTGGTCATCGGCCCAGCCCGATGCCGGAGGCGACCTCAGCGGCGTTTCCTGCACCGACGCGGGACTGTGCGCCGCCGTCGACCAGGCCGGCCACGCGCTGACCGCGACCCTTCCCGCGCCAATCGTGACCACCGGCGCAGCCAGCGCGATTGCCCAGACGACGGCGACGCTGAGCGCCACCGTCAACCCCGATGACACGGTCCTGACCAGCTGCTACTTCAACTACGGCCCGACGACCGCGTACGGCTCGACCGCTCCCTGCGCGAACCTGCCCGCTCCTACCGGCGGCGCGCAGACGGTGACCGCGCAGCTCAGCGGGCTGGCGGCGAGCACCGCCTACTACTTCCAGATCGTCGCCGGCAGCGCTGCGGGTTCGGCTGCCGGCGCCGGCGCCTCGCTGACGACGCTGGCGCCGCTCAGGCCGGGGCCCTCACTCAGCGGCACAGCCGCGGTGGGAGACACGCTGACCTGCGGGCTCGCGGTCACGGTGCCGGCGGGCCTGACCGTCACCTACGCCTGGGTTCGCGACGCGAAGATGATCAGCGGGGCGACGTCCGCCGCCTACCTCGTCACGAGCGCCGACGAGACACATCACCTCTACTGCATGGCGACGATCAGCGGTGACGGCGGCAGCGTGACTGGCAGCAGCGGCTATCTGGCCGTGCCCTCGGAGACGGTCGGCATGCTGACCGAGACCAGCGTGAGCACGGCCTCGGTCGCGGCGCACAGCGTGAGCACGACGGTCGACTGCTCGCCGGAGGCGGTGCCGCAGTGCACGATCAAGATGCTGCTCACGGTCACCGAGGTCACGAACGGTCACGACAAGGTCGTCACGGTCGGCTCGAAAACCGCCGAAATCGCCGACGGCGCGACAGCGAAGGTCACCGTCGAGCTCAACACAGAGGGTCGAGGGCTGCTCGCCCATAAACACCAGCTGAGGACGGCGCTGACCGTCAGCGGGAACGTCGTCGGCGTGATCAGCGGCAAGCTGTTGACGAACACGATCACGTTCACAACGAAGACCAGCAATGCTGCACGCCGGTCAGCTTGAGGTCGCCGCCCCGGTGGCGAAGCGACAAGCGATCCTCCCCGCCCTGCTCGCCGCCGCGGTGGCGTTGCTAGCGGCGCTCTGCCTGCCGGCGGCAGCAAGCGCCGGGACGACCAAGGATCTCTCGCCGACGCCGTACATGGGCTGGGACACCTACCTCGGCTTCGACGGCAAGATCAACGAAGCGGTCATCCTCGAGCAGGCGAGCAACCTCGTCACCACGGGCCTCGAGCACGACGGCTACCGCATGATCTGGCTCGACAGCGGTTGGTGGTTGGGTACGCGCAACGCAGCAGGCCAGATCACGGTCAGCCCGACGCAGTGGCCGCACGGCCTGGCGTGGCTGACGCAGACACTTCATGCACGGGGCTTCAAGGTCGGGATCTACACCGACGCCGGCCCGGTCGGTTGCAGCGGCACCGATCGCGGGAGCTACGGCCATTACCAGCAGGACGTCGACACCTTTGCGCGGTGGGGTTTTGACGCGGTCAAGGTCGACTTCTGTGGCGGCGATGATCTGCGCCTGCAGCCGGAGTCGGCCTACACCCAGTTCGAGGACGCGATCGTGCACAACTCGAGCCATCGCCCGATGATCCTGAACATCTGTGTCTATGCCCAGCCGGGTCAGGTTTCGAGTGCATTCCCGAGCTTCGCCAATTCAGCCTTCTCCTCCTACAGCTGGGGTTTCTCGATCGGTACGAGCTGGCGTACCGACACCGACGTCGGCTCGCCCACAACGGGGGTCACCTTCGCCGATGTGCTGCGCAACCTCGACGCCGACGCCACGGAGCCGTTTGCCGCCGGGCCCGGGCACTGGAACGACCCCGACTACCTGGGCCCCGACCTCGGCATGACCGATGCCCAGTTCCGTACCCAATTCAGCATGTGGGCGATGCTCGCCGCGCCGCTGATGATCTCCGACAACCTCTCGACGCTCTCGCCGGCGAGCCTTGCGACCGTCTCCAACAAGCAGATGATCGCGATCAACCAGGACCGTCTGGGACGGCAGGCGACGCTGGTGCCGGCCGCCGACACCACGGTCACACCGGCCAGCTCCGCCGGACAGGTCTGGCTGAAGCCGCTCGAGCACGGCCGCTACGCGGTCGCACTGCTGAACCGCGGCTCGACGACGCTGAAGATCGAGACACACACCCGCTCACTGAAGATCCCGACTGCAGCCAAATACAGCCTCGCCAACGTCTGGGCCGGCGGCTCGCGCACAACGACCGGTGCGATCAGCGCCACGGTGCCCTCCGACTCGACCGTCGTGTTCGTCGTCTCGCCGGTCAGCTGAGCAAAAAAAAAAGGGACGCGACCGGCGCCTGCCGGTCGCGTCCCCTGCGCCTCGCGGCGCCAGCCAGAAGGCTGTCGGCGCTCTACAGGGCGGCGATCTCCTTCTGGTCCTCCTTCTGAACCACCGCAGGAAGCGGGGCGTAGGAGTTCGCGTAGGTCGCCAACTTGTCGACCTTCGCCTGCTCGGCGCTGCTCACGGCAAACGTGAGGAAGGACTGCACCGCCGGAACCTGGGCTCCATCCGAGCGTACGATGACGTCGGTGAAGGTTGACAGCGGGTAGGCGCCCGCCTCCTCCTTCTCGATCACCAAGGCGGCCTTGTAGGCCTTCTCCTGGGCCTTCGAGAGCTTGCCCTTCGGCTTCTTCACCGCCTTGTAGGGCGGATCGACGATCAGCGGTTCGGTGCCGGGCTTAAAGGACTTGACGAGGTCAGCGGCGTCCTCCTGTCCCGCGGAGTAGGGAAGCACGTACTTGCCGGCGTTGTTCTCGATCGCGACCGGGGTCAGGCCGTCGTTGACGGTGTAGAACGTCGAGACGTAGCCGATCGCGCCATTGGTGGCCTTGATCGCCGCCGCCACACCGGAGTTCCCCTTCTCGCCGGTGCCGACCGGGAAGCTGACCTGCGTGCTGGCACCAACTTGTTGCTTCCACTGCGGGGAGACGTCCGAGAGATAGTTCGTGAACACGTAGGTGTCACCCGATCCATCGCTACGGTAGATCACCGAGATCGACGTCGAGGGGAGCGACACGCCCGGGTTCAGGCTCGCGATCCGGGCGTCGTTCCAGCTGACGATCTTGCCCTCGTAGATCGCGGCAAGCACTGGGCCCGTCAGCTTGAGCGACGTGACACCGCTCAGATTGATGTCCGGACCGGTCGCCGACAGCGCCCAAGGGATCTGGACGCACAGGCTGCAGCCTTCAGCCTGCGTAAAGCTCATCGGCGCGTCGGAGGTACCGATATCGACGAGCTTGCTCGAGATGTCGGTGATTCCAAGCGTCGAGCCGCCGCCACTGTCGGTCAGGGTCGTGCCGGAGTTGGCCGCCTGGTAGTCGGGAATGAACTGGCCCGTCACGAGCGGCAACACCAGCGTCGAGCCGGCGATTGTCAGCGACGTGGCCGCAGCCGCGCTTGCGGACACGGCAAATACGGCTGCGACGACCGCGCCAACCGCGGCAAATCTGGCAGCACGGTGTTTCATGTGCGACTGCCTCCTCATTAGTATCTTGAACGAGAGCAGCTCGCTCTCTGAGAACGTCTGAACGAGAGCACCTCGCTCTCTGCCGTGAGCATCGCTGCAGCGCGAGGTCGAGCGGTTACGAACTCGTGACCGGTGCGTTATCAAGTTGTGAAGTCCCCGACCGCGCCGAGCGAAGCGGCTAGGCTGCGCCGCGTGAGTGCGACGCCTGCCGTAGCCGACCTCCGGGTGCGACGCCACTTCGGCGACCGTTTTGGCGACGGCGCCCTGTTTGGCCTCACCGTGGCGGCCTCGCTTGTGGCGATGGCGTTGATCATCGCGATCATCTACCAGGTCATCAACGGCGCGTCGCTGGCGATCTCGACCTACGGCCTTTCCTTCCTCGGCCACACGACGTGGAACCCGGTCACGAACACCTTCGGCGCCGCGTCGTTGATCTACGGCACGCTGGTCACATCCGGCGGCGCGCTGCTGCTCGCGGCGCCGCTCGGCATCGCGATCGGCCTCTTCCTCAGCCTGCTCGCCTCCCCCCGTATCGGCGCGGTGATCGGGCCGCTCGTCGAGCTTCTCGCGGCGATTCCGAGCGTGATTCTCGGCCTCTGGGGAATCGTCATCCTCGGCCCGTTCCTGCGTTCGAGCATCGAACCCGGTCTGCACAGCGGGCTCGGCTGGATCCCGCTGTTCGGCCAGCCCTCGCTGACGGGGCTCGGCCTGTTCACCGCAATCCTG